>Ga0222719_10001575_pt1 | contig 21923 bp, 31 predicted proteins | sample C33_34DmetaG_FD_165039 | JGI IMG/M metagenome (GOLD analysis project Ga0222719, IMG submission 165039) | Estuarine water microbial communities from San Francisco Bay, California, United States - C33_34D | ecosystem: Environmental > Aquatic > Marine > Unclassified | place: USA: California...
TGGCATTTCGCCTTGGTCTGCGTTTCTCATTCTAGCAATACCTAGTTGACCTAGTTTAGATTCCATCTGAGCAACAGCGGCATTTGGGTTTAAAAATTCTGTTACTGCTACGTGACCTAATATTGCGTTGATTGAGTTTTTAACTTCAGAGTCATCGACATCATAAGGAGTGTGATGTGATGTTCTTAAATCTATTCCTAGACCTAATCCTGATTCTGTTATGTATTCTTTAAAACTTTTCATAATTTTTCCTATGTTAATGCTACTGGAGTTGCAAATACAACTCCCCCATCAGTCAATAATGTGTCTGAAGGGTCTTTTTGAATGTCAATAGATTGACCAAAATTCAGATGAATATCTCCAATCAATACACCTGCACTAGTTTGTACAGTAATGATTTGAAATCCGCTTGTCTCTGCGTTAAACACACGAGAACATGATGATGAACTTACGTTATCACCAGTTACGTTGTTTAATGCAGAATGAGCTCCAATAATATGATATTTCATGTTCTACTTATTAACTATCTGCTAGTACTGAATCGTCATCAACATCAGGTGTTAGTGGGTCTGAATCGTCATCGAAATCGGCAACGTCTGCACCCATTGAACCTGAAGACATTGCGACTAATGTCTCCCACTGAACTCTTGAACCAACTTCTTTCCTTAATGCCCAACCTTCTGAGTTAACACCTGCATCTGCGTTTGCAGCTTGTTCTGCTGTGTCTACACCGTAAGTGTTTGCCTTATCAGCGTCATTTAGGTATTTTGGTTTTGATGCTTCATCGTCTAATAATCCCCATAATGCCATTTTATTTCTCCTTAATTTTATGCAACCTTTAACTTTGCGATTGCATTAAAAACCTTTTTAAAGTTTTTAGTATCTTTTTGTAATAGTTGTAAGTATTTAGCACGTACAGGTCCTTTAACCTTCATTAAAATGTCATAAACTTTGACTGCATCGTCTCTTTTGACTTTAGTCTTTTTCATGTCATCTGTACGAACTTCACCATCTTTAGTAACATCTTTGAACTTTTTTAACTGCATTAAGATGTTAGCATCTGGTCTGTTTTGCACACCTTTAGCAACTGAATGAAATGCATCTAATGCCCTTTGATAGACATTATCTTCACCTGCTTCAGCATACTTACCACCAGCCATTGTAGAAATCTTTTCTAATTTCTTCTTTAGGTCTGCTTCAGATTTTGCTTGTGCTACAGCACGGGCAATTTTTTTATTACCAGCATCTGACATCATTTCAAAATCAGAAATCTTCTCCATAATCTTCTTGATTTTTAGAGCTTCTTTTTTGACATAACCCAACTTCTTCAGTTTTTCTCTGAAGATTTTATATCTTGCATCTGCTGTTAATACTTTTTCCATTAGTCTCTATCCATATCGATAGTTCCGTCCCATTTACCTCTTTCGATACCACCCATGTATGCAAATAATGCCCATTCAGCTTCGACTAGACTTTGATAAATTGCATTTGGATTTCCATCTTTACTAGTTCCACCCGTTTCAGCAGTGTATTGAAAATCGTCTTGCATCTTTGCGAGTTTATGAAGTGCCTTTTGCATATTCTTACAATTTTTAATTTCTTTCTTTCTATCGAACTCTTTACCTTCAAACTTTGTAGGTTTATACTGAGGTATTCTTGCCTCTTCTAATTGATGCATTTCCCTATATGTTTCTAATAAGTTTTTCATTATGCTTTTTTACCTTTTCCGTCCCAATCTACTATCTGATACAATTTCCATTTATTCTTCTTAGCAAGTTTACCATCGATAACTGCCTTTGGTGTCTTTGCAAAGATATCTTTCATTCTCTGCTTTGCCGTTTTTAAATCATCTTCTTGGTCGTTTAACTTCCACATGCCATCTGTAACTTGTGTAGCAATAACGAACTTCTGGTGTATAGTTGCACCTTCTTCCAAAAAGTCTTTAAAACTTTTCATTACTTTTTATTGTTTAAATTCTGAACAATCTTTCTGATATTATCACCAGGTTTGTAATTCATGACTGCTTTACCAACATCTGTAAGTTTACCTTTCTTATCATACATCATGTCAATCATTTTTAAGTCTGCTTTTGATAACTTTTCTTCAAGTGATTCTCTGTTCATCATTTTTTGATTTGAAAGTTTACCAATCAATGACAATACTGCTTGTTGCATATCTAAAATTGCTTGGTATTCTTTATTATACTTTTTATCTTTAAGTTCTTTGTCACCTGCTTTTACAATTAAATGATAATTCTTTTTAAGTTTTTCTGCATCTTTAGATAACTTCTTCATTAAGTTGATTTCTACATCGGTGACTTCTACTAAATCAGGTGCATACTTTTGTCCATCTTCCCACATTGCTCTGTAGGCATCTTCTACTCTCATTTGTGATGGTGTCTTTGCTTTCTTTCTGAAGTCTCTCATGTCTTTTGGTAATCTCTCATCTTCGAAACCTTTATGTGGGTGTTGAGAGAACCCTAATGCTTTAAATTTATGCTTTGGTGCTTTATCAACATCTTGCATGTCTGATTCTTGCATTGATTCCTTTTCTCTTGTCTGCTTATCTTTGAGTTTTTTCATGTCTTGTGCATGTTTTAAGGCAAGTTTTGCCTTTGCTTCAGCATCTTCATCAATCATACTGTAAGAAGACATACCAAATTGTTTATGTATTCTATCGAGTAATTTCTTTTGGTCTTTTGGTGCAACTCCTAAAATAATGAGTGCGTTTCTACCGTCTTTTTTATATTTTATACCCTCGTCATCAAGCATCTTCATTACTTTTGCTCTATACCTAGGGTCTTGTGAAATACCAAATATTTCATTTACAGGTTTCTCACCTTTCTCTTTTTTAGAGATTGCAATAGCAGCTTGTTGAGCAGGAGAGACTGCTTCTTTTTGTACAGAATTCTTTTGCATCATTCTCTGTGCAATGTCAACAAGTGTAGAGATGTTTGATTTCTCCATTCTCTTCTTGTTTTGGTCGTTTACTTTATTGTAGATTTGGTTAATCATTGATGCTGTAAACATATCAACCATTATGCCACCAACTTTCTTTGCACCTTTAGTGTCAACAATCTTTTGAATATCAGGCATAAGATTCTTTTCAGTGAGATTTTCTTCTGCTATTTGATTTAATGATTGATTGTAAGTGAAAGATTCGTTTGCATATTTCAATGCGTTCTGAACTTCTTTTGATTTGAGAACTTTATCACCGTAAAACTTTTTGATTTCTTGACGTGCAATACTATCTGCACCACCTAAATCAAGTGCAACTTCTACTGCTTTTTTGATTGTAGCATCATTGACTTTATTTCTACGAAAATAAGTAGATATTTCTCTGCCAGTTAGTTTTTGTTTACCATAAGGACCAAGGGGATTGACCTTACCGTCTTTATCTAATATTTTTTTTGCTTCTGAAAATAAGTTCATTATCCTGATACCTTTTGTGCTAAATCTTTATCTGCTTTGCCCCATGTTCCTGATGATTTAGTTACGAAACTATTGACTCTTGCCAATCCCCACTGTTGTGGATTAGTTCCTGGTCTATGTCCAGTTCTCCATGCGGCAACACCTCTATCATAAACTTTCTTTAAAATACCGAGTGGCATTCCACTCTTGTCTGCCTTCTTCTGAAGTGCGGCATTTGATTCTTCTAAATTCTCTTCTGGTAATTCTTCGACTGCTTCTTTAAGATGAACTTCGAACTCTTCGTTGTATGGAAATCCTTTTAAAGGATTATCAAATACTTGAGAGAAAAACTTTTTAGAATTTTCTTTTTTAGTCTTTTGGTCTTTTTGTATGTAACTATCGACCATTTGACCTGGAGTATCTTTCTTATATTCCTTTTTCATCTTGTCTGTACCTATCTCTAAGGGCATTATTATGTCTTTTCTTTAATGTCTTTTTTCTTTTGGTCTTTTTCGTATTCTTCTACTTCGTTACAAGTATATTTCTTACCAGAAACTACGAACTCTTTATCTCCATTTTTTCTAGCAGCCATCAATGCTTTTGTAAATGCGTTACCTTCGTCTTTCATTGCTTTACCGATTGCTTTACGTCTTTTGTGAAGATATTCATCAGAATCATCTACATCACCATCGTTATCGATATCTGCATCTGCTTTGCCGACAGGGTCTAATTTCTTTTCTTCTAGACTTTCTATCATGAATGAACGAATGTCTTCTAATACATTTCTAGTTGTCATTGTTTGAGTTCCCCTTTTTCGAAGTAGTCAAACATCTTTTGTTTACCTTCTTCATTGAGTTTTAATTGTTTTGCAAGACGACCTAACATATTTCTTTCTGTTAGTTTCTCGACTGTTTTTTCTACTGTTACTTCTTCTTCTACTACTGGAGTTTCTTCGATTTCGACTTCGTCTTTGAGTGGTTTTACACCAGCATCTTTGAACATTTTCATCAATGCATTGTTTGTAGCAAGTTTGATTTTGTTATCTTTGCCTAATGACTTTACGGTTTTTAAAAATCCTTGTGGATTTTGTTTCTGCATTCCTTGAACAACTTTAACACCAGTCATGTTTAACATCTTTGCGACACCATAACCAGCATCTTTATCGCCTTTTAGATTGAATAATTTATCAATCATATCTCCAGCAGATGCCTCTAGTATTACTTCTTCTTCGAAAGATTGTAACTCTAGCTCGATTTCTTCGTCTAAAATCTCGTCCGCACTTTTTTCGACACTACCTTCTTTCAAAGTAATGTGATTACGCACTTCTTCGAGTTTATCTCTCCAGTTTTCTGATTTGTAACTCATAGTCTATTATTTATATTTCCATTATTCTTACTACTAGTTCACCGTTACCTTTAATTAGTCTATGATACGTGTTTTTATGTATCATTATTTCTTTTCCGACCTCTAAAGATTCTGGAAGACAATCTTCTTTTTGAAATTGCCAACCATTTGCAGTAAGTGTTGTTACTTTTCTTGTTCTTTTATCACGGTGCCAAACAAGTTCTTCTTCTAAAACGTCTTTATCAAACGTTCTTATTATATAGTGCTGATTTGTACCTTCTTGTACAAGATGCTTTTCAGTATAAGGTTTAGTCATCTACTTCGGGGTCGTAGTTGTTGGTTTTCTCTTTATAACCATAAAAACTGCCTTCTTTTTCTATATTAAACAATTTTTGTACGTAATTCTCTGCAACATCTTCTGCATATGACTCAGAATGATTGTGTACTTTACGTGTCTCTACAAGAAGTTGGTCTAAATATAAATCAACTTCGAACCCTTCTTTTGCTTTTCTGATGATTGCTCTTCTGTCATCACCCATGTATTCACTTATCACATTACTCATTATATACTCCTATTTACATTATTATTCCAATATATGGTATCAATATTACTGCCCAAAAAAAACTTCCACCCCCACTTAGACCTACCTGTTTCGCAAATCTAGGAAGTCGACAACTCCAGTAACTTGCAGAGGTTTTATCATTTGCTGTATCACAATTATGCCTTGAAACAAATGATGCTCTTGCACTTGGGTCATCAAACTTAACTTTCAAACCTGTGGTATCGCCAAAAGTAACTTTCTTAATGTTTTTTGTTGACGGGTCACGAACATAAACGTAATATTTTTTCGGACCACCTGCTTTAGGTTTGTTGAGCTCTGGCTCATCTTCTTCTGCTATTTGCATCATTGGTGAATCCAATGGTACAAGTTCGTTTTCATAGATATCGTATTCACCTATGTCTGTTTCTAATATCTCTCTGTTGATTTCAGATAAACGTAATTTACCCTCTAAAAGTCTGCTTCTTGCTTCTTTGAATACTTCATAGTACATCTGAGAACCAACTCTGTATGGATTATCGTATAGTGATACTCCTGATTCTACAATCTCGTCTAATACTGTATCAATTGCTTGTTCTTTAAATGTTTTCATTATAAGTATGTATTGTCGACTAAAATAAAGTTAAATGATGCAGCTGCAACTACACCACCTGTTCCTGCAGTTGCACGTAAATCTATGTCTGACTTTTCTGTAAGTTTCAATGGTATATCAAACTTTTTGATGTATTGACTACCGTATGCAGAACCTGCCTGTTGTATTCTGAAGACGTTATCAAACGGTCTAAAGTATAAATCCATTTCTAATTCTGCGTTTTTAGGTGAAGAGAACTCAACGTCTGTAATAAATGCAGTATGACCTGAAGGAACTGTATAAACACTCATAAGTGTTTGGTTATTACCTGTAAGAATCTTTGCAACGACTGTTCCTGTTCCTGAACTATAGTGTGCAGAAATATCACCAGCAAAATCTGTTGAACTTGCATTATACATTCTGAATAATCTTCTGTAAGTGTTTTGTGATACGACTGCTGTTGTTCCTGTAAGTGTAATTGTTTCTGAAGTAAGAACCCAATCTTGATTTAGACCTTGTATAAAAACATCTTGTGTGTCTGTTGTAGTTGATTTGAGGTATACATTGTCTGCACCACTATCCCATGTAGACCATGGGTATAAACTTGAACCATCCCATATAGTTTCTTCACTACCATTTGCAAGGTCGGGGTTTTTACCAAATTTATGAACCGATGAATATCCTTGAACATCACCGTTTGCGATAGGAACATTAGATGCCGCACCAAACGTATTGATGATATTACCATCTTTGTCTGCAAGTCCTACTACCTCAAATAGTGTTGTATGTTGAGGAAGATAACTTTGACTATCTTTGTTCCATTGTGCCATTATTTTTCCTTTGCAAGTAAATCTGCTATCTTAAGTAATGTTGCTTTATCTTTTTTTGAAATATTTTTAAGTTGCCTATCTAATGCAATCTTTCTGAGTGACTTACCATATTCTTTAGTAGACTCATTCTTGCTCAAGTAAGCTGCAATTGCCATGTCTCTAATCTTTTTATCTGATTTGCCTTTAAATTGTGGTGCATCTGACTTTCTAAAGTCATCGATATAATCTTGTTGACTTGCATTTTTATCTAAAACTTCTCTCAATCTTGGTTCTTTTCTATTATAGTTTTGTGATACGATTGATAGATTAGACTTGTCGTTATTCATAGGATTGTTATCCTTATGATGGACATCTTTACCCTTGATATCTTTAAAATTCTTTAGACTTCTACGTGCTTCGTTTCTTTTCTGCCTTCTTTTGACTTGCTCTGGTTTAGAATGATAATTTGCATACTCTTTTTTGTAATCTCTCTCTTCCTCAACATCTTCTTTCTTATTTCTTTTATCATAGTCTTTGATAGATTTTCTTGCAATTTTCATCATTGCCTTTTGATGTGCTTTCTGTTGAGACTTAGTTTTTTCTCTCTGTCTGTCTGCAAATCTTTCTTCTATTTCTTCACCCATAGCGAGTGTTGATAATTGATTGATAATAATTTGTAGTGTGCTTGGACTCATTGCAGATAGAGTTGTAAGTTGGTCTTTTGTAAGACCTTTTATTTTGGATAGTTTTTGTTTAATTGCTTTCTTATCAAGTTTTGCTTCTGCTAACTCATCGCCCATTTTTAAGAATAGGGTTCCTTTCTGTTGCTTCTTATCTGATACAGTCATTCCGACCATTCTAGCAAATTGATTGATAAGACTCACACCATCACCTGGTCTTCTGCTATACATGTCTTGCATTTTCTTTTGAACTTCCTTTGCAATTGTTTTGATGACTTGATGAGCAGGTGCTACAAGTTTACCTTCTTCTAACTCTTCATCTATTTGCTCTGATTGAGAAAGTTCTGACATGAGATAGTCATGACATACGTCTAAGTAATCGTCTGCTTTTGTAAGTTTGCTATTCCACCATGCTGGATAATCACCGTCTTCTTTGACAACTCTCTTAAGATTGTTTGCGTTTCTAACGATGTTTTCTAATGAATTTTGTGCCATATCACCATCATAGTTTTCACCAAACATTTGTTTGAATTTCTTTGTATGTTGAGAAGGTCTGGTCTTTGCACCAGCATCACCTGGTGCTGGTTTGTATGCCGCAGGATTATCATCGTCCATTTTGGCACCCTTTTTAAAGTGTCTGTCTCGTGCTTCTTTTGATTTTTTACTTACACCTGAGAAGTATTTTGAAGGTTGAGTTCCTTCACGGTCTTTGATATCTTTATCTTGTGCGACCTTTTTAGTTTCTAATATTTTCTGTAATAAGTCCATGATACTATTTATGATTTTTTACTTAGTAACTCTTGCTCTTTCCATTTAGTGGCAAGTTTGTTACCAGGAAATGCTGAAGACCATGTGAGTAGTTTACTATAGATTTTAGTTGCTTTGGTTTCAAGTGACTTTAAATCATCGTCATTTTTTACTTCGACAAAATCTTTACCGAATATCTTTTTAAGATTTTTTGCATTTTCTTGTGCTTTTTCCCAATCTTTTTGCACAATGTTATGTGGTAATTTTCTTGCTCTCTTGTTATTTCTGTTTAATGCATTTTGTAAACTTGCATTGACAAATATCATTTTTGACTCATATCCTATCTTATCTAACATATCTTTATACAATTTAACTTTTTTAAGGTCTGCACTTGTGGTATCGAATATTAAACCAAGTCTACCATCTATATAAATGTCCATATTTTTTGCAGTAATCTTTTTTGCTTTTGCTCGAATTGGGTCAATTATTGAAAAATCTGCACCTCTTAAGTCAAGTGTAAGTCCTGCTTTTTTCAATCCGTTTTCAAATGCTTTATCTGTATTAACTAATTTTAGTCCTAATGCTTTCAAAGATAGTTTGTCTACAACAGTTGATTTACCACTTCCTGGACCACCTGAAAGGAATACTGCTTTGAAAATACCAGGGTCATATACACCTTCAGTGATTAAGTCTTCAATCATGTAATTAGGCAAAGTTTCTTCAACTATTCCCATGCCTTTTTTAACTGCTTTGAATAGTTTAAGTTTGTCTGCATTGCTTCGAGAAGGCACACCTTCTTTAAAATTATCATAATCATTCTTCTCTGCATATGCTCTCATCTTAGATGCTGACATTCCTGAAACGTCATCAGAATCTGGGTCACGTTCTCCTGCAGAGATTACATTAATCTCTTTGAAGTCATAAAATCCATGTCTTGCTTTTACACCATTATATTTCTTTAATAGATTATCAAACTCTCTGACTCTATCTGAGCCAACCATCATGTTAACCTTTTCGTAACCTTGATTTTGTAATTCGTTTGCGATATCGAATACTGTTCTTGCACTGACATCAGGCACACCAACTTTTTTACCAAAGAACTTTCTAAGAAATGATATCTTTTGTTTGTGATTAAGTGGATTCTTTAACTTATCGTTAGAATGTGATGTGAATAGAAGTTTATCTCCACTTAATTTTGCGAGTTTGTTAACAAGTAACTGATGACCTGTTGTAGGTGGATTAAATCTTCCAAATGTAAAACTTGCTTCTTTCATTATTTGTCCCAATCTTTGGCAACTGTAAAGTTATTTAAACTGAACTCCATTCTGTCTACTAATTTCACTGCTTTACCTTCTTTATCAATTGCTACATAACCCTCTGGGTTCACTGTTTTGAATCCTGTATCTGTTTTTTGGAATGTACCAATACTTTTAACTCTGTTTAATGAATCAACAATTATCTTTTTAGATTCTATCAGTCCTCTTTGAAAAATTGTCAATGCATCGATTGTTGTTTTAAGACTTCTCAACTCTCTGAGTGTTTGCTCTTTGATTTCTGTCTTAAGTTGTTTGTGTTTATCTGTCTTTAACTTTGCAATTACTTTCTCGTCAAAGTATTTATCGACATGATTTAGGTAGTCTTTGTACGATGGGTCGAATGTGCCTGACCTAATCTTTGTATTTGCATATGTTTTATAAGTGGCACCTGCCGCCTTTGTTTGTAGCATCTTATTGATATCATTGAATGTTTGTAAATTCTTTTTAGTAATCTTTCTAAATGTTTTACCAACTACCGATAATGCTCTCGATAATTTAACTGCCTCTTTTGCAGTCATTTTTCCTGTACCAGATACATCTTTGTATGATGCATCGTCTACCCATACTTCTGAACTATTGCCTAGTGATGATGTATCAACTCCAAACTTTGCTGACATATCTTGTAATGTACTACCTGAATACGATGTATGAAATACTATGCCTAGTTTTGCATTCTCTATCTGATTGCCTAGTTGTGAACCTTTGAGTGCGGCATACGTAATTGTGTTTGGGGTAAAGGTAACGTAATCTTCCCCACTAATCTTCTTGTCTTTTTTATCTGAATCAGTGAACATCAAATCACCTTGAATGATGCCTGAATAGTTTAACTTAGATAGATATTTGAATGATTCGACAAACTTATCCTGTAAATCACCAGATAAATCGTCTTTGATTTCTTGTTCTGTTGTATAGAATTTTGGCTCTTTATTGAATAAAGATTTCTTTGCGATGATAAATTGATTCGTTTCTGGGTGTTTGCCAACAAATAAAGCAGGAGCACCGTCCCATTTTACAGTCATGTTGACACTTTTAGATACATTGCCTTTGAGCATATCTCTCAGTGACCTGAGAAAGTTTATAGATGCACGTCCACCATCAATACCATTGTTGATGATTTCGTCTTCTAAATGTTCTAAATGTAGATTTTTAACTGCCATAGTACTGTATTATAACATTTCCAAAATGAAATGTAAAGCTCAGTACTATTTATGATTTTTAAAAGACTTATTCTGAAGGTTCAGATGAATCAGATTCTGCGGCAATCATTAAGTCACATTGTGCAATCTCGTCTACCATTTTTTGAATCATTTCTGCTTTAGTTTTTGCTACACCATCAGATGTAAAGTTTTCATTTACAAAATCTTGCCAGAGAGAGTGAACATGATTTTCGACTGAATTACCATTTGAACCATCTAAAGATGAGTTATTAGACCTCCAATCTGCCCAAAATGCTGATGCACCACCTGTTCCTGTCCATGAGTGAGTGTGATTTAGATTAGGAGTTACGGTATCGTCTGTTACGTTAACTTCGAGTGTCAATGTATCAGAAGTATCTTCTAAACATCTTTTATAAAAGTCTGCAATATCCTTTCTTTCTGTAAGAGAATATGTTAGTAACTCTGAACCATCTATTGTTTGAACTGTTCCAGAAGGAAAATCTGCTATGTTATTAAAAGGCATAAAAACTCCGTTATAATTTTATACTATTATTTAGTTTTTTGCTAACGTGTGACCTGATATTTTTGTTTCTATTCTGTAAATTTTTAATTTTAGATTGAGTGCGAGTTTTTCGTCCTTTTCTTTTTTGGCAACTCTTAACTCTCTTTTAAGTCTGACCTTCTCTGTAAGAAGGTCGATAACTTCGTTTGGTTTCAATGCTTTCATTAGAAGTCGCCCTCTGCAACTTGAACACATGTAGTTCCTCTGTTTCTCCACATGTCAACAACTTTGTTTCTGTCATCGAAGACAACATCAATCTTACCACCAAGTTCTTCAAACTTGTCTGCAAGTTCTGATTTGAATTCTGCATCGCATCTGAAATCGCCATTAGGTCTAAGAAAGACTCCTTTATGACCATCACCAATCCATTCTGAAATCTGTTTCTCAGTAACTTCTCTTTCTGATTCGTTTCTTGCAGAAAAGAATGCAACGTCATCACCTTGCTTAATGAATCTTTTTGCGATATCACAAACCCATTGAACAGGAGTGTCGTTTACTGTTTCTTTTCTGAACATAGACCAATCTTTACTATCGCCGGACACAAAATGTCTTCTATGTTCGACATCTGCGATTGTTCCGTCTACATCAAAAATTATTGTCTTTTTCATACTATTATTATACTAAAAAATGGCTGTTTCTGTCAAGCTCATTCTAGATATTCTAAACATATTTGATATGCTTCTGTTCCAGTGTAAGTTTGTGAATTGCTTCTACATTCCTGTGTGGTTGTTGTTATGCTAAACACCCATTCATCATTATAAAGTCTTTGATAATCACCACTATAGAGATAAGTGGTATTATAATCTACGTACTGCATTGTAGTTTCAAACGAAACTAAATCATCATAGATGTTTTGAAAGGTCGTTGTATCTCTAAACTCAAAGAGATTCTCTAAGTCATGGTCAAAGTTATAATTAGTTTCATTTGTAAAAAAGATATCAAACCTTTGTGTTGCTGAGAAGTTACTATAAAATCTGCCTACATCACCTTCAGTGTATGCTTTTCTACCTTCACCTAAAAATACAACCATATAAGAAATACTATTGTCTTCAGTAACCTGTTCTATTGTAACTGGCATACCTTCTACAATATTATCCTTTGAAAGATACGTTATCGATGTTTGAAAGTTTGCATATGTCTGAATGTTTTCAAAAGTTGCAGTGTATAAATCACCGTTACTATCTATTAGATTACCGTTTGTATCTACTACTAAATCTTGGACTCTGAATATCTCTTCTCTAATAAAATTATCTGTTTCTGTTTGTCTGTCAACACCGATAACATTGATTGCAAGACTATCAAACTGAGTGTTTGTCATAATATAGTCTACGATACCAGCATCTATCTGTATTCTGAGTGTCGTATTGTATTGATTTTCTATCGTTGCTAATACATCAAAACCTGTTTGCATGAAATCAACAAGTCTTTCTGCAATTGCTTGTTTTGTTGCATCACCTGACTCAATGTAGTCTTCATAGAAATAAGTTATATTAACATTAAATTTGTTTTGAAGTTCACCTATGAGACTATTGAATCTGAACTTCACGTCTTCTTCAACTACTTCTCCTTGTTGACCACAACCTTCACTTACGGTCATTTCTGGAGTTGCTATATCATTTAAATACGATGCAATGATTGTCGTAAATGGTGTGACATTTGCACTTCTATCATCAAAAGGAATGAAATACAGGTCGTATGCTTCTTCTACATAACCTCTGTCTTCATCGTAAGCACCGACAGGTACTTCTGCAATTTTAGGTCGATTATAAAAACAACTTGCATCATAGGTTTCTATATCAGAGAACTGACTAGTCTCCCAATAATAAGTGTTTGTTTCATTGTCATACAATGCACTAGGTTCTTCTGCATCTTGAATGAAGTTGTAGTTCATATCTACAAATACATTTGCACCTGAAATGTAACCATCAATAACTTTTGTGTTACCGATTGTCGTACTAGTTTGAGGTGGTGGTGTTGATGAGTTGAACTCTAAATTACCAAGACTTGCACCTGAACTTCCGCCACATGATGTAAGTAGAATCGTAAATGTTGTTATTAAAAAATATCTCATATAGTCTCCATAAAATAATCTCGACTATATTATACCAAATAAACTTGTGTTCTGTCAAGTACTTTCTGTATAATCTGTTATTAACTCCATTCCGTAATCGTTGTTACCTTCTGGTATTTCTATTCCTTCTTTGAAGATAAGTCTATTAGACTTAAATGGTTCGTAGTCAACAAAGTGATGCCATCTTCCATATTTCCAAACAACTCTTGCTACGTCTGGGTGCATATCTGCCAACATCTGACTCTTGTTAATTGTTCCATCAGTGTTGTAACCTTCTTTGTTTATCTTGTCTGAGTTTTCTGCATGATAAAACTCTGCTGTATTACCACCTGCAACTGTTTGTGTAGCAGTTTTACCTTGAAGAAATGCATTGAACTGAACAGTGCAATCACCATCTTTCAATACTCTCAAACATAAATCAGTATCTTCGTTATATCTACCTCTCCATCTATGCTTACAATCATTTCTAATTAAAAGGGCAGAATAGATTCTTGTGTTTGCTACGTAAGGTGGTCTGTATAAATCTGATGGCACAAAGAATCTGTATTGAGGACCAGCAACAGGAATGTTTTCATATCTATCAACAAAGTCTTCCATTGCTTTGAAACCTACACCACTTTCAAATCGTATTCTTTGATTGTTATGTAATCTGTAGAAGTCTGCGATGTTATCATCAAAGACCCAATGTGAAGTTGCACCAAGTTCAATACTATGGTCCCATGCCCAATTTCTGGCACGACCAGGTCCGTCACCATGATTACTGAATGGGGCAACTAATAGTTCAGCATAAGTGAGGCCAAACTTTTCAAGTGCCTTTTCATACAGTTCTTTCTCTTGTGGTTCAATCACAATATAATGAGGTATCTTCATACGATTGAATGATTTAGAAGTAATCATTGAATCATATCTTGTCTTTGATACAATATACATTGGATATTTTGGTAAATCATGTCTGTCTGGTTGAATCCATCTCAGATTGAAATTTTTAGGGAATACTTTTCTTGGGTGCCAGATTGCTTTTGTTTTATCATTGTATGATTCACCAAGTCTATTCTGTAGTTCTTTGTATGCCTCTTCAGTTCTTATCTTAATTGTAATTGACCTGTAAGATTCTATCTGAGGTTGATTGAACGATGGCATATTTTGCCAATGAAGACTGTATCTATTCTCTCTCGACAAATCAGTTCTTGGTTGTGGTTGTCGTTTTGGTTTAGCAACCATTCGTGATGTGTCTGCGATTGTAATAGGTTGCTCGTAAGTATCACCGAAAAAGTTTGTGTTAGGGTCTGCGAGTGGAAAGTAAGTTGATGTTTGTTTTGTATCAATATACTGACCTAGTTTCTCACAAAGGTCTTTGAATGAATCTAAGTCTTGTATATGGACAATTAAATGTTTGTAATTACCTTCTAGTTCAGCATCTGATTTAGGTATCTCAGGCAAAACTGAAGCAAACTCTTCACCGTCTTCTGTAAATTTATCCAGTGTTGCTTTGTATTCGTCTTTGATTCTACCTTCTTTATCTAGGTAGTTATCATATTGTGCTGATTCTTTTACCATAATTATACCTTAAAATCACTAAATTTAGAATGCTGACCTTTATCAAAGATAGGTGTATCAGTATTGTCACTACTGTCGATGAGTTCTTCTTGTGCATCTTGTTCAACATCATAGAATTTCATTCTGCTTCTGTCGACACCGATAACAAATCGTTTGAAGATTGTAGGGTCATTATATCTGTTCTTCAATTGTTTTACGACCATCTGGTCAAGTTCTTCAAGTTCTTCACTTGTAATCAATGCAAACATTAAGTCTGCTGTTGCTGGTAGACCAAATGATTCTGAAGTATCTTCAAGACCAATGTCTGTAGAACCATAACCACTTCTTGTAGTTTGTGTTGCACTAACAATAGGCACATCAAACTCAACTGCAAGACCACGAAGTTCTTCAGCAATACTCTTAACGAGTGTGTAAGAGTTTGCACCAGAACCAGGTCTTACTCTATGACTTGCACATATGTTTAGATAATCAATAAAAATCATATCTGGTCTGAAATCTTTTTTGATATCAAGTTCTTGCAATAGATGTCTGAAATGTCCAACATGAGCTGATGCAGTTGGGTATTCTTTGACAATTAATTTACCACTTGTTTTGTTTTTCAGTCTTTCAATCTTCGTTGAAAATTGTTTCTTAGATAGACTAGGTATATCTTTGATTGGAATGTTCAGAGTATTCGCATCGATTCTCTCTGCAATCTTTTCTTCTGACATTTCAAGTGTAAGATATAATACGTTTTTACCCATGAGTAAACATGATGAAGCATGATGACACATAAACATAGATTTACCAACACCTGTGCCAGCAAGTAAAATGTTGAGTGTCTTGTTAGGAAGACCACCTTTCGTAATCTTGTTGAAGTATTCTAAATCAAATGGTATCTTTTCTTCTTCTGTATTGTAGAATTCAAATCTCTCATCTGCATCTTCAATAACATCATGACCGATGTGAGTATCAAAAGATACTGACAATGCATCTTTGAGAAGTTCTGGTATTTCACCAGTAGACCTTTGTGACTTCTTATCAATGACTTCAATAGAATCCATGACTGCAATATAGATTGCTCTGTCTTTACACCATTGTTCTGTTTCATCTACTAACCATTCTTGTGGTGTATCATCTGTTAATGAAAACGAGTCCAACAGTTTCTTTGATGAAGCAACTATGTTATCACTAACAGTAGTCACTTTATCAAGGTTGATAAGAAGTGCTTCAACTGTTGGACTCTTGGTGTAATTGTCGAAATAATCTTTTGTAAGATTAAATACTAATTTATCTGTTTGGTCTGTAAAGTATTCTTCTTTAAGAAAGGGTATTACCTTTCGTGTGAATTCTTCATTCTGAATCAGATTCTTCAGTATCGTCTGTTCTATTCTTGTTTCCATATTTAAAATAATCCTGTACAACTGTTTCTAATCTTTCCATAACTTCTGGTGTGAAGTATTTTTCTGGATTGTTATTGATTGTTTTACCGAACTCTGTTTTGCCATTCGGTAATTCAACTCTCGTTGATGCCTTCTTAAAGACACCACTTGCTAATGCAAGGTCAAGTAAACCATAATATCTGTCTAGACCTTTATCGTATGTCAATCTGACATCTACGATTCTGTTCTCTACAGTCAATCTACTTTTTGCATTCTTACAGTGTATTATATTTCCAATAATTTCTGTACCCTCTTTTTCTTTTTTCTTCGACAAATAGATAATTGATGATGCGGCATATTTAAGACCTGACCCACCACCCATTTCTTTTTGAGGGAACATTGAACCAATCACATCATAAGTATGATTCGTTACTATCATTGGCACACCAGCACGACCTAACTTAAGAGTAAGAACTCTGAATGCACCTTTTGTGATTTGGGCACGAGTCATATCTTTAGTTTCTTTACCTTCTGCTGTATCTTCGATTTCTTTTGTAGTTGATAACATACCAAGTGAATCTAAGACAAACATCATTTTAGGTCTATCTTTCTCTGGTGTTTCAAGATATCTATCAAGAATATTGATTGCCTGATTTCTGAATTCTTGAACTGTTACTACAGGCACGATAACAATTCTACTTGAATCGATTCCTCTTTCTTCAATCATATCTCTTGTGATTGCAGATTCAGATTCGAAATACATTACTGCCGCCTCAGGATTATCTTCTAAGAACTGTTTGACCATTCCTAATGCAAAGAATGTTTTACCAGTTGCAGATTCACCTGCGATTGCTGTAATCTTGTTTGAAGGTAGTCCACCATGTAGTGAACCACTTAATAAAGCATTGAAGATGTAGGAACCTGTATCAACAAAGGCATCTACATCACCTGCGGCAACACCATCTGCAACAACATTTGCATATTCGTTGCCTGTTGCTTTTACTAAATCATCTATAAATTTCATAAGCACCTCGTTTCATAATTTATCTATTCCAGTATACTACCGAACTAGAAATTATTCAAGAGGGTTTTTATTCTTCTTTTGTTAAATCTTGTATTGAATCGCACTTGACATGCTCTTTCATCATTTCTAATAAGATTTTGATATTGGTTTCTATATGAATTATGAAACCGAAAACAATAACAAACATTATAATATAGAAACAATCTAGTGTAGTTATTGTCATAGTTCTACCGTTCCGTTTGCAACTAGAACATTTCTATTCTTTAAATGTTGTTCTACTATCTCTTCTTTGTTACCACCACCGTAATCGACTGCATGATGGTCATCAATCATTTGCTGATTGATTGATATTTCTGTTTCGTAAACTGGATGTCCTTCGGCATAATGAGCGAATATTTCACCAAGAATTCTACCAAATTTGCCTTTGTCGTGTGATACTAGAGATAATCTCTCTGCACCACCTAAAAGTTTTTTTAAATGATTCTTAGATGCTTTACCGAATTTCTTTTCTACTAAGTCTCTTGTTCTGGATTCTGGTGTATCGATTCCCATCATTCTGACCCTTTGCTTTTTGTAGGTCATTCCAAATCCCAAATCAATGTCTACGTCAACTGTATCACCGTCAACTACTTTGACGATTGTAATATTATATTCATACATAGTTTTATTTATGCAAAGAAGGAATCTAAACTTGCAACTGGTTCTACGTTCCAGTCAATCAGGTTGACAATATTCTTTAATGGTTCTGTAAATGATTTATCAAACTGCATATCATAATCTATGAATCTATGTAAATCAAATTCTCTTGGTAAACTTGTAGTGAATGAAATAACATTCTCATTGATTGGATTTGGCAATGTAAGATATGTGAAATGAACTTTGTCTGAGTTCTTAATCATTTCATATCTCATGTCTAAGTTCTTTGAAGTCAAAAGATTATTGTATAATAGAGAACCTCTGACATGAATCGGTGTCCCTTTCGCATAGATTGAATTAGGGTCTGAGTATTGAGCCAGACCTTTGCAACCTCTAGGGAATGCAACTTCTTCTGGTGGTAGATTTCTAAATTCTTTTCGTGCTGTCTCTACGAATTCCCACAAGTCTTGTTCAGTCTGAGTCATAACAACATTCAATGCTTCAGTAAGTTTATTACGAACCCATTGTGGTGTTGATGACTTTGCAGTTTCGATACCCATCATTTTAAGTTTTGGTTTTGCTAAACGAACACCTTCGTTATCATAAACATTCAGAATGTATCTTTTCTTTGCAGTCCAGATACCTTTGTCTGCTATGACTTCTCTGCCCATTTGCATCTTCTGTTGAAATGCGTTTGTGTATTCTGCAAGTTCATCAAAACCTTGTGCAAGAACTTTCTCTATTTCAACTTCTACTTTTGTTAGAAAGTCAATCACTTTATCTTTTGGTGCATCAGGCATAATTTGATTTACAAATTTGTCCATTGTGATATAAACTGAATCAGTGTCCATTGCAATGACATAATCTTCATTGTCTGTTTTAAGAATTTTGTTCAGATATTCATTAATTGTTTTCTCTGACCATTTGATAATCATTTGACCTGATGTTGTAATTGCTTCTGCTAAATCAATACTAAAGAATGCGAAGTATTGATTTGCCATAGCACCATAGGCAGAGTTCAATGCAATCTTACGAACCATCTGATTATTGAATGCACGTTTGATAAGTGTATCAAGTTCTTTTTTACGTTTTGGGTCATCACATTTCTGAAGTTCCTTTTGATACCCTATCATCTTACCTTTCCATTCTTTACGTTCTTCGTAGAATGTTTCCATCAGTTCTGGGAACATACCTTGCTTATCACGTGAGAATAGAACACCGTTTGGTGCAACTGTTGTATTAGTTTGTTTACAGTAAGATAAATCACATTCTTTGTTGAGCAGTCTATCAACATTCACATCTTCTCTATGACCTCGAACAAGTTTCTCAGGTGAGATATTGTATTGCATAATGATATGTGGATATAGAGAGTTCAAATCAAAAGACATAACCCAATCATGACCACCAACTTGTGGTTCTTTGACATATGCACCTACGATAGGTTTCATCTTATCATTGCCAGATTTCAATCTCTGAGGTGGGGTTTGAATACCTTGGTCTTTTAAGAAGTTGTATATGATTGTTTCCCAATACTTCACCGTGCCGAACGTATCTTCATAGTTACACTTGGCAGTATATGCCTGTGACATCACAAGTTCCATGAATCCTAGTTTGTCATCAAGTTCTTCAACAAGAACTACATCACGGACATTGTATTCTAAAAACTTTGCATAGTCTTGTTTGTATAATGTATGAAGTGAGCCATACTCTGAGTAATCTAGTTTACCTTTGCCAAGCTCAACTTGAGCAATGTGTTCTAATCTATATGACTCTTGGTTAACGAATGTTTTCTTTCTGTAGATTTCAAGATAGTCGAGGACATTTATACCAACTAGGTCATAGACTTGTTGCTTCTGATAACCCATTGTAGTAAACTCACGAACATTCGTTTGATTCCATGGAGAAAGTTTTTTGTGTTCACCTTCACCTATAATTCTATCAATACGATTGCAAAGATAGGTGATATCAAAACTGTTTACATTCCAACCTGTGATAACATCAAAGTTTGATGTTCTCCAATACTTGATAAATTTTGTAAGTAAATCGAATTCATTTGTGCAATCAACATAGATAACATCTGTTTTATTATGTTCCCATGGACCGATGCCAAAAACTACAGTTTCTTTTTTAAATGGTTTAATTGAGATTGCATTGACTTTTTCAGATGCCAACATTGGTTCTGGAAAACCATTTTCACATTCACATTCTATATCAAGTGTTGCTATTCTAATTTTATTAAAGTCCCAATCAACATCACCTTGAAATCTATCTGATATGTAAGTGTAAAGATATTTGTCGTAACCATGAATTTCGAAACCTTCAACACCATCATACTTCTCTCTGAACTTTCTTGCACCACCCATTGAGTTGAGTTCTACAACTTCTAAGTATCTGCCGTCTAGAGATTTGTAAGGTGTTTCACCTTTCTTTGAGGGAATAAAATGCTTTGGTCGATAACTGACCTGCAATTTCTGTTTCTTGTTTCCTTGATAACCTGTGACTAGAATCTTGTCACGAGTCCGTGCAACGTTAGTATAAAAATCCATGTAGTAAGTATACTACAAATTCTATTCGTTTAATAGTGACTTTTCTGTGTAATCTGAAAAATGTTTTGCAACCATATCTTTGATATCTTGATAGTGTGCAATTTGTTCTAGTTCCTTTTCGATGGTTTCAATGTGGTCACCATGTTCGGCAACACCCACTGAGTTTTTGCAATGAACTAAGATGTTAGTTCTGTGTTTTGCAATGTGTCCGTCTGCATGTGCAACAACACTTGATAGAATTTCATTCGTCATATCTTTCATTAGTTTACCTTTAGTTTAAAATTATATTACACATTCACAGGAAGCAAGAATCATTTTTTATTATTAAAGTGATTGGTTATGCATACATATGCATACCATGATAGGACAAGAATGACAAATACAGGAATACCAAATAATTCTAATTCATTCATAATTAAGAACCTCGTTTTTTGTTGCCTGTTGCAACTTTAAAATTTGTTTCCAATTGTGGTTTAGGTTCAAAAATAGTTTGTATCTGGTTTGCTTCGATTATGAACTCATAGTCTTTTGCATATGGAATCCATGGTGCGAAGTTAACGTTCATCTGTCCATCAGCGGCATCTGTAATCATGATTTGTGGTTCTATAATCTCAACTGAACCATCATCTAACTCTTTACAAAAACCCATTAACACTTCTCTTGATGCAAGTCTTACACATTGCACTTTATAATCATCGTATACACTAAGCATTTCTTACCATCTCCTGAAGTTCTACTGAACGTCTACCTACTTGTTTAAACCAACGTGAGTCTTCCATTTCAACTGCAACTTTTTCCCAATCGTTTTCAATAACACCTTTCCACATATTGTTAAACTTTGCAAATCTAGTTCCTCCTAGATTGAAAGTCATGTTTATAAGAACGTGTTGTATATCTTCAGGAAGTGCATAGAAGTCTTCTCCACCTTTTGACTCAAACAAATGAATTGTTTCTTCTACGTGTTTGTCGAAGTCATGTTCGTAAACTTCATCTACTCTTTCTTGAGTGACTGGTGTTCCTTCTGGTTGACCAAACTCTGGGTCATCTTCTCTGACTAAATGCCCTACACCAAAGGTAAGATAACCAAGTGAATCTTTGTATATTTCTAATACTTCACCTTCGTGTCTTTTAATCTGTTCTTTCAGTACTTCCTTGTTCATCGTTTATTTGTTCCTTAGATAATTGTTCTTTGAGTATCTCTTGTAAGATATCACCCATAAGTTCTTGTAAGTTACTATTATTTAGTAGTTCATTTATTGCATCTTCAGATGGCTCAGTGCTTTCAGGTAGTCTTCTTATTGTTCTTTCGAAGTTTATTTGCGGCTCACCTTCTACGAACTGAAGTTTACCATATTGATAAACTAGACCTTTGTATTCACCTGATATGATTTCTATACCAGCATCTTTCTCAAATGGATTTTCTACAACTTGATATACTTTACCAAATAATCTATCCATATTTCCAAACCTTGCCTTTCATGTTACCTTGTGACCAATTACAATAACCTATCTCTTTCATACCAATCTTTTTATAAAAGGCATTTGCTCTTGTGTTTTCTGCTCTGACTGTAA
>Ga0222719_10001580_pt1 | contig 21850 bp, 20 predicted proteins | sample C33_34DmetaG_FD_165039 | JGI IMG/M metagenome (GOLD analysis project Ga0222719, IMG submission 165039) | Estuarine water microbial communities from San Francisco Bay, California, United States - C33_34D | ecosystem: Environmental > Aquatic > Marine > Unclassified | place: USA: California...
CTCGTCACGGTCTGCGAGGACGCGGGATGCCCGAATCTCTCGGAGTGCTGGTCGGAGGGCACCGCCACGTTCATGGTCCTCGGTGAGCGGTGCACGCGAGCCTGCGGCTTTTGTCTGGTCGACACCCGGCGTCCTGAGGCTCCGTCGGCGGACGAACCCGGCCGCGTCGCTGAGGCGGTCGCGCGGATGGGGCTCGACCACGCGGTGTTGACCATGGTCGCTCGTGATGACCTCGAGGATGGAGGACTTGGTCATGTGGCGCGATGCGTCCGAGCGATCCGCGAGGCGGCGCCGTTGACCACCGTCGAGACGCTCATCTCCGACGCCGGAGGCGAATTGGCTGCGCTCGCCCGCCTGTTCGCTGAGCGACCCGATGTTCTCAACCACAATCTGGAAACGGTCACTCGCCTCCAGCGCGTGGTGAGGCCCTCAGCGGGCTATGCCCGAAGCCTCACGGTCCTCGCTCGTGCAGCCGAAGCGGACCTCACCACCAAATCGGGGATCATGCTCGGCATCGGTGAGACCGAGCATGAGATCGAGGGATGTCTCGCCGACCTTGCAGCGGTCGGCGTCTCGATCGTCACGCTTGGTCAGTACCTCCGCCCGACCTCGAATCACCTTCCGGTCGACCGCTGGGTCGAGCCCACCGAGTTCGCCCATTGGGCCGAGGTGGCGAGGCATCTTGGCATTCGTCACGTGGAGTCGAGTCCGCTCACCCGCTCGAGTCACCACGCGGGGGAGGCGGCAAGATCGGCTGGCGTGGTTCCGGTGTCACTCGGCTCGCGCGGGGCCAGCGCTCCTGCTTGACTGTCGCCATGGCCTCCGCGCACCCCGATCCGGCACTGATCGCCGCCCGCCTCGACCGGGCCCGAGAAGCGATGCGCTCCCATGGCGTCGAGGCGCTGTTGGTCTCGGTCGGCCGGGATCTCCCGTATCTGGCGGGCTACGAGGCGATGCCGCTTGAGCGAGTCACGATGCTCGTCGTGCTCCCAGACGGAGCGGCCAGCTTGGTGGTGCCGGCACTCGAGGCGGCGCGGGTCACCGAGATGCCCGGAGCGTTCTCGATTGTTCCATGGAACGAGACCGACGATGCGATCGGGGTAATCGCCAGCCTGCTCGGAACCCGGCGTCGCGTCGCCATCGGCGACCAGATGTGGGCGCGCTTCCTCGTTGAGCTCCTCGAACGGATGCCGGATCTCAGCGTGGTCCGCGCGGTCGACGTGGTGGGCGATCTTCGACTTGTGAAGGACGAGGCGGAGATTGACGCTCTCGCCGCGGCCGGCGCAGCGGTGGATGGCATCGCGGCTGAACTGCAGGCCGGACGCATCCCGCTCCTCGGTCGCACCGAGGCCGAGGTGTCAGCCGACCTGTCGCGTCGGATCCTCGAGGCTGGTCACGAGCGGGTGAATTTCGCGATCGTCGCCACGGGTCCGAACGCGGCAAGCCCTCACCACCATCCCGGCGCACGGGTAATCGCGGAGGGGGATCTCGTGTTGTGCGACTTCGGGGGCACGATGGCCGGCTACTGCTCTGACATCACTCGCTGCGTGGTCGTCGGGGAACCCGATCCCGAGGTGGTCGAGGCCTGGTCGGTGCTTCGCGCCGCCCAGCAGGCTGCGGTGGAGGCGGCGGTCGTCGGCACCCCGTGCGAGGAGGTCGATCGCGCCGCGAGGCAGGTGATCGCCGATGCGGGTTACGGCGAGTACTTCATCCACCGGACCGGACACGGGATCGGGATGGAGGAGCACGAGGATCCGTACATGGTCGAGGGCAACGCGCGGCCCCTAGTCGCCGGGCACGCCTTCAGCGTGGAGCCGGGCATCTACGTGCCCGGTCGCTGGGGAATGCGCCTCGAGGACATCGTCGTTGCCACCGATCAGGGTCCACGACGACTGAACCGCGCCGATCACGCCCTCGCTTTCGTCTGATCGCGTTCAGCGAGTCGCGAGCAAGGACTCGTCGGCCCGCTCCTCGTAGGACACGAGATCGATGGTGAGATCAGCCCCGTCGTAGCCGGCGAGAACGCCGGAGGGAAGAGCGCAGTACGACTTGTCCCCGCCGACCACCGGCACGGCGACACAACGCGCGGTCATGCCGGCGACCGAGTAGTCGGTCACCGTGCCTGGGCCGATCGAGCGGTTGGCGTCGGTGCGCAGCCGGTTCTCCATAGCGCGCGACCAAAACTGGTGGGTCACCTGAACATCGCTGATGGCGGCGTCGTTGATGCCGCTCTCACATGAGGCCCTGATGAGGTCGCAGGTCGCGGTGCGCTCCCCATCGACCAGGAAGCGAACGTGGCCGACAGTGACCGAGCGTCGGGAGCCGCTCTGGGTCACCACCGCAGGGGTGGTCGCACCCCCGAACTTCGTGACGATAAGAAACGAGGCTGTGAACTCCGCGGAATCCGCACCCGTCATCAGTTCGAGCACCTCGAGCGCACCTGGGTCGGCGACCGGGGGAGTGTCGACCAAAGTCGGACGAGGTCCGGTGGCGCATCCGGTCACAACCGCCGCCGCGGCGAGCAAGGCGAAGCGACGAACCATCCTGTCCGAAGGCTAGGGGCGTTACCCTCCGCCGGCGTGATCCGTCTCGACGCCGCGACCGTCGCTCTCCAGTGGTCGGTCGGCGGAATGGCGATGTGCTGGTTCACCACTCGACGCCGCGTCGTGGGCGTTGGCTACGGGTGGCTTCTTCGAGGTGTCTACGCCGTGCTCGCTGGGCTCGGGCTCACCGCCGGCCTCCGCACCGGAGGGTTCGGCTTGCGCGAGGCGTCGGCTCTGGCGGTGGTGATCGCCTGCTGCGCGGTGCTCGCGCTCTCCATCGCGCGCCGTCACGCCGGCGTCGCGCTCGCGGTGGCCGATCATGATCGTCGATCGGCGAGGGTGGCGGCGATGACCGGAATCGAGCGGGGATCGCGCGACGGGTCTGCTCGTGGCGCGGAGTTCCCACCGATTCTCGACCTGTTTCCCGTCGCCTTCGGAGTGATCGGTCTCGTCGCGGGGGCGTTCTCAGCAGCGGACGGATCGGGTCAGGACGTCGTGGTCTCGGTGCTGCGGGTTCTCGTCGGGGCGCTCTTTCTTGGCGCGGTGACCGACGCCATGCTGCTCGGGCACTGGTACCTGGTTCAGCCGGGTCTGCCTCGGTCGCTCCTCAACGAGATCGTCGGAGCCGTCGGCGCTCTCTGGCCGGCCGAGCTCATCGTGATGCTCCTGCCGACGGGCATGTTGAGCGTGCTCTCGGGTTCGGTCGACGACGGGTGGGGCGGTCAACTGGGCTGGTTCTGGCTCGCGTGCACCATCACGACGATCGCTCTGGTCGTCGTGACCCGGGCGGCGCTCAAGGAACGGCAGTATTCGGCGGTCATGGCGGCCACCGGCCTGCTCTACCTCGCGATCCTCACCGCTTTCGGCATGGATCTCGTGGCCCGAGCGGTCTTGGCCGGCTGACCGGCGATCTGGCGCTCAGTTCACCTGACGTTGGTGGCCGTCCCAGAAGGGCTGACGGAGCTTGAACTTCTGGAGTTTGCCCGTCGCGGTTCGAGCGAGTTCGGTGCGGAACTCGACCTTCTTCGGGCACTTGTAGCCGGCAAGTTTCGTGCGCGTCCACGAGATCACATCCTCCTCGGAGATCTCGGACCCGGGGACGGTGACGACGAGGGCGGTCACCAACTCACCCCACTTCTCGTCGGGGATGCCGATCACGGCGACCTCGGTCACCTCGGGATGTTGGAAGATCGCGTCCTCCACCTCGATCGAGGAGACGTTCTCACCTCCGGAGATGATCACGTCCTTCTTGCGGTCGGAGATGGTCACGTAGTTCGCCGCATCGATGGAGCCGCCGTCTCCGGTGTGGAAGAAGCCATCGCGGATCGCCTCGGCGGTCGCCTCAGGCTGCTCCCAGTAGCCCTCCATGATCATGTTGCCTCGGGCGAGCACCTCACCCTCGGCGTCGACGTCCATCGTGCACCCAACGACCGGCGCACCGGCCCGGTTGAGCAAGGTGGCGCGCTCGCTCGCCGTGAGGTCATCCCATTCGGCCCGCCCGCGGTTCATCGTGAGGACGGGAGCGGTCTCGGTGAGTCCGTAGATCTGCACGAACTCCCAGCCGAGCTCGGTCTCGCAACGCTCGATCGTGCGCGTAGGAGGAGGCGCTCCGGCCACGACGATGCGGACGCGACCTGCCCCGGGGATCGGTCCTGTCCAGTCGGCGGCGGCATCGAGGATCATGTTGAGCACGGCGGGAGCGCCGCACATGAGCGTGACCCCCTCCGCCTCGACCCTGCGGAGAATCTCGGCGCCGTCGATCTTGCGGATGATGACGTGGCGCGCTCCCATTCCGGTGACCGCGTACAACATGCCCCAGCCGTTGCAATGGAACTGGGGAAGAGTGTGGAGGTAGACGTCGCGGTCGCTGACCCCCATATGCCAGCCGAACACCGCGGCGTTGAGCCAAACGTTGCGGTGCGTCAATTGCACACCCTTGGGCCGAGCGGTCGTGCCGGAGGTGTAGTTGATCGTCGCGGTGGCGTCCTCGTCGGGTTCCCAGGCTCGCGGCTCGACGTCGTAGCGCATGAGCTCGGCGTCGGTCTCGGCGCCGATGGTCCACTTCATCTCGCACTCCACGGAGGCGAGGGCGTCCTCCAGTTCGGGGTCAACGAGAAGAATTCGGGCCCCGGAGTGCTTGACGATGTACGAGACCTCCTCGGCGACGAGCCGGAAGTTCACCGGAACGAGGATCCTGCCCGAACCGGAGACCCCGAACAGCGCGGTAAGGAGTCGGGCGGAGTTGTGGGAGACCATCGCGACTCGTTCGCCGACCCCGATTCCGAGGGCATCAAGCCCAGCCGCGATGGCTCTCGCCCGCCGCGCCATCTCGGCGTAGTCGAAGGAGCCCCACGAGGCAGCGGGTTGGTCGGGCTCGTCCACGACCGCGACGCGATCGGGGTAGACGAGCTCCGCTCGTCGGATGAAGTCGTTGACGGTCATCGGAACTTTCACGGCCGTCAAACTAGTCGGCGGCTCGGAGCACGATGACGGTCGCCACGATGCGTGCGGTAGCGCAGGTGTTGCATGCCCCGTCTCCGGTCGCTAGGCGATTGGCACCTAGGGTCGCGGCATGAATCAACGCCGACCGGGTATGACGGTGCCACTCCCGGGGCACCTCCACGCGCAGCGCGACCGTCTGTCCGAACTCGCTGATCTCGGCTACACCGATATCTGGAGCGCCGAGAGCGATGGCGCTGACGGGTTCACCCCGCTCGCGCTCGCCGCGGCTTGGGAGCCCCGGCTCCGCCTCGGAACAGCGATCATCCCCGCCTACACCAGGGCGCCCGCGTGTATGGCTCAGAGCGCGGCGTCACTGGCCGATGCCGCACCGGGTCGATTCGCTCTAGGGCTTGGATCGTCGAGCAATGTCATCGTCGAGCGTTGGAACGGCATCCCCTTCGAGCAGCCGTATCGTCGGGTGCGAGACATGGTGCGGTTCTTGAGAGAGGCCTTCTCGGGGGAGAAGGTGTCGCGAAAGTTCGACACCTTCGAGGTTGATGGCTTCCGGTTGGGCGTGCGGCCGGAGGTGGCACCCCCGGTGTTGGTGGCGGCGCTCCGCGAGCAGATGCTGGCGATGGCCGGGCGCGAGGCGGACGGCGTGATCATCAACTGGCTAGCTCCCGAGGACGTGCCGACCGTCGCCTCCGTGGTTCACGGCGCGGCCGGAGGCGACGCCCGAGAAGTGGTGGCGAGGATCTTCGTTTGCCCGAGCGAGCGGGCCGACGTGGTGCGAGAGGGTGCTCGCCGCGCTATCGCCGCGTACATGAACGTGCCGGTCTATGCCGCGTTCCAAGATTGGCTCGGCCGAGGGGATGCCCTTCGGCCCATGTGGGAGGCGTGGGCAGCCGGTGACCGCAAGGGAGCGCTGGCGGTGATCCCCGACGAGGTGGTGGACGCTCTGGTGATTCACGGAAGCGCGGAGCACTGCCGATCTCGGATCTCGGACTACTTCGAGAACGGGGTGACCACCACCTCGCTCGCGATCCTGCCGCTCGACCCAGAACTCGATTTCTTCGAGGCGGTGCGGTCGCTCTCACCGAGCGCTGGCTGAGGAGACCAAGTCACGCGGCGTCGCGGCTGTCGAGTCGCTGACGACGACGCTGGTCGAGCATCGCTCGGATTTCGGCGATGTGGCGCATGCCGCGTCGGCGGGTCTCGAGGTCGAGGCGCAGGCTCGGATCGAGCCGGCTGGTGCCGAGCAGGCTGAGTTGGACCGGTTCGGGGAGGTGATCGATGGGCTGACTGGCGGTGTCGTCAGCCTGTTCGGCGGCGGTGGTCTTGACTGTCTGTGTAGCCATATCCCCATCATGCGAAAGGGGTGTGACAGTCCTCAGATGGCGCCCGCTGACACCAAAGCGATCAAGGCTGAAGCGACGATCAGCACCAGGAGCCCGGCAATCGCTCGGGCCGGTTCGACGCGCCTCGGCGACAGCAGCAGCGGCGCGGCGGCGGCTCCGACGAGGACTCCGCCGAGGTGACCGCCCACCGAGATTCCGGGGATGACGAAGGTGATCATCAGGTTGAGGATCAGAAGCGACCCAATGCCGGTGTTCATCGGGTTGATGCCGCGGAGACGGAACCCGACGAAGGCGAGGCCCATGAGCCCGAAGACGGCCCCCGACGCTCCGCCGTGGAGGCCGTTCGGTTGGAGCACCATCGCGCCGGCCGAGCCCCCGAGGAGGGCGGCGAGATAGGCGAGGCCGAACCGCACCCGACCCACTTCGGGCTCGAGCAGATTGCCGAGTTGGAACAGCAGGTACATGTTGAAGCCGATGTGGATGAGACCGAAGTGGATGAACCCCGACGAGACGAGGCGGTACCACTCCGCGGGAGACTCCAGCAGGAAACGCGCGCTCAGTCCGAGATCGAACTGCCCCCGCGAGATCCCGCCGCCAAGGCTGGCCGGTTCCGCGAGGGTGATGTAGGCGAACACCGCGAGGTTGATGGCGATCAACGAGCGGGTGACGAGGGCGGCGTGGCGCGCCTGCCAGTGACGAACCCTCGTGGTGGCGGCCGGACGCGACGCCTTCAGGCAGTCGGGGCAGTTCGATCCGACTGCCGCTCGGGTGAGGCAGTCATCGCAACAGGGCCGACCACAGCGCGTGCAGCGCCGACCCGCTGGGCGGGAGGGATGCCGGTAGCACGAGATGATCTCTACCGGGGGAGTGGTCGGAGGTGGCAGGTTCACCCGCCGACCTCGCCCGCGAGTGAGCGCAACATCTCCCAGCCGTAGATGCCCGTTTCGTGGCCATCAGACCAGCGGATAGCGAGGCCCCAATTGCCGTGGAGCTCCGCGGAGATGGCCGACAGGCTCGACGGGAGCTGTATCGAGGCGCCCTGCTCCCTGACGCCGATGCACCCGGCGCACGGGCACAGGGACCGGAGCTCACCGAGCGCGATATCGAGTCGTCGGCCGTCCTCCCAGGCGACGCCGAGGGATCGCTCCCGGTCGACGATGACGTCGACGACCGCGACGGTCACGGACTCTCCACCGGTTCGGTCGGGGGCACGTACGGCACGGCGGGATCCTGCAACTCCCTTCCGTCGCCGGTGTCGCACGCCGATACGGAGGTGAGAAGCACCGTCACCATCAACGCCACGGCGAACCCGTTACGTCCTCGCACCCCTCCGAGGCTACCGGTAGCCTTCGGGGCGTGCCCGGCGGTCGACCCACCACAATTTTGACCGTGCACGCTCACCCCGATGATGAGGCGTCCAAGGGTGCGCCGACCCTCGCGATGTACGGCGCGCGTGGGATTCGAACCGTTCTGGTGTGCTGCACCGGGGGCGAGGAGGGCGACCTGCAGAATCCGTCGCTCGCCGAGCCTGGAGAGCCCTTCCACGGCCTCGACGAGGTGGAATCGCGCCGCCTTTTGGCGGAGTTGCGTCCGCTCGAATTGGCGAGATCGGCCGAGGTGATCGGCTTCGACGAGGTGGTGATGCTCGGTTATCGCGACTCAGGGATGGCCGACTCAGAGGCCAACTCGCATCCCGACTGCTTCCACTGCGCCGACCTCGACACGGCGGTCGGCGATCTCGTTGAGGTGATTCGCCGCGAGCAGCCCGCCGTCATCATCACCTACGGGGACGATCACAGCGGCTACCCGCATCCGGACCACATCCGAGTCCATGACATCTCGGTCCTCGCCTTTGATCGCGCCGGCGATCCGCAGTGGTATCCCGATCGGGGCCCCGTGTTCCAGCCGCTCAAGCTGTACTACTCAACTTGGACGCGGCGTCGTATCGAGGCCGTGCACCGAGCGCTCACTGCCAAACTCGGGGAGTCCCCCTTCGACGAATCGTGGTTCGATCGCCTGGATCAGGATGATCGGATTACCACTCGGATCGATGTCACCGGGTTCATGTGGGCCCGGAGCGGTGCGCTCCGCGCGCACGCCACCCAGATCGATCCGCACGCGCCGTTCTGGTTCGGCCTCGAGGACTCCGAACTGGAGTCGGTCTATCCCTACGAGGACTGGATCCTCGCCCGCTCGGAAGTCGGACCGATACCTGGGCACGATGAGGAGTTCGATCTCCTCACTGGTATCTCCGCTGTCGTGGAGGCGTCCGGATGAGCATCCGTTGCACGGTCGAAGTTCCGCGCGCGGAGGATCGCAGCGAGGGTCCCGAGAACGCGGACGCGGTGGTGACCGTTCCATTGAAGGTCGCGACCGAGGAGGGGTTTTCGGCCACGGTTGAGTACATGCGCGGTCGCCTCAAGGCGAAGGGGCACACGGGGACGATCCTCGACGCGCTCTCCGACGGCACCATCGACGAGATGGTTCTCCGGCTCATCGCCGACTGAACTGGCCCTCAACTCGAGCGCATCACCTCGCGCAGGTCGCGGTAGCCGATGAGCACCGCGCCGACCTCGTTCACGGCCTCGGCGAGCGTGCCGTCGACGGCGAGACGATGGTCGTCGATCCACGACTCCGCCGCTGAGGAGAGCGCGCGCACCTCAGGGGAGTCGATGGCTGGTTGGATGTGCACCTCGGTGACCCCGGGGGCGAGCTCGGCGATGGAGCGGAGCAGTCGGTCCCGTGAGCCCGGTCGCCAGTCGTGATCGAAGTGATCCGGGAAGATGACACCCTCCTCGGCGGCTCGGCGCCGGTAGGGGAAGCCCGCCTCAGACTCGGTGACCGTCGAAGGCAGACGGATCGGCAGGGAAAACTCGACTGCCAGGTCGACATAGACGTCGAAGAACTCCGGCCTCAGGGTGATCGCGCTGAGATGCGGGGCGAGATGGGTCACGTCGACACCCCAAGCAAGGGCGCGGTTGACCTGAGCGCGCAATTCGCGGCGCACCTCGTCGAGGTCGGCGTGCTCCCACAGGTCGGCGGTGTTCCTCGGGAATCCACCCTCGCCGGACAGGAGAGATGGCGCGTGAGTGATCGGACCCCAGCGGTAGATGTCGTGTTCGGCGTTCAGGGTGAGGTGCACGCCGATGTCGTCGCTCGGTTCGAGCAAATCCGTGGCGTGGCGGGCCCACGGGGCGGGAACCATGATGGAGGCACAGGTCGCTGCGCCACCTCGAATGGCGTCGATAACGCCGAGATTGGCTGCGTGGCACGAGCCGAGGTCGTCGCACGAGACGATGAGGAGGCGCGCATCGGTGTCGTGGCCGAGACGTTCCGCGAGCTCGCTCACCGCGATGACGCTATCGGTCGCTAGTGGGGCAGAGCGCCCAGATTCCCCGTCGCGCGGCCATCGCGGATGAGACCGCGCGCTCGATGGATTCTGCGAGGGCGGTGTTCGGTTCGATCGGCAAAGCGCGGGCGAATCCTCGTTCGGCCATCGTGAGGCCGCTCGGTCGGTTCGACCCGGCGGGGAGCACGTGGGCGAGGAGTCGGCCGTAGTGATCGCGCGCGACGACCTCTCGACGAAGTGAGACGGTCGACCCGATGGGAAGGATGGCGGAGAGGGCTTCGCTGGCGAGATCCGCGCCGCACTCCGCTGGCAGCCCATCGCGGGCCACCTCCGGGGTGTCGATACCGAGCAAACGAACGCGCTCCGTGGTGCCCGCCAGCGAGACGACGACGGTGTCGCCGTCGGTGACGGCGAGGATGACGGCGGACGGGGAGCTCGTCGTCGGCGACGAGACGGCGCACGCCGAGCAGAGGAGCGCGAGGAGGACGAGTCTCAGAGGCGCTCGATCAAGGTGCCGGTTCCAAGCCCGCCGCCGCAGCACATCGACACCAAGCCATAACGTCCGCCGGTGCGCTCGAGTTCGCTCAGCGCCTTGGTCAGGAGCACGCCGCCGGTGGCGCCGAGGGGATGTCCGAGGGCGATCGCACCTCCGTTTGGGTTGGTCCGGTCGAGATCGGCCCCCAACTCCCGAGCCCAAGCGAGCACTACGGAGGCGAACGCCTCGTTGATCTCGAAGGTGTCGATGTCATCGATGCCGATGCTGTTCCGGTCGAGGAGACGGCGCGTGGCGTCGATCGGTCCGGTGAGCATGAGGACTGGGTCGACGCCGACGAGGCAGGCATCGACCACACGGGCGCGGGGCCGCAGGCCGAGCGCATTGGCTCGGTCAGCCGTCATCATGAGAAGGGCCGACGCGCCGTCGGAGATCTGCGAGGAGTTGCCGGCTGTGTGCACGCCGTTCTCCCGGGCCACGGGTTTCAACGACGCGAGGCGCTCGAGCGAGGTGTCTCGAATCCCCTCGTCGTGGCCGAGCGTGACCGTCTCGCCGGTGGACTCCCCGTCCTCGCCGAGCACCGGCGCCACAACCGGGGCGATCTGTGGATCGAATCGACCCTCCGCCCGGGCAGTCGCGGCGCGCTCCTGAGACGAGAGCCCAAGACGATCGGTGTCGTCGCGAGTGATGCCCCAGCGCTCGGCGATTCGCTCAGCTCCCTCGAACTGCGAGGTGAATTCGTAGTGCTCGAAGTAGTCCTTCGGAATCGGTACGCCAAGGCCGAGTTTGCGGGAAGAGTTGGATCCGATCGGAACCCGTGACATCGCTTCGACACCGCAGGCGACCGCGATGTCGACGACTCCGGAGGCGATGAGTGAGTAGGCGAGCCCGGTGGCCTGCTGGCTGGAGCCGCATTGGGTGTCAACCGAGGTCGCAGCAGTGGTGAGGGGCAATCCGGCGGAGAGCCAGGCCGTTCGGGTGATGTTGAAGCTCTGCTCGCCGACTTGGCTGACGCAGCCTCCGACGACCTGCTCGACCTCGGCGGGATCGACCCCGCTTCGAGAGACGAGCGCTGACAGGGCCGTTGAGAGCAGGTCGGCGGGGTGGACGCCGGCGAGGGAACCGTTTCGCCGGCCGACCGGGGTGCGAGTCGCCTCAACGATGACGACCTCTCGAGCGCGTTCTTGTGATGCCATCGCCGAAGGCTAGGTGGCGGGCGGCTCGGGGAGCGATCTGGCTGCGCGGTGTTAGACGCGTGTCAGGCTTCGCTTCGATGTTCGGGGCGCAGTTCGCTCATTCGGCCCGCCGCCCAGTCAGTGACGAAGGAGAAGCGATCTCCGCGTAGAACGGTCCGGCGCCACTCCACTGGGCGCCCGAGGTGGCAGCCGAGTCGATCGATGCAGAACACCGCCTCGCCGTCGGCGAGGCCGAGCAACTCGCGCTCCTCGGGCTCGGGCATCAGCGGGATGATCCGCTCGCGTCCCGAACCCGGCCGGCACCCCGATACTCGCTCGAGCTCGTTGTAGAGCGAGGTGTGGGAGAAGTCGACGTCGAGCAGGCCCGAGGCGACCGAGGCGGGCATCCACGCCCGATCGACGGCGAGCGGCTCACCCCCGGCGAGCCGGAGGCGCTCGAGCAGAACGAGATCGCTGTTGTGGGGGAGTCCGAGGCGTCCAGCGGCCTCCGCGTCGCGAGTCGTCTCGAGGGCGAGGACCTGAGAGGTCTGGACGAGTCCGGTCTCCTCGACCACCTGGAACAGGCTGTAGAGCGAGCCGAGTGACTGCTCGAAACGCGCCGGATCAACGGACGTTCCGACTCCACGGGCCCGTCGAACGATGCCGTCGGCCCCCAATCGTCCGACCGCCTGACGCGCGGTGTGTCGACTCACCCCGTAGACCGTCATCAACTCCCGGTCGGTCGGGAATCTCTCAGCGAAGTCCCCGAGGTCGAGGCGCCGACGCAACTCGTCCTCGAGCTGCGCCCAGAGCGGCGTGGCGCTGTCTCGCGAGAGCGTCACCGCCCCGGTCGCGAATCCGTCGGCTGTCATGGTCGTTTCCCCCTCGCTCAGGCGAGATAGGCCTCCGGCACCGGCTTAAGCGGCCGCGCGTACCACAGCGGACGTCGGAGACCATTCGGACCCGGAGCCGGGCGGGTCTTGGTCAGCCAGTCGAGGTACGCCTCTCGGCTCTTCGCGGTGTCGACGACGACATCGCCGTACTCATCGCCCTCCTCAGCCGGGCTCACGTGCACCCGCTGGTGCCAGCACTGCATGCCCGAGATGGGATCCGGTTGCACGGCGAAGGTGAGGTTCTGGTGCACGCCGGTGTCGTTCCACCAGATGCGCTCGGTGTCGGGATCCGAGGAGCTGTACGACTTCATGCCCTTCGTGCGGCGGAGCCGCCAACTGGTGCCATCGTTGTCGATCATGGCGAGGCCGTTGCCCCAGGAACGGGCCTTCTCCTCCTCGATACGCCAGCGGCCCATGTGGTGCGAGGCCGCGACCACACCGGGACGGATACCCTCGGTGCGCCAGGCGGAGATCACGAAGTGACCGATCCTGGTCGACACTCGGACTAGGCCATTCTCAGCGATGCCGAGTCGCTCCGCGTCGGTCGGATGGATCCACAGCGGATGGCGATGCGAGATCTCGTTCAACCATTTGGAGTTCGCCGACCGGGTATGGATCAGGGTCGGGATGCGGAACGTGGGGAGCAAAATTCGCTCGGAACCCTCAAGGTCGAGATCCTCCCAGTGCACGTGCGAGGGGATCCATTTGGGAGTCGCGTACTCATCCCAACCCCAGTCGCTAAGCGTCGTCGAGAAGAGCTCGAGCTTCTTCGACGGTGTCGGGAAGCCCTCCTTCAACTCGCCGTCGACCTCGATCGCGGGGGATCCGTCACCGAGCTTGGCGAGGGCCAGCCCGCTGAGCGATTCTCTCGATCCGTCCCAGGTGCCCTCGGTCCCAGGCTTGCGGAACACTCCGGTCGAGTCCTTGTCGCATCCTTCGACCGCCGACGGGTCCACCGCGCGCTCATAGGGGCGGTACGGATCGCCGGGGACGGCGAAGGCACCACGGTCACGCATGTACTCGAGCGGGCTCTGGCCGGCTTCGTTGGCCGCCTCGACGAGTCCGGGGACGCTGTCGGAGAACATGCGGCCGTAGTACTCGTCGACTCCCATCGGGGTGCCGGGGCGCTCATCGCTTTCGAAGAACTTGCGGATGCCGAGCGAGCCGTCCGGGTCGATCCGCCAGGAGAGATCGATCCAGAACTCGTTCTCCTCCCAGACCTCACCGACGTTGAACTGATGGGACCGGGAGTCAGGTCCGACCTCCTCACCGTTGAGCTCTGCGTAGCGCCGCATGACCGGTTGCCGGAACCCGATCCACCGGCCGGCGTGGGTCTCGTAGGAGGCGATGTCGTGACGCTCGCTGCCGACACCCATCGGCAACACGTAGTCAGCGAACCAGGAGGTCTCCGACCAGGTCGGCGTGAGCGCGACATGGCAGCCGACGCGGTCGGTGTCCTTCAGCGCCTCGAGCCAGCTGAATCCGTCGGGGTTGGTCCATACCGGGTTGTAGACACGGGTGAAGTAGGTGTCGAGGCGCCCTCGGCCCTCGTTCAGGAAATGGGGGAGCAGGATCGACATCTCGTGGTAGGCGAGCGGGTACTCGATCGGCCAGTTGAGTTCGTTCCACTCCTTGATCGGCTGCCCACCCTTGGGGGGAGCCGGGGTGAACTTGTTCCAACCGTTTCCGCTGGTGCCACCAGGGGTGCCGACCGAGCCGGTCAAGACGTTGACGAAGAACAACGTGCGGGCGACCTGCCAGCCACCGAGGTTGCCAGCACCGGCCGACCTCCAGTTATGGGAGGCGAACTTCGTGGGGTGGCGTCCGATGATCTCGGCGATCTCGCGAAGCGTGTCACCGGAGACTCCGCAGACGTGTTCGGCGCGCTCAGGGGTGTACTCGGCGTACTCGTCGAGCAGGGCCTGCTCGAGGCTCTCGAACTCGCAGGGCAGATCGGGCCGGCGCTTCTGGAGATAAGTCTCCCAGTTCACCCAGCGCCGAACGAAGTCGCGCTCCCAGGTGCCGTTGGCGATCAACAGCCTCGCGATCGTGAGCATCATGAACGCCTCGGTGCCGGGCCACGGGGCGAGCCAGTAGTCGGCCTTCGCTCCGGTGTTCGACAGCCGTGGGTCGACGCAGATGACCGTCGCGCCGCGCGCCTTGCCCTCCATGATCCGCTGGGCGTGCGGGTTGAAGTAGTGGCCGGCTTCGAGGTGCGCCGAGATCAGGAAGATGACCTCGGCGTTCGCGAAGTCCGAGGACGGGCGATCGAGCCCCATCCACGACTGGTAACCGATACGGGCGTTCGACGAGCAGATGTTGGTGTGGCTGTTGTGTCCGTCGACTCCCCAGGCCGACAGCACTCGCTCGGTGTAGCCATCCTCGCCGGGTCGGCCGACGTGGTACATCACCTCGTTGCCGCGCCCCTCGGTGATGGCGGTCCGGATACGGCTGCCGATCTGATCGAGCGCCTCCTCCCAAGAGATCCGCTCCCACTGTCCTGAGCCCCGCTCGCCGACCCGTCGCATCGGATACAGGATCCGCTCAGGGTCCTGCACCTGGTTGAGGGTGGCTGGGCCCTTCGCGCAGTTGCGCCCCCGACTCGCCGGATGCTCGGGGTTGCCCTCGAATTTCGCGACCTCGCCGGTCTCCTTGTCGATGAAGGCGACGAGGCCGCAGGCGGCCTCGCAGTTGAAGCAGGTCGTCGGCACGAGCGTGTAGTGGCGCTCGACGCGCTCTGGCCAGGCCTTGGCGTCCAGTTCGGTCCAATCGTGCCACTGCTCGTGCGGCGGGTGGTTCATCAGGGTCATGGGGACTCCTCGTTAGCGATCGGTGTGGTGGTCAGGAGAGTGGGACGGACTGTCCGGCGCGGACGTAGGCGTCCTCGTAGCTGAAGAGGCCGATCAGGGCGAGCAGGCCGCCGAGGGCGACGACTCCGTCAGCGAGGCCGGTGGCGAGGTCGATGTAGACGATCGCAGCGGGGGCGGCGATGCCGATCAGGATCCCGCCGATCCAGAACTTGCGTGCCTGCGCACCCCGCGTCATCTCGAGGGTGGCGAGTTCCACCGATCGCGAGCCCTTCGACCAGATCTCGGTGGCGAGAAGCAGAGCGAGCACGCCGAGGCCGATCAGGAAGGCGATACCGACCGCATCGGGCTCGGGGACGTCGACGGCGAGGTCGATGACGCTGTACGTAGCGCCGCCAGCGACGAGGGCCTGGGCGAGCAGGGTGGGCAGCAGCAGCGGGGTCTGCCAGAGGTCGCGTCCCTCGCATTGTCCGAAGAGGAAGGCGGTGTAGCCCGCCACGGCTGCGGCCAGCAGCACCTGCGGCAGCACGAGCCACGGCAACGCGCCACTCGAGCCGATGAGGCCGAGTAGCCCCCAGAGTCCGGTGACGCCGGCGAATGCGCCGAGAATCCACGCTCCGCGAACGAGCCAGGAGGAGGTGTTCGACCGAGTCAGGATGTAGAGGAAGCGCTTTGGCTGTTTCAAGTCGGCGATGAGAAGCACGCCCGTGATCGCGGTGAACACACTGGCGATGACCGCGGGAAGGAGTCCCGCCGCGGTGGCCGACTCGCCATGCCCGAGCATGACCATGACCGCGGCCATGATCATCGCTCCGGCGGCGATGGCCTTGGTCACGAGGTAACCCGAGACCTTCGACTTCCAGGTGATGCCGTGGGATGTGGTGTAGGCGGTCCTCGCGACGACTCCCGTGCCACTGTGCTCGCGCATGACGTCGGTGATCGTTGGATGGTCGGGGGTGGTGTCCGCCCAGATCATGCCGTCGGAGGAGATGGCGGTTCTCGTCGGATCGAGGGACGCCTGATCGACCCCGCGGTAGAACACCTTCGGGTTGGTGCCTTGCTCGGGGGCTCGAACAGCGACCTTGTCGCGGGCGACGATCTTCGAGATCTCCGAGTTCGGGTCGTCGAGGTCACCGGTGATGATGGCGTGGGTGGGGCAGACCGTCACACAGGCGGGTTCGAGACCGACCTCGACACGGTGGTTGCAGAAGTTGCACTTGTGCGCGGTGTTCGTCTCGGGGTTGATGTAGATCGCGTCGTAGGGGCAGGCGTTCATGCAGGCCTTGCAGCCGATGCAGTTGCCGTCGTCGAAGTCGACGACACCGTTCGGTGCGCGGTGAAGGGCGCTCGTCGGGCAGATCGTCATGCACGGCGCGTCGTCGCAGTGGTTGCAGCGCATCACGGAGAAGGAGCGGCCCGTGTTCGGGAACGATCCCGACTCGATGTACTTCACCCACGTGCGGTTCACGCCGAGCGGCACGTCGTGCTCGCTCTTGCAGGCCACGGTGCAGGCGTGGCATCCGATGCAGGAGTCGCTGGCGAGGACGAATCCGAGTCGTGTCATGGTTCCCCCAGTTGGGTGTGTTGCGGTCGGTGGGTCACGCGAGGCCCTTGAGCATGAGGTTCCAGTAGAGGAACGGCAGGCCGTACTTCTTCAGGTACCACATGTCGCGACGGGGCTTGACGGTGTTGATCACGGGAATCGATGGTGTCCGCTTCATGGAGTAGTCGAACTCAGCGAGCAGCATCGCCTGGCGCGAGGTGGTGAGAGGACAGGAGGCGTAGCCGTGATACTCGGCGGAGACTGCCCGTCCCGACAGGTACGAGTCGACGTTCTCCACCACCACAGGGGCCTGCTTGCGAATCGCGGCGCCCGTCTTCGAGTTCGGGGTGCTCCCGGCATCGCCGAGAGAGAACACGTTTGGATATCGAACGTGTTGGTGGGTGTGCTTGTCCACCTCGACGTAGCCGGGTCCCTCGCCTGTCGCCAGCGGACTGGCCTTCACCCAATCGGGTGCCGATTGACGGGGGACGACGTGGAGCAGGTCATAGGAGAGCGTGCTGGTGCCGTTGGCCTCGCCGAGGTTGGTGACGGTGACCGTCTTGGTTCCGCTGTCGACGGCCGTGACCTCGGCCTCGGTGTGGAGATGGATCCCGTACCCCGCGATCACCTTGTCGAGCTCGTCGGCGATCTCGGGGATGCCGAACGCACGAGCGCCCGGAATGACGAGGTGGATGTCGATCTTCCCGAGGAGGCCCTGGGACTTCCAATAGTCGGCGGCAAGGTAGGCGATCTTCTGCGGCGCTCCGGCGCACTTGATCGCGCCGGTCGGCATGGTGAACACCGCTGATCCCGACTTGGTGTTGCGGATGAAATCCCAGGTCTTTGGCGCGAGGTCGAACCGGTAGTTCGAGGAGACCCCCTCGTGTCCGAGGGTGTCGCTCAGGCCGTCCATCTTGTCCCAGTCGAGTTGGATGCCGGGGCAGACGATGAGCGCGTCGTACTCGTACGTTGAGCCGTCAGAGCACTCGACGGCGTTGTTGTCGGGACGAAAGGCGCTTGCCGCCTTTTTGATCCAGGTGGCCCCCTTCGGCATGACCGATGATTCGCTGCGCTCGGAAGTGCTGGCCTGCGAGACACCACCTCCCACGAGGGTCCACAGCGGTTGGTAGTAGTGCTTGTCGGAGGGTTCGATCACCGCCACGTCGCTGTGGCCCTTCTTGATGAGGCGGGCGGCGACGGAGATGCCGGCGCTTCCTCCACCGACGATGACGATCCGGTGTTTCCCTGTGGTTGTCATGCTCCCCCCAATGGTGATCCGCCTATCGGTCAGGCGCTCTGAGTGGTCTCGATCCAAGCGCCGTAGCCGCCGAGGACGTCGCTGACGTCACCGAAACCGCGTTGGCGGAGCAGGCTCGCGGCCACCGAGGAGCGGTAGCCGCCCGCGCAGTAGATGACCGTCGGGCGGGTGGCCTCGAGCTCAGCGAGTCGCGCGGGCAATTGACCGACGGGAATGTTGACCGCGTCGGGCACCATCCCCGATTCGACTTCGCCCGGGTTGCGGACGTCGACGATTTGAATGTTCTCGACCTCGGCGTGACGGTTGTTGAAGGCCCGCGAGGTCAGCCGTGACGCCCGGCGGACGCGGTCGGGATGCTCAACGAGCACCCGGGTCGTATCGCTGATCGCTCCGACGACTCGGTCGAATCCGATCCGGGCGAGGCGGTTCTTCGCCTCAAGCTCGTAACGGTCCTCCACGAAGAGCACGATGTCGGTGTCGCTCGGGATGATCGATCCGGCGAATTCTGCGTAGCGGCCTCCGAGACCGACGTTGATCGCGCCCTCGAGGTGTCCGAGGGCGAACTCCTCAGGGGTGCGTCCGTCGAGGAGCAGCGCACCAGCGGCGACGGCGCGGTCGGCCTCCTCAAGCGTGAGGGCAGCGGGCAGAGCGTCCTCATCGAGTAGTTCCCGCTTGCGCTGGTTGAGCACCGCGTCGTAGACGAAATAGCTGGGAGCCGGCGGTTGGCCGGCGGTGACCATCTCCATGAAGGCATCGCGGCTCGGGGCGCGAAGGGCGTAGTTCGTCGATTTCTGGTCGCCGATCGTGGAGGTGAGCTCGGTGGAGAGGTTCTTCCCGCACGCCGATCCAGCCCCGTGGGCGGGGAACACCCGGGTGACGTCGGGAAGCGTCATCAACTTGTTGTGGAGCGACTCGTAGAGCTTCTCGGCGAGCTCGTCTTGGGTGAAGCCGACCGAGGTGAGCAGGTCGGGGCGTCCGACATCGCCGATGAAGAGCGTGTCACCGGTCAGCACGCCGTAGGGCTCGTTGTCGTCGGCGTGCTCGAAGACGACCACACTCATCGATTCGGGGGTGTGTCCGGGGGTATGGCGGAACTCGAGGGTGACGTCTCCGAGCGACACCCGCTCACCGTCGGACATCTTGCGATGGTCGAATTCGGGGTTCGCCACCGACGAGTAGCAGATCTCCGCGCCAGTGGCTGCGGCGAGTTCTAGGTGTCCCGAGAGGAAGTCGGCGTGGAAGTGGGTCTCGATGACCATCTCGATGGTGAGACCGCTCGCCTCCGCATCGGCGAGGTACTGGGCGATGTCGCGTTGCGGGTCGACGACCACTGCGCGTCCCGAGGTGTCATCCCCGATGAGGTAGGAGGCATGTGACAGGCATTCGAGGTAGTACTGCTGGAACTTCATCGCAACTCCTTCGTAGTGTGCTGGTGAATCTAGAGGTACGGACATTTAGGGTCAAGGCATTGGTACGGACAATGCCGTTGGGCCGTTTGTCGGATCCTCCTCGGTGATCTCCACGAGCCGGCCGCTCGCGAGATCGTGAACCGCTCCGCGAAGCACAGCGCGCCCATCGGCGAGCGCGCGTCCGAGCGGTCCCCGGTTGCGTCGGAGCCGACGGAGGTTGTGGGCCACATTTGCCGCCACGGCCGCATCGAGGTCGCCATTGCACGACCCGCAGGCGGCGAGCATCTCGTCGATCGGCGCGAGAATCGGGGCGAGCACCGGTGCGAGCACCGGATCGGGCGTTTCATCAAGCGCGGCTCGCACCGCCCCGCAGTTGGTGTGACCCAGCACGATCACCAACGGGCAACCGAGGTGCTCGACGGCGAACGTGAGCGAGGCCACGGCCCCAGCAGTCGCGCTCGACCCGGCGATCCGAACGACGAACAGGCTTCCAGCGTCCTGGCCGAACAGGACCGAGGGTGGGACCCGCGCGTCCGAGCAGGCGAGCACCGCCGCCGATGGGCTGTGGTCGGCCACCGTGCCGTCGTAGCCGTGGGTCGCGACGTGCTCATCGTGGCGTCGGACGAGTTCCGTCCACACCGCCTCGGGATCGTGGCGCTCAGACATCGCGCTCCTGCAACCCGGCGGCGCGGAGATCGCCGGGGGCGGGTTCCGCTGAGCCGGTGATGAACTCGGCCGCTTGATGGGCGGTGGCGTGAATTCGGTCGTTGAGACGGTCCCAGAGCCCAGCGCGCCGAAGGACGTCGCGCACGGGACCCTTCACGTCGCAGAGGTGCAACACGACCGGGGACTCATCGAGATCGGTGAGGACCTCCGCGAGGGTCTCGGCGCCGGTCGCGTCGATGTCGTTGATTCCCGAGCAGTCGAGGACGAGCGCTCGCGGCTCGTCGACGAGGCGGGCTGCCCGATCTCCGAGAAGGCGCTTCACGTGCTGAGCGTTGACGAAGGACAGCGCGGCGTCGATCCGAATGACGTCGATGCCGGAAATCGTCTCGGCATCGGGGAACCGTTCGAGGTTTCGCCAGCTGGTGGTGCCCGGAATCCGGCCGAGCACCGCGGTGTGGGGCTTGGACATCCGGGCGAAGACCACGAGCATCGACGCCACGACGGCCACCGCGATGCCCACTTCGATTCCGAGGATCAGGGTGGCGAAGAACGCAACGCTGAGGCCAACGAGGTCGGTCCGCTTCACCGCGGCGATATGCCGCATCTCAGCGATGTCGACGAGGTTGACCACCGCGACGATGATGATTGCGCCGAGCGCCGCCTTCGGCAGGTTCTCGAAGAGCGGCGTGAGCAGCGCGATGGTTATCAGGACGATCGCGGCGGTGATGACGCTCGCGAGCGGGGTTTTCGCCCCAGCCGAGTCGTTGACCGCGGTGCGCGAGAATCCACCGGTCACCGGGTAGCCGCCGAAGAGTCCCGCCGTCACGTTTGACGCGCCGAGGGCGACGAGCTCGCGGTTCGCCTCAACGTCGTACCGGTGTCGTCGGGCGTACACCTTGGCGACAGCAATCGATTCCATGAATCCCACGAGGGTGATCACCAGCGCGGTCGGTAGCAGGTCGGCGATGGCTCCGCCGCCGAGATCGGGTAGCGCGAACATCGGGAGCGAGTCGGGGATCGAACCGACGGTTGCTACCCCCTTCGAGGTGAGATCGGCGATCGTGACGATGAGGGTGGCGGCGACGACCACGACGAGAGCGCCCGGCACTCGGCGGGCGACCCGCTTGAGGACGAGGAGCAGGGCGACGCTGCCTGCGCCGAGAGCGAGCGTCGTCGAGTGGATCTGGTCGAGCGCGGTCACGATCTCACGCACGGTCTCGTGGAAGTGATCGGTTCGAGGCAAGGAGACGCCGAGCAGGTGTTTGACCTGTGAGAAGCCGATGATGATCGCAGCGGCGGCCGTGAAGCCGACCAGGACGGAGTGTGAGAGAAAGTTGACGATGAATCCGAGGCGACCGAACCCGAGCACGAGGTGAACCACACCGACGAGCAGGGCGAGCAGCGCGGCCGCGGAGATGTACCCCGCGGTTCCCTGCTCGTAGAGGGGAGCGAGCGCGGAGGCCGTGAGCAGCGAGACGATGGCGACGGGGCCGACGGCGAGTTGTCGTGAGGTGCCGAGAAGGGCGTAGGCGAGCAGCGGGAGAGTGGAGGCGTAGAGGCCGATCTCCGGAGGCAGTCCGGCTAGGAGCGCGTATGCCATGCCCTGGGGGACGAGCATCGCCCCGATGGTCAAGCCAGCGGACAGGTCCGGGCGAAGGTTGGCTCGGTGGTACGAGCGGATCCATGCGGGGAGAGGAGGGCGACCGGAACTCACGGGAGTAAATGTACGGACATTTGCTCTTCAGGTCAACCACCCTCGCGCAGGTGAATCCGGCGGGTATTCGGGTTCCGCGGGTTCGGGATCGGTAGTTTCGATGGCGTGAGCACGCAGTCCGCCGAACAGACCCTCCTCGACCGCTACCGAGGCGTCCTCCCGTCGTTCGTCTCCCCGCTTTACGCCGAACCGGTTGAGAT
>Ga0222719_10001582_pt1 | contig 21843 bp, 32 predicted proteins | sample C33_34DmetaG_FD_165039 | JGI IMG/M metagenome (GOLD analysis project Ga0222719, IMG submission 165039) | Estuarine water microbial communities from San Francisco Bay, California, United States - C33_34D | ecosystem: Environmental > Aquatic > Marine > Unclassified | place: USA: California...
ACCCTCTTTACCCATTAGAGTTACTTTGTAAGAGTCCCAACTTGAGTTTAGTGTATTCCCTTGGTCAGAGAAGTTTTGAGGGCCTGTGGCAACGTGGATGAGTCTATTGGAATCAGTTACTCCACTAAATGCATCACCCCACTCTTCATATTCAGTTGTTCTTGGGCCACCATTGTATGCAGTAGTGTTGGGCCAACCAAAGTTTTGGATGTTTGAACCTGCAGAGTTGTATACACTTACTTGAACCCAAAAGATATCTTGTGCATTGAACTCTTCATCTTCAAAGTTACCATTGATGATAGAAATGGTTTGGTATTCATCATCTCTAATACTTTGGGTAAGAGGTGAGTTAGACAATCCGTGTTGTAAACCACCATAGTCAGCTCCACCACCTGTTGGTGTAATAGAAGAGGTATAGTAAGATGCAGATGCAAAGTTCCAATCACCACTATTGTATTCCACTACCCCATTGAGTAAATAAACTGAAGAGCCCGATGTACCACCATATAGAGCTACTGAAGAAGTAGTAGATGTTCCGTACTCTTCATAGAATACAGGCGTAAGAGTCTTACCACCCAACGATGAGGTTTGCATATAAGGTGCTTTCCAAGGTTGGTCTGCATCCACAAAGTCTCTTGCGATTTGGCCAATATTGAATACACCCTTATCAGAAGGGTTGGGTTGGGCTTTGAATGTAAACGTGTCCGTACCATCACTCACCTCCATCACATATTGGAACTGTGGTTGGTTGGTTTGAGTTGATGTCAACACATAAAGCAAATCAGCATTGGCCTGATTTGGACTCGTTGGTTGTTGTTGTTTTGTAATCGCCATTAGATGACCTTTATATTTTTATCGCCAGATACGGCAAGTTCAACATATTTCTCTATATCCTTTACTCCAGCATCGCTCAGTTGAGGAACGAGGAAGTTTTCCGTTACTTGTGTAAGACCTTGTACAATAAATGGTCTTGGTTGTAATCCTTTTTCAGCAATAGACTTTCTAACTGCAAATGGTAAGTTACCACCGATTACTTTAGAACGAAACTGACCAGGTGGGTAGAATGATTGTCCATTCGATGGTACTTTTTGTTTGATACCACTAATACCACTATCCTGATAGATACCATAATCAGCCATACTAACTTGGATACCAATCTTACCTTCTCGTGAGTATGTCTCACCTTGGACTGACCTTGCCAGTTCACCAGACTTGAATAATCTTTGTTCAATAGCAGAGTTACGGATGGCATCGGCATACATTCGTGCACCTTCCTCCATTACTCTTTCTATGTTCTCAAAGTCACTCATTATAAGTTAGTAGGGATATTGCAGATAGTTAGTCCGTGAGAATCAGTAATAATATTAAATGAGCCCATCCAACCAAATAGTCTATCTTGGAATGCCTCTTGGATTGGAGTAATACTTGTCATTGAGATTTCATACTCTTGTTGGTCAGCGCCATCTCTGAAGAAGGTATATACATCGTATAAGGTTCTTTCAGTATCCGACATTGTTTGGATATCAGTAGTTCTATCCAACTTTGGAATATCCAATACATACACCTCAAAGGTTAGAGTGCGTTGTCCATAAGGCTGAACACCTGGCGAACCCATTGGTCTAACAAATAGTAATGGGTAGGGCTGGTTAGGAATGTCATTCAGTTTGTCTAAGCTTCCGTGACCAAACCATTTCAAATATGAATGGTAGTTGGAGGCTCTCTCAAACTTGTCAATAATATCTTTGTATGTTTTCATCGGTGTAACATCTCCTGTTGTCGTTGTTGTCTTTCCTGCTCTTTGTTAATCTCCATCTCCATAGAGAGCCAGTTAAACATAAATAGTATGTTTATCTCCGTTAGGGTTCTTGCTCCGCTGATGTGGAGGAGTTTAGTTGAGTCAATATTTCTGAATATGTAGAGCCATTTGTAGTGTTCGGCGATTGAAGGTCCAGAATCACGAGGTCTAACATCGTTATCATCGCTTCCTTCTGTGCCTGCGATAGGTCTGGGGAAGAGATTACTAAATCTTTGTTTAGCTGAATGAAGTAATGCAAAAAAAAATGTAGCGAACCAAGGGCATACTCAATAGGAAGTTCCTTGAATATCTCTACCCTCCAGTCTCTTTTCTCCGTATCATACTCCTCTACATCATACATCTTAAATAAGTCATCAGGCTTCCCCATAAGGTGTCTGATGTATGATTTGGCTTTCCAGCTGAATGAATCAAAGTGTTCGTTCGTTACTGGTCGGTATAGGATAGCACAAATCTCTTCAAGGTTTGCGATAGGGTCATCTAACCTTCTCTCTAAATCCATATACTCACCAACCGTCATCTTGGATAAGGGCTGGAAACCATAAGTAACACCTTTAAACTCAAATACAGGATAGAACTCTCCGTTGATTTCACCCAAGATAGATTCTACACCTTTGTATACCTTGAACATATCTGCCATCTTCCAAGTCATCACTTCCTCTTCAGAATAGTCAGTCATCGCAACGATTGAAGCAATAATCTTTTCTACTTCATCCAAGTGCTCAAACGAACCCATATTCTTGTAATGAGAAATGGTGAAATACTCTGGTAGCTCTACTCTAATCTTTTTACTTGCCATATTGTGTCCTTTATACTATATTATATTCTTATCACTAAATGTTGATTGTATATAAAGAAAGAACCCCACCTCGGAGAGAAATGGGGTTCAGGGAAAACCGACTGGGGAACTAATGGCTGATAAGTAATACCCAGCACGGAGAATGTAAGGCCTATAAAAGATGATTAATCAAAGATATACCAATATAGGAAAAAGTAATAGCGACCTTACATAATATTATATGTTTAAATCTTAATGTTGATTACCAAAACTTTGAAGTAGAGATAATATCAGTTAAATGTTTGCGTGATGACTTGAGATGCTTGTCACATAGGGTTCTATAATCGTATCTGATAACCTCACCCTTCTTGTAGTTATCATCTCTCATATTGTAGATACCAACCTTACCATCACCACCTATTGGGTAGTATACACCATCTCCAATCTTCCATTGAGCAAATCCCTTTTCTTTTAAGTCGTAGAACTGCGCTGTATTGATTGCAAATCCATATCGTGAGATAATGAAACTCTCGTTGATTTCAGGGATGCAAGCAAAGTCAATGTCGTACTTGCCAGGGTTTAAGTTGTATGCTTTTGATGGTGGGTAGTATAGATAGAACTTATCCATCCATCGAACTCCAAACTTTTGAACAAGGTTTGGGTCATTTACAAAATCAGGTGTAGGTAGTTTAGCCATTAGTTTCTCCATTTTATTGTTAGAAAGAGGAAGGAGGAACAAAACAAAACAAACCTCCTCCTCAATCTAAGCTCTCATTGTGGGTAAAGCAGTTACTAAAAACCACGTTAGAGAACTATTATAAAACAATATCTTTACAAATATACAAATAAATATTTAGATTTCCAAATCTTTGTCAAGTTTTTATGAAACTTTTTTATGCTCATTTATTCTGCGTAGGGGTTCATTGAGTTTGCGTAAGTCTCCCCCCACCACCGAAGAAGGGAGAGAGCTGAGTTAGTTATTTAAGCCAAGGAATATCCCATCCTTTTAGAACATTCTTCCAGCTCATTCTCCTTACATCTGACTTGATTTTATCTACATCAAATCTGCCATACTGCATATCTAGCCTTCCATCTAACATCATATCTATGGTGGTTATCAAGTCCTCTCTATCCTCGTATAGGTAACAACTATCCTTTACCATCTCTTCGTAACAAAGTCCTTTAGGTAAGAGATATGGGACGCCTACTGACATTCCATCTTGAACTGACATCGACCATGCGGAATAGTTCTTGAATGTACCTACACCAAAACTAGCTTCCGAGATATTATTTAGATACACTCCTCTATCTGAATGACCTACATACCTTACCCAAGGTTCTTCTCTATCTTTGAGGGTAGTGATAACTTCAAAGTTCTTGTGTTTGTCCCACAACTTACCCATTTGCTTGAAGAACCATTCTGCGCCTGTGTATTTGTCATCTCTATGGTTGAATAAAATCGATGGATTTTTTTCTTTCCCCTTACGATATTTGTCGAACCCAAGATAATGTGGTTGGATAATGGTATCTAACTTTTGGATTACATCATCATTGAAGTATTCCTTTGCTCTCTCTAACACCAAGTTCTTTACCCACTTTGAGTTTACTCCACACGTTTCCATATGTAGTATCCCTTGGATATTGTTGATGAAACTATTCTGGCTTCGTGCACCATTGTCTTTTAGTTCCCACCAATGTGAATAACCATAGATGGGCTGAGACTTATTGTAAATCCTTGTTACAGCGATTTGGTTTGTCCATTCCGGAAGGTGTGACCATATGTAGTCATACTCGTGGTCTTGTAACATTCTCTGAAAGAAACGATAGGGGAAGTGAACTCTCATCTTTGGTGCGAATGAGGTCAAGTCTCCCATATCAAACATTTCTACATTGGGATGTTCAAACTTGTTGATAATGCCTGGTCTATTCTTATGTGGATAGGGTAGGTGATATTCTACATCCTTTGATGTGTTCTCAATAAATGATTTGAATACCAATAAGAAACTATCTCTATTGATATCATTACTTACACCAAAGTAAGTGTAGTTGGGTATTACTAATATCTTCTTCATACTATATTATATAATCTATCACCACAGTTGGCAAATCATTTGTATCTACCAAAGTCAGGGTCTGATTTATCAAAGAGAGATTCTTTCAACATCTCCACTTCAGTTTCTAAATCTATAATCCTCGTAGCCATTTCACGAAGGATTCGTTTTAGCTCTTCGTTCATATTACTTTTGGTTTAGTGAAGCATATTCTGCGATTAGTCGTTTCATATCCTCTTCAGTTCTACTCATATCATCTTGGAGTGAGGCTTGTTGGTCTTCATACTCATAATACAAATCCATACCGTCATCATCAACATCAACATTATAAAAGTCACCCATTTTGTAAGATAAGTCACGATGTTCATCATCCAACTCTTGGTGAAGGTTTCTCAACTCTACAAGTGTATCTATGAGTTTGTTGAGTTTTGGGTCGCTGAGGGCAAGGTCATATATTTCCATATTACTTTTGTTATAGTTCATACTCAAGGATAAACTCACCTGCCTCTATAATAGATGTAGGGAAGAAATCGGCATCAATCATTGCCTTTACAAGTTCACCATTTACAAACACCTTGAAAGTTTGGTTGGTGTTGTCTTTTAGGAACACATAAGATGTTCCGTTGAATGTTAGAGTTAGTGTTTCCATTTGTTATTGATTACTGATTACTGAATAAGTTTTCTCTAACATCTCAATAGCGTATTCGTAGTCGGTATTCTTATCAATAGGAATAACACTTATGTTAGTACCACTACCAAACTGTAACCACATCTTGGTTACCTTTGATGTTTTGACTGATGTGTGGTATACAACACCACCATTGAGTTCTTCGTTCCACAAGGTGTGGACTATTTTAGTTGAGTTACCAGCGTGAGTTCCACCGGCGTAATAGGAAGATGATTTGTAGTTTTCCATTTCTTATTTGTTTAGTTTATTTACACCTTTGAGTATCTTCTCAATCTTATCAAGTTCTCCGTTGATGATTTGAACAACCCGTTCAGCATTCCAAGGAAGACTGCCAGCTAGTCCTCTATTACCATAGGGAACATCGTGGTCATCGTGGATTTGGTCTGAAGAGTCTATTAGATACTCTTGTCGTTTACCGAGTTGATACAAGAAGTTATCAACGATTTCGGATGTGTGTTTTTCTTTCATTTCTTATTTGTTATTGATTTATATTACTAATATACGACATTTGTTTTGAACTTCCAAACTTCTAATGTAAAGTTTATGTTATCTTTTTACTTTATAGACATAACTTGTTGGCTCTAATCCATACTCTTCGTAGAATACTACTGATAGGAACTCATCTACATCTTCAAACCCATCTAAATCACAATCGTTTAGTATTAGCGTTGTTGGTAGTTCTGCATCGTTGATAGGCCATTCAATGTCTAAAATCTCAATCTCTTTCATAACTTTTGTTTTTATCTCTCTCATTATTACCTTACTAAAGTACGAAATATATTTTGTATATCCAAATCATTTCTTACCTATTATTGGTCATTTTTTATCCATTAGTAATCTGCATAGTGTATAATGACATTACTCATACTAAACTCACCAAAGTATTGCCAGTAGTCAGCATTGAGTTCTTTAGAAATCCAAGCTTCCTTTCGGTGGGTCAGTTTTGTTGGGTCAAGGTTTTCTAATGGTATCTCTAATGTAACCATATCATCATAAAGACTTCTTGCATCAGAGCCAAAATAACTTTTGGTCTTATCAGTATCCAACCATATGTTTCCGTTGTGTGGTGTAAATACACCAAAGTCAACTTGTGTAGGTAAAAAACATAATGGTAATGTGTGGTAGTATTTCATATCTCTCATTATTACATAGTAAATGTAGTGAATATATTTCAAACCACCAAACATACTATGTTACCAAATCATTAAGTTTATGTAAAGTTTATGTAAAGTTTAGGGCAAAGAAAACCCCCAAGCGTGCATCAAGGGGGTCTTCCATAGTTACTGAAGTGCTATGTATTCGTTAGATTACATAAAAGCGTAGTGAGGGTTACGAAATCTCACTACCTTTATAAATAGTCTATCGTAAACTACTAATCTTTATTGACCCACCTCTTTTTGGATTTGTTCTATTCCAGTTTGCGATTGCAAGTGATAGGACTGTATCATCGTGGAATCCTTGTGGGTGGGTATAACGTATCTTTCCACTTGGTAGGACTTCGTATTCAAATATCTCTAGCTCTTCAGCCAGAGTAGGGAATAGATTATGTGATGGTAGTTCCAATGATACATCTTGAATGTCACCCATCAGTCTACGAATGATATTCTCCTTTGTCTGATTGGTTTGGAAGAGTGGTGAGGTTCTACTATACTTCTTCTTGATTTGTTCGTAGAGAGGGTCTCCTGGACCATTGACCTCAACAAGTAAGTCATTTACCTTGTAATGTTTACATACCTCTACTACTTTATCTACGATTTGAGAGTATTCTATTTTATTATCACGCCAAATAAATATGACCCTACCCATCTCATCAATAACTGTTAGTACTGAATAGTCACCTTTAGTACCAATATCCAATCCAGCGTATGTCCTCAACTTATTATCAGCTTTAGGCCATTGTTCATTGATACATACTAAATCCAATCCTTGGAATACCGAACCTTCGTTCTCTTGCCATTCGGCTAAGAACTCTTGTTTAAATATCTTTGGTGGTAGGGTTCTCTTCTGCTCTTGAATAAAATCAGCTGATACAAATGGTGAATCAACTGAACTTCCGTGGTATGCTCGGTAGTTCGGATGGTTCTCTGACTTGCCCATCATAAAGATGTCGTAGAACCAGTTCTTTCTTTTTGGTGTACCTGTTATGATACATTTCTTACCAGCTGCAGTAAGTGTAGGTAGGATACTTTGTTTCCAAGCCAAATCCTTACAATCTTGTGCTTCATCTATGAATGCATAGTTGATAGAGAGACCACGAATGGTTTCAGGCCGTTCTGCTGACTTAAACCATATGGTTGTACCATTTACAAGTTGAATAATGAAATCTGCTTTGTTAGCCGACTTCACAAGACCTGCAGGTTGTAATGACTGATAGATTTGTTGGAATACCTTCATTGCCTGTGAATATACAGGCGATACCCATAGTATCTTTGCATTATTATTGTTGATACCAAAATACATAAGTAAGTTGATAGACATCAGCGTTTTGCCGAACTGCCTACCAACTACAACTGAATGATAGAACTCATCTCCATTCAATACGGAGTTAATAATCTCCTTTTGTTTCTTATGTGGTCTGAATCCGGTTACTATCACAACTTACTCCAACTTTGTTTTTTTATGATACGAGATATGCCTGTTTGAGTAAGACCAAATACATTACCCAATCTTGTTTGACTATACTTACCAGTAGCATATTGACTTCTTATGTAAATAACTTTTTCAGGCGTCAACTTTGCAGCACCTTGTTTCTTTCTTCGTTTAGCCGCATCGCTCATTCTTTTACGAACCTCCTTACTATTTACCCTACCAAGAGACCCTTTGGTATTTCTATTCTGCATAAACTTATAGTATGGAGTTTTGTCAACAACATATCCATATTCTTTCTGCAGTTCTATTTCCCTATCAGAAACCTTATAGATACAATCGTGTTGTTCAAGGATTTCATAATCAACATACCCTTGTGATTCAACTCTGGCTTTAGGTTTTACTGATACTCCAATCTTTACACCTGAAATATGATAAATCTTATACTTTCCCATTTCGTTTCTTCTCTCGGTATAGTTCTAATAGATTTCTTTGAAGGTAAAACTTCCCATCAAGGATGAAATACTTCTGACCTCTCTTGTTTCTTGATGGCCATTGTATTGCTCCTGTGTTCACATTCATTACACAACCATCTTCTAATACCATAAAAACCTCTTGAATAATCATTTACTTGGTTATTTAGTTAATAAAACTTGTTCTGACATATCAAATATACGGAATAAGTTTTACATTTCCAAATCTTCAGTAAACTTTTTTACTCATCAAAGTCAAAACGCAGATTCACCTCTTGTTTGATTTCTTGCTTTTCAGTATGTAGACCTAATAACTTATGTTTCTCTTTCAGTATGTTGATGCGACTATTATAGTCATAGCCGGAATCTGCAGCTTCAGAATATAAATCATCCAACCTTGCTACGGCTTGAATCAAGTTTTGTTCAGCTTCTTTTGCAAACTGAGCTCTCAACTCTTTCCAAGCATCTGACCACAGCATTTCAGCTCTACGAACTGTAATATCATAAGACTTGGTAGCGTGTTCTACCCAGTCACGATGTCTAATATTCTTTTTAGCAATAAGTTTCATACAATCGGCAACCATTGCTTTCTTTCTATCGTTTGTATTTCCCACTTTTCTACCCATTTTGTTCAATCCATTCCTTTAGATGCTTTGAAGCATTTGTTGTTTTTATATGTTTAGTACACTCGTATGGTAGTTTAGTATAGTCAAGTGTAATGTTCCACTTATCTTTTACCATTCGTGACATTGAGAAAGCACCACCTGTAATATTACCAGCGATTGTGTTTCCTTGTAATGTCATTGCCTTGAAGTTCTTTTTCTTCAAGTTTGCGTGTCTACCTAACGATGTGAATGCATAGATTTCATAATCTTCAAATACTGAAAAGATTTCTCCATCGAGAAGTTCATCAGTTAACCATTCAATCCCTTCATCATACCAATCCATTTCTGGCTCAACTTCTTCATAGTCAGCCCAAGTGTTTGGTAATCTTTGGTTTTCAAACATATAATCCCATATAGCAGAACCATCATTATAGATTAGTTCTTTATCATTCAGGTGTAGTCCCTTCATCGGCTGGTTTTTTAGGAGTACTCTTCTTACGAGTTCTCTTTGGTTTTTCAGCCGTTAGTCCTTTTAGTTCAATCTTTACGTTAGATGAGATTGGTAGAGGGTCAAGTTCATACTTGTCTTCAATCCATCTTGTAACCTTTAGGTCGGTGTCCCTGTCCAAACAAGTACAATCCTTCTCTGACCTCTTCATCTTTGGTGTAAGCAACTCATTATAGAGTGTATAGGTAAGAGGTCTATTGACACGAGAAGGTCGTGTCTTCTTCTCCTCTAACCATTGTCTTACGAGTTTATCTAGCTCATTCTTTTCCATTGTCTATGTAATATATTAAGTTATCAATGCAATATGCAAGTAAAGAGATGGTTGCCGCCTGAAAGAGGCTTTGTGTTACTGCAAGACCAGTCCAGAACCCAAGACATTTGGTGCAGTTTAGAAACGAAAGCATTTCAGGCAGGCGATACCATCCGACCTTTTCCTTCACCCATTGAATCGGTCTGAACCAATGAGTGAACATATTCACTAAAACAGCAAGTCCAATAATATTAATCATTCTCTTCTTCTACTTTATCAAAACAACGATTACACAAACCCTTTTGTGTTTTAGGTTTGATGTGGTAATCGGTTCTTGTTTTTGTTAGTTCACATCTTTTACAAAGTACCTTATCAGTCATTCTGCAACTCCTTTAGATAATCTAATACCACTTTCTTGATGTATCGTTTGATTGGATTTCTCCATCTGATTTTAACCACCATAAGGTAAGTTAGATACCCTAACCCACCTATCAGGGACAATGCCCCTATGTAACTCAAATATTCCATTTCTCTTTAACTTTATTGAATATATCTTTTTTTACTGGAGTAATCGTTTCACTTATAAACCTACGATTTATATTATACTCCTTACTGATTTGAGAGTATGACTTTTGGTTCATAATATGTTCAGTCGCCAAAGTACGTTCATATATATTATATGTTTCAAGTCGAGAACTGATATACATCTTCACCTTCTCTGCTTTTTGAATAGTATCTTCTTCTTCCTCAACAGGCATCCATTCTTCGTATGGTGTCGTTCTCATATTAAAAGATTTATACTTGTAAAAGAAAGGTGATGTTGCACTATTGACTTGAATATGTGCAGCTGAGGTAAACCAATGTTGTACCTTATTCTTATCCAGCAAATCTTGTTGGTATTCGTGTGGTTTCTCTAATAGAGTTAAAACCAAATCATTTAGTAAGTCATCGGTATTTTGGTGATTCTTTGTCACCTTTCTAACCTTTGTTCTTATCTCTTTAAAGTTCTTTTGTATATACAGATTCATATTGTCCATCTTATTATCCTCCGTATATAAATATGTAAAAACCGAAATAAACGATAAAAGTAACACATTTATTTTTGAGACATATAATATAGTAGTAGGGACTTGTGGAAATCAGCCACCATTTGTTTCTCCTAAAACTTTTGGTTAAGAAGCCACCACCCTCCAAGTTCATCTGGGTCGGTGGTTTCTTTTTGCGCAAAAGAAAAGCCCCACGAGGGGGCTTGACATATATAGAGACACCGATTGTGGTGAGAAGGTTTATGACCCGTATGTTCCTGCTTCAGCGTTGTAGTTTTGTAATACTTCAGCTGATGATAGTTCTTTGGAATACCATCTAAATGAACCACCTCTTGCTCCACCTTGATAAACACGATAGTCACCACCACCTGAACCACCAAAGTAGGTTAGAGTTGCGTTTGTAGATGTTCCTGAAGGAATACTCAAACTATATCCTTGGTCTACTCCATCTATATAGAACTTACCAGTTCCACCAGCCCCTCCTGCAGTAATACAATAATGATGCCAGTTTCCATCGTTATATGCAGTTGAACCTATCGGAGCACTTCCGGCCTCTACTTCAGTATTAGCATCGTTTCTAAATCCAAAGTTGTTGATTTTGTATCTATTCGTGCCATCAGACCATCTACGATGAGTAACATACGCAAACGACCTTGGGTCAGTATTAGGCCATCTATAAGTTACATTCATTACAGCAGTATCAAAGTTGTAGTGATATGGGTTTGATGTGTCTGTTGGGAAATACACCCAAGCGTCCATACTATATGGACTTTCAAGGTCTACGAAACCTTGGTCACTACTACCACTATCATTACCATAAGGATGTGAACCATTTGGTAGGAAGTATTTCTCACCACCGGCAGCGGTTCCTGTTGTAAATGAGATAGGGGAACTATCATAAGGAGTTGCAGTTACATTACCAAATGATATAGTGTATGCAGTATCAGCAAGGTTCTGAATAGTTCCTTCAGTTACACCTGAAGTATATGAAAGTGTAGAGTGGTTTGGGTCAGCCCAAATCTCTAAATCAGTCGTTACAATGTTTGGCAGTCCACCTTGTGGTGCAAAAAATCCTATTGGTGTAAACATATTACTTATCCCTTTTTCTAAACCAATCAACCAAACGAGTGATGTTTAGTAATAGACCTGTTAATAATAGAAGAACAGTTAACTCTCCTTGGAAGTGCATTAGGTATGCAAAGATACCACCCATTGTTGCCGTGTTCGCTACACTATCCTTCACATCCATCTTATTGAACCTTTACTCTAATCATTACCACACCATTTGAGCCAGGTGACTCGTTAAATGACCCAGCAGCTCCACCACCACCTGCACCTCTATCAGCAGTAGGGTTTGTAGCATCACCACCTAAACCTTCAACACTAGCACCATCACCACCAATACCAGAGCCACCAGCTCCACCATCGCCAGGGTAGGAGCTATCACCATTACCACCACCACCACCGGCAGCGTAATACAATACACTTCCAAACCAATCGTTGGTTACACCTGCTCCACCATCACCGGCTGCAGTGAACGGGGTACCACCTGCATTTAGACCAATACTTGCGGCGCCACCACCACCTCCACCTTTGCTTGAAGCGGCAGACCCACCATTGTATCCAATATTAAAGTTAGTAAGTAATGCAGCTCCAGCAGAACCACCCGTTCCAGCACCACCACCTGAACCACCATCTACGCCATCTTGGTCTGGGTCTACAAATCCTTCACCACCTCTACCACCTGCTAATGCAACTCTCAAATCCGTGTATCCACCTACATCCGAACCTGACCTTATTTTACTATGTGAAAGTTCATCTGCATCATACTGGTTTCTACCAACTTGAATATAATATGTTGTTCCGGATTGTAGTATTACACTTTCTTTTACTACACCACCACCGGCTCCACCACCACCTCCGTGGACTCCTGTTTGGTTACCACCCCATCCACCAGCACCAACCATAAAGATTTCATATCTTGCCGTTTTGGTTGGTATGAACTGACCATCGGATGGTGTGCCATCATAAGTCCATTTATATACAAGATAACCATCACCCATAGATGCTGATACTAATGTATCACCACTAGCAGTAGGTGCGGTCATACTATCATCTATACCATCAAAGTATGTAGAAGGTGTATTCATAGTTCCTCCTTATGAGAAGTTATATTGTGCCGTTCCGTAAAGGTAGCTTCCTCCAATAGAAACAAACGAGATTACATCTGAACCACTTGTTAGTGTTGGTATTGAACCATTAGGGAACTTATAATCAGAACCCCAAGATACGTTGTATCCACCATCAATCAAGAATGTGTAAGTAGCGCCATTTTGTAAGTATGTTGGGTTTGCAATGGTAGTTGTAGCACCTGCAGCATTTAAGTAGTAATAGTTAGATGATGCACCATTTACAGCAGTTGTTCCAGCACTATCAGTGATAGTTACACTTGGAACTTTTACTGCAGCACCTAAAGAAATAGATGCAGTAGCACTTTCGTTGTATCTAAACTTACCACCAATGTTGATTTCGTTTGCATTATTTAATGTCAAACTGTTACCAATAGCAATACTATCATCACCATTTGCAGCTGAACTATAACCAAGTGAAACAGCTCTCAATGCTGAAGTAGATACACCCGAACCAAGTGCTATTGCGTTTGTACCACCAGCACTTGCATTGAAACCAAGTGCAGTTGAGTAATCACCACTTACACCGGCACCAACACCGATTGCAGTTGACCTTTGATTTCCAGCAGCACTATTGTAACCAATAGCGATTGTTAGTGTATTACTTGCAGCTGAGTTTCTACCAAGTGATACGGAGTTGTTATTTGCATTTGAGTTATTACCAATAGCAATACCACCTGCTGAAGTTACTTGAGAAAGTGCACCAATGATAATACCATCTTCAACTGATACATTATTACCACGACCAATAACTATTGCATCTTCACCGGCTGCAATAGATGCACTACCAATAGCGATACCATAGTTAGCAGTTACACTTGATTTGTGACCAATAGCAATACCTTCTAATGAGGTGTCAACATTTGATAAACGACCAATAGCAACAGCACCTGTTGAAGAACCATCAATATTAGAACCAGCACCAACTGCTACTGTTTCTTGTGAGCTTATACTAGCATCACCACCAACGACAACACCATAGTTAGAACCATTTGCTCCAAATCCAACACCAACACCTTGATATCCACCTCTTGACTCAGCACCAATAGCAACACCATAAGAGTCACCTGGATTTGCACTATAACCAAGCGCAGTTATTCCATCTTGTGAACCGGCAATACCCGAAGAACGACCAATAGCAACACCATTGTTACCACCTGCAGCAGCACCTTCACCAAGTACGATAGTGTAATCACCACTTGCAACTGCCGGAGTAGTAGTCAATGCATCTGATGACCTCATTGAGTCAGTACCCGTACCGGCAACTAATCCACCTGGTGTAGATGGAGCGTAAGATGCAGATAATGCGTTTGTAGCGTAAGAAGCGCTTGTAGCAGTAGTGGCTGATGTCGCAGTTCCAGCCGTTTCAGCATATGTAGCGTGAGATGCTGATGTAGCAGTTGTTGCTGATGTAGCACTCAATGCACTATCAGCTTGAACTGCGTGAGACGCTGAAGTAGCGTTAGCCGCAACTCCCGTAGCGAGAGAGAGGTCTACTTGTGCAGATGAACTAACTACACCACTTGGTAAGGAAGTGAGGTAAGAACTCGTTGCAGCAGTCAAAGAACTGATGTCTGAAGTGTTCGTTGCGATTTGTGGTAGTTGTGATGACCCACTTACTAAACCACTTGGTTTGTTTAAGATATCAGCCCAATCAGTATCACCACCTGCATTCAGTGCGTATGAAGCAGTTGTAGCATATGATGCTGATATAGCGAGGTTAGCAGTTAGTGCTGATGTTGCGTTTGCTGCCGTTCCGTATGCCTGTGCAAGGTCAACTTGTGCTGAAGAAGATACCACACCACTTGGAAGTGATGTTAGGTAAGAACTCGTTGCAGCAATCAATGCATCTACTTTAGTATCGTTTGATGAAGTGTATGCAGTAAATGTGGCTTCTGATACACCACCTCCACCTCCAGCACCAAACCCAGCTTCTGCAGCTGAACGAGATACCTCCGTTGGAAAGTTTAAGATACTTGAAGTAACGATTTGTTTTTCGTTACCAAGACCATCCACCAACTTGTTAGAGTCATCCACCTGAGCAAGTTGCCCGTAGGTGTTTTTGATTTTTTGTCCTGTTAGATTGTATGTTGCCATATTCTTACCTTACCTTTATATTATTGGAAATCGGTCAATGCCGTAGCGTATAAGTTAGTTCCATCACTCACACAAGTAAGAACATCAGTTCCGTTAGTGTAAGTTGGTGCAGTCCCACCACTAAACTTCCATGCAGTTCCGTGACCTGAAATCAACGAACCACTTGAAATGATGATTGTATATGTTGTACCACTCTTCAGATTTGATGGGTTAGCCAAGAAAGTTGAAGATGCACAGTTTAATGTAGCGAAGTTACCATTATCAAAGTCAACTGATGATGTAGAACTTGCAATAGTTCCAGCAAATGTTGGTGAGTAGATTTGACCCGTAGTTAAAACTGAACCACTAACTACTACTGAACCACTAACATCCAAGTTAGCAGTATATGTGGTAAATGGACTTGGTGTAGTGAATGATTTACGACCAAGAACGATTGCGTAGTTTTGGTTGTTAGTTACAGCTTCACCACCGATAGTTACGTTTCTAGCACCACCATTGATAGTATGTTGGTAACCACCAACTACTGTGGAAAGGTCACCACTTGAGATAGTAGTTCCACTTGCACCAATCATTGCGTTGTATCCACTTGAGATAGTGTTACTCTCACCACCAATGATTACACTATCATCAGCATTTACATTGTTAGAGTTACCAAAAGCAACTCTTCTATTACCTGTTTTAGTGTTAGCACCAGCAGCAAATAAGTTATTGGTTACCTTACCATCACCTGTAATAGTAACAATAGTTCCATCATCAGTAATAGATGAGTCTTCCAAGTGGTGACCACCATTACCTTTTACAAGTGTATTTGCAGTTGGGTATACATGCGAACCTTTGGTTGAATATTCTGGACCGAACATAACAACACCGTGGTCAGTAGTTGCACCACCATCATCGGTATATTCGTAGAACCAATCGTTAGTTTGACCATCAAACTCAAATGATGCCGTATTGTTTGTTGAACCACTATCTTGTACAACTACCCCTGCGTATCTTTGAGCAGGTGTATCGTTGTTTAGAATAATGTAAGCATCACCGATTACTTTAGCAGAACCAGTTACTGATTGTAAGTAACCAATACTTGCCGTTCCGTTTACTGCAATATTATCAAATGTTTGAGTTCCACTAAATGAGTTGTTAGAACTCTTTACTGCGTAAGATGAAGTAGCTGATGTAAGTGATGTAATACCACTTGCGTTTGTAGTGATATTTGCCTCATCAGTAGTCAAACGAGTTGATACTGAAGAAGAGTATGATGTGAATGTTGAAGTTGCTAACTTGGTAGCAATATCACTCTTGTTAGTTGCAATACCTGCGGCTAAAGATGCTGAAGTAGATGTAAATGCTCCACTAATATCAGTACCGATTTGAGCAGATGAACTTACCAATCCACTTGGAGTACCACTCACCGGCCAAGTAGCAGAACCACCTCCACCATTTAGAGCGTAAGACGCTGTGATTGCGTACTCAGCGTGAGATGCTGATGTGATTGATACTGCAGCAATACTACCCGTACCATCCAAAATACTTGAACCACTAATCTGAAGTAGTTGTTGGAAGGTATCTTGTATTCTTTCTGTTGTTAGATTATATCCCATTGTTTATCCTCTTATTGTGGTAGGTATTTGTATCGTGAGTCAACAACCTTTACACCAAGTTTCTCCATTTGGTCTGCGTAACCTCTACGAGTAACGAAAGGTGATTTAAGTTGAGATGATTGGTCAGGAACGATTTCCATACCAGTTTCAGTTCCAAACTCTGGGAACTTTGTCTCGTTATCTATAATCCAACCAACCATTCTTTCAGAGTACCACTCAGCTTTATTCTTTACCGATTGTCTTTTCTTATCATAAGTATTTGAGTCTACCGCCAAAGCCTCTGCGCCACCTTGAGGAATCAACAATCCGTTGTTTCTTGGTCTCAACCAAATAGCTTCAAGTGCTTCGAAGTATGCCCAATACAATAATGTATCTTGTAAGTACTCATCCATCAAGGTCTTGTAGTTACCTGTAAGTGATGATGAGTCCACATCCGAAATCATTTTTTGGTATAACTTGTATCCCAACATTCTTTGGATGTGAATATCTTGTGCTTCTCTAACAGCGTTCTTCAATAACGAAGGGTCGAGTGCATCGTTTAAGTCAGTAAAGTTCTTCAACTTGTTTTCTGATATGAATAAAGTAGTAGTCATTATTGTACACCCTCCGCTTTAGTTTCTAAAATAAGGTCTTCTCCAGCTTCTGCTTCAACCGATGTTACTACATCAGTTTCTTCACCATCATCGAACAATCTTACTTGTTCAACACCCAATGTAGTGTCGATTCCGTTGATTTTGAAAATACGTTCAAATGTCTTCAAAATGTCTGACTGCATAGGATATATCACGGTAGTCAAGAAGTGTTGGTAGGCGTCAAGTAGTTCACTTCTACCACCCAACTGACCTTCGGTTTTGATACCTAATAACATAGGAGAAGTGATTCGGTGACCAGTCAAAATCTTTTGAGTCACCATATCGTTTACTGTTGTGTAATAACCATCAGCGCCATTTTGTGGGATTGGTACAATCTCTGGCATTTGGTCTCTATTTGCCACATCCATATACATTAGAGAACCTGCATTGTCCGTGCCTGAGTATGCAGCTGACAACATTCTTTCGATAGCATTTCTTTCCTCTTCATCAGCATCCGTAAAGGTTGTGATAGCGAGTGAAGGTGCAAGACCATTCTTCAAGTTATTATTATGGAAGTTATCTACCTGAACATCCAACTCGATAGTTTTTAACGAACCCATATAATCTGGTAATGGATAGTAGTCCAAGCCAGTTGTGTAAGGCTTGAAGTAAACAAGTTGTGATGGTTGAGTTCTATCTCTTTGAGAGAACTTTGGTAGATAAGGAATATCTTTTTTATTAGGAACGATTGACCTTGATTTAGCCCAATCTCTCCATACATAGTATCCAGGAACATTACCTCGTTCATCCATCTTATGTGCTCTGACATAAGAGAAATCAACGTGATAGACTTCAGCAATCTTTGTTCTATCGTTAGACCAAATAACCTCAAGAGCAAATCCTCCGTAGAGAACTCTATCTAAAGCTACTTTGGTGAAGATGTCGTTCCAAGTTTCACCTTCTTTGTTTGCGAGTTCTAATAACCCTTCATCAAGACCTGTAAGACCTTGACCTACGACTGCTTGGTGTTTTGCATTAACTGCAGTAGCATGAACGGATGACTTATGGTAATACTCAATAAGTTGCTGTGGGAACTTGTTATCTTGTCCAAAATAGACAACATCCCCTTTATCATCCTCAAATACCATCCCATCCGGATAATAATACTCTCCGTATTTGGGAATGATAGTAAACTTGTGTTTTTTCTTTTCCATATATCTTATCCGTTATATACTACATAAGCTGCGTTTTCATTAGCAGAAGTATACATTGTCCTACTGATGCTCTCTGAAACGAACGCTGTTGTTGTCAATATACCGTTGCCCGTAGTTGTAGGTAGACCTGGTACTGATGACCAATAACTACCCATTTGTGCCCATTTTCTTGGTTCAGTTCCATAAACTGAAATAGCTACAACGGTTTCATCCCAATCGTAGGTTTCAAGTTCCCAGTTTACATCTTCTAAATCCCATATAGGTGACACATCAGTTATGGGGTAAACATTTACATCATAACTACCACCCTTCAACGGAACTGATGATTTGTTTGTACCTAATACATACGAACCTGTTACATCAACTTCTAAAGAGAACCATCTATCATTTCTACTACCAGTTCCTTGGGCAAAGAACGAGTCTTTAGTAAATCTATCAGTAAACTTTAAAACGAATCCAGTACCATCAGCATATGAGCCACTTGGTGTGAATGTCGTAGTATTTGATGAAGATGCGTATAGGTAAATCATTAAGTTCCTTACTAAATAGTAATAAGAGGGAGTCCGAAGACCCCCTCTATTACATTATATAAATCTTAGCCTACGCTGATACCCGATAGGACACCGACCAACGATGAACCCGAAAGTTCACTAGCTGGCTCTGGCTCTTGACCTGTAAAGGTAAGAGTGTATCCATTGAGGTCACCGAAAGCAGTACCTGTCTGGCCTTGTCCACCACTCAATGACAATCCACGAGTCTGACCTAACAAGAAGAATACGCCAACACCATCTTCAGAACCATTGTTGGTTTCAACAACCATTCTGATATCTGGGTTTTTAGCGAGAACTCTAACCTTGTTACGAGTCGCAGATTGAAGTTTGTGGAATGGCGCGTTTACAGTTTGCTCATAGAAAATAGTGCCGTTCTCTACGTTTGAGTTGATTGCCTCGGTGAAATCACCTGTTTGGCGTGTTAACTCGAACTTGTAGAGAGTACCGTCACCAGTAATCGTATCAATCAAACCGGTCGTACCACTCGTTGAACTAATAGAACCAGAGAGGATATAGATGTTCTTTAATCCACCCGTGTTGTCACGACAACCGAGGGTAAATCCTGATGTAATATCACAAGTACTCATATCTTATCTCCTTTTATTATATTCAACTATGATTAGGCCAAATCGTTAGATACCCAGAACTCTGGATAAGCAATGTTCATACCCATTTTGGTAACAACTCTGTGCTTCAACTTATCATCGTTGATGTCGTACCACAACTGGAAGTTAGATACATCAGACAACAAGTCAGTACCGATTACTAACTGCTTAGAAGGACCCATAACGATACGGTTAGAGCCTTGAAGACCGATAGTACCTACGATAGTCAAGTTTGGAGTAAATGGATGTTGAACACTCATATAGTTACCACGAGCAGCAACTGCGTTCATATCGAAGTGGTAGTTGTTTTCGTTACGCAACCAAGTCAAGTACTTACGGAAGTTAGTGATTGACATAAATGCAACCAAGTCTTCTCTATCTTGAACATCAGCAGCCAAGTTTTCTAACAACAAGTCGATTTGGTCACCAGCGTTAGTTGAACTTGGAGTTTCGATACCTGCAGCAGGAACGACAACACCTGAAGTTGAACCAGAGATGATAACTTTCAAACCATCAACACAGTCACCAGCACCAGTAGTAGCACCCCAGATGAACTGGTCGTTAGCTTTCTGGAAGCCAGAAACGATTTGTGAAGAATACTCTTGAACCAAAGTAAATGACTCGTTGTAAGAACCGTTAGGTTGCATTACACCGATGTACTTGGTGTCAAGGTCACGAAGACACAATCCATCGTGAGAAGAACGCTGACATACTTCGATGTCACGTTGAGCAAATGAAGCAGTACCTGCCAATGCAGTTACACAACCACGACCATCTACGATGTCAAGGTCTACTTCAAATAAGTTAATAGGTTCTTTGTACTTTACGCCTTCTTTTACAGTAGCGAACTCAACAGTAGAACCTTCCATAATAGCTTTTACGAACAACTCACCGGCTGTTTCGTTGTTAAAAGCGTCTAATGTAGCAATATCAAATGCCATAATAATACCTCTTTTTTATTAGTTTTTACCTGTTTTGAGGGCAATCATTCTCTCTACCATAGCGGAGTTACGAGAAGGAGTTTCCTCTTTTTTGAACTTGCTGGATTTTCCAGCGATAGTTTTTTCGGCAGCTGGAGCTGATGCAAAACCTTCGAACTTGGCTTCCATAGCTGCCATACGCTCTTCGTATTTTTTCATCATTTCACCTACTGCTTCCGATACTGCTTCTGCAACTGCAACCACTACTTCTTCTGAAATAGCTTCTTCAACTACATCGGCAACCTCTTCACCAACTGCTTCAGCAACTTCTTCAGCTACTGCTTCAACTGGTGTTTCTGGCATTTCACCTTCTTCTGCCATCTCTTCTTCAGAGAGTGCAGATTCAACTACTGCTTCTTCCTCGGCAACTTCTGCTGGTTCAGACTCTTTGATAGCTTCAACTTTACCATCAGCCGTTACGATAGTGATACCACCCTCAAGAGCGTGTTCACCATCCGGTGCTGGTACTTGACCATCAGCAGTCACAACAAAAACAGCAAGACCTTGTGCTAGTTCATCACCCTCATAAGCAAGGGTTAGTTCACCATCAGCTGTCTTTACTTCGCCAAAGGATAGTTCAGCAGGAGCATCAACAAGATTGAAATGCTTCTTTACTAAATCTTTGATTGAACTCATAATCAAATCCTTTTTTTAGTTTGTTTAACAATCTGAATAAGAACGAACCCAATAACCTCATATCCTTCCGCAGAAGGGGGTATCTCGGTATCTGGCACCCGTTCGCCATTCTTTCACATATAACTATTGAAAACTACCTTGTTCCGTTTTATTCAGAAGTTCATCAATAAAGAATCCCTCAACTGAAAATCCCTTCACAAGACCAGTCTTCACATAGTCATCCCAAACTTCCTTGTTCTTCACTTTTACCATGCCGTACCAAGTTCCTTTAGGATACTTTTCCCCATTAGAGTAAATCAATGACTTATCTCTTGATGGGTCTGATACAATCCAACTCTCAACAACGAAGACATTGTTCAATGCAAGTTCTTCGGAATGTTCCAAGTTAGTGTTATCAGTATATTTGTTTTGCATATACTTGTATGCAATCTTTTCAATAGTTTCTTCAGAGAAATACACGAAGTATTCTCCGTTCATCTCATCATAACGATAGATGAGTTTGTTTGGAATCATTAGTGGGCCAGCAACAATCTGCTTATCAGCAAACTCTTGTTTACTAAACTGCGTACCGATTGCGTTAGGGCCAACAAACGACCAAGTAGA
>Ga0222719_10001583_pt1 | contig 21822 bp, 30 predicted proteins | sample C33_34DmetaG_FD_165039 | JGI IMG/M metagenome (GOLD analysis project Ga0222719, IMG submission 165039) | Estuarine water microbial communities from San Francisco Bay, California, United States - C33_34D | ecosystem: Environmental > Aquatic > Marine > Unclassified | place: USA: California...
TCCAGGCACAGAAGAATACACGCATAGGCTAGCCGAGGAGACTCGCATCATCCTTCAACTACGTTTCGTAGACTACTTCATCCAAATATGTGACATCATAGCAATGACCCGAGATATACCACACATGACACGTGGTAGTGCTGGTTCGTCGTTGGTCTGTTATCTATTGGGCATAACAGATGTGGACCCAGTGGAGTGGGACATACCCGTGGCAAGATTCCTCAACCCGAACAGGGACGACCTTCCTGATGTGGACATAGACTTTCCCCATCACAAGCAGGAAGAGGTCATGCAGAGGATCTTCAAAAAGTGGCCCGGACGCAGTGCTAGGATATCCAACTACGTGCTCTATAAGGATAAGTCAGCAAGGCGTGAAGCGGCCAAACGCTTGGGAGTAAAGGGTAACCTACCCCGCAGGTTCACATATGATTCGTTGGGTATAGACACCAAAGAGGCCAAACGGATTGAAAACAAATTGAAAGGCAAAAAGAGATGCATATCAAAACACTGCGGAGGAATACTGATGTTTCAAAGACAACTACCAAAGAGCCTGTTCACGGCGGAGAACCAAATACTGTTAGACAAGAACGAAGTGGAGGACCTAGAACATCTGAAGGTGGACATTTTAGCCAATCGTGGTTTGTCGCAACTCATAGAGATAGACCCAACGTTAAAACTCACAGACTATCCGGAGGAAGATGCCGCTACCTCGGACCTTTTGTGTCGAGGAGACGTGTTGGGAGTTACACAAGCGGAGAGTCCGGCCATGAGGAGATTGTTCAGAGCGATCAAACCAAAAAGCGTTAGGGACTGTGTGTTTGGTACGGCACTGATAAGGCCGGTGGCCGTGTCCGGACGTAAGAAGGCTACAATGTTCCATGACTGGAGTAAGGAACGTATGAGTGACACAATAGTGTACGAGGACGATGCCATAGACAGGATATCAGATGTGCTGGGCATAGACAAGTATGAAGCAGACATGTACAGACGTGCATTTGCAAAGAAGAACGAAGAAAGGATAATGGAGTTTATATCAAGGCTTGGTGATCATCCACGTAAGGACGAGATCATAACAATGCTACAATCCTTATCTGGATTTGGACTGTGCAGGGCACACGCTGTGAACCTGGGTAGACTGATATGGGCGTTGGCGTATCAAAAGGCACACAACCCGGAGAAGTTCTGGAGGTCTTGTTTGAAACACTGCCAAGGATCATACAAACGTTGGGTTTACAGGACAGAAGCAAAACGTGTTGGCATAGAAGTGGTCACACCCAGCAAATCCGACAAATGGGACACACCAGAATTCCAATACAAGAAGTATGGATGGTGGAGTCGGGACGAGTTCATGCCGGGAATGTACGTGAAAGAACTGTACCTTGACAAAGTAGAGTTCGCGGGAATGATAGCCAACGGCAGGGTATTTCGTGGAGACAAGGGCAGGTATGTTACCTTCCTGACTTTGGGTGTTGGTAACGGACAGTACATCGACGTTACTATCAAGAAAGCATTCGCCTACAGCGACTACGATGTGGTGAGAGGACAAGGCACCGTCAGGTATTCTAATAATTCAGAATATGTCGAGTGCTATGACTCAAAAGGTTCCCGACTGGAGAAATATCTTGGCCAAGAGTCGTAAAGCGTAAATTACCAAAGATAGCGTAAAAAGAAATAACGCGAAGCGTTAAAAAGCGTAAAGCCGACCTTGACCTTCTCTGATCTCGATCGGCTCCACAATGTTTAGGAACTAGAATGTGAACTTGATTCCAGCCGCCATGTCTGCTGTGTCTGTGCCTGACACTACGTCGGTCATTTCGTAACCAGCGTACATGCTGAAGTTGTCACCGATCTTCTTCTCGGCTCCAACTGTTGTGTAGGCAGTACCACTCTTGACTTTGCCGTAACCCACTGAGAACGTCGTGTCTCCCACTGTGTGTGAGGCAACGTACTCGTTGGCTTTGGTGTCAAGGTTGGTTGATTCCACTGTCTTGATTGTGTGGTTGTAACCAATCGTTGTGGCATCTGTGATGTCAAATGATGCACCAACACCCTTGTACTCGATGTTGTTCACTTTGTCATCTGTGTAGGCGATACCCACGTTTAGGTTGTCGCTGATGTCCATAGAGGCCGCAGTCTCGTACACGTCAACGCCTGATTTACCAGTTGTACCGTCAACTTTTACCAAGTTGTCGAACTGGATCGCACCGATGCTGTTAGAGTAGATCACTGTGTGTGAGTCCCTGCTGAACAGTTTCTGCGCGGCGGCGCCGCCGTATTCTGGGAACACGTCTGTCTTAGACGTAACAGCACCCTTGAACACAGAGTTCTGTCTTCCTGCTGAAAGCACACCCGCGTTGCCCATGTCAATACCAGCGTATGCCAGTTTTGAGTCAAATGGTGACGAACCAGAGTCATCCGCGTCGATGTCCACTTCCAACTTGGCGAAGCCGTCGATGCCTTCCGCGATGTTGCTTGAAAAGTCAACACCGATGCTGGAACCGTTGTTCTCCGCTTTTGCTGTTGCCACGCCTGAAGCGTTCTCGTTGTTTGAAACCATGTAGTTCAGTGAACCATACGCTTTCATCTCCGTCGCCTCGGCTGGGGCCGGTTTAAGAACCGTCCATAGTACTACAAGTGCCACTATTATGGCCGCACCTATAGCCATCTTCTTCTTTGTTATCTTCATTATAGATTGTCTCCTATATGTTTTCTCTATAAGGTTTATATATAAACGCGATCACTGGCCTGGTGACCGCTCTGGATTGTAAGGCATATTTATCTAAAAAGCAACACTTAATCGTTGCATTTGGTAAAAAAAATGTTGTAATATTACAAACATAATTACACACAACGGAGGTATAATCATGGGCATACACTACGACTACAAGAGCACGAGGGGTGCCAAGAAGATGGCCAAACAACAGGAACGTGAACAGCGCAGGCGGAATAGGAAGAGAGATGCCATGCCACATCACAAGACGGACGAGAGTCGACCACTGACGCTGGACATGATCACGGATCCCAACAAATGACGATGAAGATACTGACCGGGGGCAGTGGTCCCAGTGATGCCAACTGGAAGTACTGGCCCACTTGGACAAGGATGTTGCCGTTGTACTTCAAGTGCAGGCACCAGGACGTAAGTGGACCGGCCGCGGGCAATCTGTTTATCGCCAGGAGCCTGATCTATCACCTTCAGAGATTTCAACCGGACGTGATCATCGCACAGTGGAACTTCGACAGGTATGACCTGTACGTGGGACGACAAGGATTCGTTGACCAGATACGCCGGAGCCACAGCAACAGGAACTTCATAGTCGATGTGCCATCTGGTGGGAAGACCACCCAGGGCACCGGGTACTGGTGCAGTAGCAAGGACAACATAGTGGAATGGAAGAAATACTTCGTGGAGAACATTCAGAGTACAAAGGGTACACTGCTGGATGATCTGCAGAACATGGTGACGTTGCAGAACATCTGTGAGAGGCGCAACATCCAGTACAGGTTCTTCATGCACAGCGTAGTCGACCATGAACACCTGACAGCGGACCAGGAGTTAAAAAGTCTGTACGACGAGATAGACTGGAGTGCACTGGTGGGCACTAGCATAGAGGAAACCAAGATGAAGTACACCACCACACAACAGTTCAACGAGATCGAGGAGACAGGGAAGACAACATTTGTTCCAAACCCACTCGTACAATTCGACATACTGCACAACACCGTTGCTCCTGTGCTGAGGACCATGGGTGCTACACAGCGGAACGACATCGAGAGGCTGAAGCGTTACTGTGAACAAAAACAAAACACATTGACAAAGGCCTACAACAACAAAAATGTTCAATAAAAGATTATTTGACTGGTATGGTATAGATACCGAAAAGGACCTACAGATAGACACGTTCTGCACACGCCCGTTTGACACGGTGTTGGTGGACAAACAGGGCAGTTGTTTCGTGTGCGAATGTGCGGCGTGGTTGCCACAGAGCATAGGCAACCTGCAGGTCAAAACACTCGCAGAGATCCTACAGAGCGCAGTGCGTGAACAGATGCAGTCGTCCATACTGAACGGCTCATACAGATTCTGTAACAACAAACAGTGTTCCTATCTGTTGCACCACAAAAGGAAAGGCACACCGTGGGAGAGTACCACGCCCATCGATCAGATCAAACACATTAGATTGGCCATAGACGACAGTTGTAACCTCAGATGTCCCAGTTGCAGGAAAGGACTGATATTCCACAAGGATGGAGCCGCCTACAACCTAGGAATACGTTTAGCGGACAGGATCAATGATTGGTTGCATGACTACACCCGCCCCATCAAGGTGCACATCGGATCCGACGGGGATCCTTTCGCATCTCATGTGTACAGGCACTTCATGGAGCAGACGCCAGAGCGTGACAACATAAAGTATTCACTACTGACTAACTCGCTCATGTTCAAGGAGTTCCATCACAGGATACAGAACGTGATACGCAACCTCGACGACCTAGGAGTAAGCATAGACGGCGCCAGCCAAGACACCTACGAGAAACTGAGATTAGGTGGACGTTGGGACAAGGTGAATGAGAACCTTGAGTGCATCGCTGAACTAAAAGATAAGCACAAATTCCAATTCGGATTGCACATGGTAGTACAGGCAGACAATTGGCACGAGATGGAGGATATGCTGGCATTAGGACACAAATACAACGCGGATAGAGTTTACTTCAACAAGATAGAGGACTGGAACACAAACATTGACATGGGCCGACAGAAGTTCACACACCTGGACGAATTTACAGCCATAGTGGAGCGTGTGGACAAGGATCCTATTACCTGGATGAACGTACACCATGAATAAAACTTTGTTTGTATGTTATGCACACGGATGTCGTGGTGAGGGCCTCACTGTAAGGATATCACAACATGATTTCTTTTGCGGCCTCGACGCAAAAAATATCAACGGTAGGACAGTGATTATGAACGAGTACTTTGATAAAAGATTCCTCATGCACAGAACGAGAATAGACTTCTCCAAGATGCATTTACCTACTGACAAGAACATCGTCGTGCCCAGTCACTATTTTTTTGATACACTAGGCGACATTTACCCAAATGCCAAATTTATCAGCATCGACGTTCCAAAAGATCTAGGAGAGTTCAAACAAAGTCTATACGATCGTTACTTCGAGTATAGAACAAACAATTTTCTTGAGCTGATGGGCGAATGTAAGGATAAATTTTGGCCTTACAACAGGCAAGCGGACAATAATGATTTTGAAGAATTTGTGTGTGAAGTCTTAAGAATTAAAAATAGAACGTTTGGAGACATCCTGTGTCTGGCCAGAGGCATGACACCAACTGTCACAAATAAACAAAGTCTCCTCAATGATATGTGTCCGGACCCACTTAACAATAAAATTATAAAAAATAGTTTAGTTATTCCATACGAGGACATTAAAACAATCAACATCGAAGATATTATAACTTATGTAAAAAAATAATAGGATCGATATAACCATTAAATATTCCTAATGAAGATTGCAGTAACCGGACACAAAAGAGGTATAGGAAAAGAATTTGCAAGACAATTGAAATCGCGCGGTCACGAAATAGTTGGTATATCTCGTAGTGATGGTGAGAACATAAGGAGGACCGTCCACACTGCATCTCTGATCGAACCCTGTGAAATGTTCATTAACAACGCCATAAGCATGTATGCACAGACTGAACTGTTGTTCGAAGTGTGGCACAGATGGAGTGAAATAAAAGAAGTACATCATATCTGGAACATATCAACACGAGTATGTGAGTGGAACGAAGACAGACCGATAAATGGACTTACAATGCGTGAATCGATGGAGTACAGAAATCAGAAGATGGCATTGGAGTTGGCACACGTGCAACTGCAGTCGCAGTCCAGTAACATACAAATGAAATTAATAAGGCCAGGCAATGTCAACACACAGCCATTTAGCGATCCGGCTAGCATATCGGCAGAGCACTATGTTAAGGGACTGTTAGAGGAACAAACTATAGTATAATGGATGCCAAAAAATTTTTAACCAACAAGAGCATATGTACACTGCCATGGCAAGGGTTTGAACTTGAACCTGACGGTAATGTAAAGAATTGTATAATATCTAAAACGCAACTAGGCAACATCGCACAACAAAACATCAAAGACATACTAAACGGCGAAAAAAACAAAGCACTCAAACAACAAATGCTCGATGACAAGAAACCTTATAACTGTGCAGGATGTTACCTGCAGGAGAAAGATAGATCCGATCTTGGCAGTATCAGTAGTAGATTGTACTATCTCAAGGAGCTGGCCAAGAAAACAGATCTGGATTTCTATGATCATGTAAAAAACTTTTCGTTAAAGCATGTTGACCTTAGATGGACGAACATCTGCAATCAGGCGTGTGTGTACTGCGGTCCTGCGTACAGCAGTAAATGGGCGTCCGAGCTCGGAACGAAAATGGAATCTAACAAAAATGCTAGGCAGGAAGTTAAGGATTTTGTCTTTGCCAATATAGGACAACTAGAAAATGTTTATCTTGCAGGCGGTGAACCAATGCTGATAAAGGAGAACACAAAGTTTCTCACTCTACTGAAAGAAAAAAATAAGGACTGCCACGTTCGTGTGAACACAAATCTTAGTAAAACAGACACGGGCATTTTTGACCTGCTCTGCGAACTGCCCAATGTCCACTGGACCGTGAGTGTGGAAAGCATTGAAGAAGAATATGAGTACATAAGGTATCATGGCAATTGGCAGGACTTTACTAATAATATAGATGTCATAGGGAAACTGAATCACAAGATTACTTTCAACATGTTGCACTTAATACTCAACTACAAAAGTATTCACTCTTGCGTAGACTATCTTAAGGGCAAAGGGTTCAATGACAATAGTTTTGTGATTGGTCCTCTCTATGAGCCAACTTATCTTAACACGATGAACCTGCCGGATGAAATGATGTATGACGTGTTGGCTGACCTAAACAAAAGGTTAGATAAAAATCCCTCGGGATATCTAAGAAACAGTTATGAGAATTTGATAAAATATTACTCAACAAACAATTTCAAAAAAAACTTGAACTCTTTTTATCGCAATCTAAAGATGATGGACCAAAGAAGGAAACAGGACGCAAGGTCTGTTTTTACGAAACTATTCGAGGAGTTAGATGCTTACACACTGGAATAAACTTTTCAACACAGATTGTGTCGTTGTGGACATCGGACCACACACAATCTATCCAATATTCAGGGTAGGACTCAATTCACTGATGTCTGCTTGTGATAAAAAGTATATCAACAGCGAGATAACAGAATGTAAACACATAGATGTGATGATAAGAGATCCCGATGAGCGTTTTGTGTCTGGCGTGAACGAATACTGTGCACAACGAACCCTAGACGTGAGAGAGACGTGGAAGATGATAAACAAAGGTCGAGTGTACGACAGGCACTTTGCTCCTCAATTCATTTGGCTAATGCATCTCTACAGATTCTATAAAGGTGACATCACGATACGTCCTTTTGATTATATCAGTAAAATCACAAGCGCACATCTGAATCACAGTTTATCAAAAGTAAATGTGCCTGTGTGCGAACCTTACGTCAAAGTAGACAGGTGTCTGATCAAATACTACAACCAAACTGTCTCACTGCAAGAAGTAATAACAAGGTATAGAAATGTTTTGTCCTAGATTAGATCATTTTGTAAGACTAAACAGTAACGGCACTGTGGGCAAGTGTGGACACATGATCAACGCGAAAGGATTTGCCAGTTACGAAGAACTGGAGCACAGTGAATGGTTGAACGCTATTAGAAACACAATGTCGAGGGATTTGTGGCCGGATGAGTGTAAACGGTGTGAGCAATCAGAACGTGCCAAGAAAGAGAGCATTAGGACCAATAGCATAGAAAGGCATAAGATGTTACACCCAATACGCAAGGACTACCTCATAGTGGGTGGTGTGCTAGATAACATCTGCAACAGTGCGTGTCAGTCATGCAACGCTAACCTCAGCACAAAGATAGGGAGTCTCGAATCCAAGGATTATCCCCGTGTAGACAACCTAGAGCTGTTTAAAAAATTACCACAGGACAGGATTATAGAAATTGATGTGAATGGCGGTGAACCGACTGCCAGCAAGAATTATAAAAAGATATTAAAGGACCTGCCTGATAATGTCAAGATCGTAAGGATGAACACCAACGGTTCTAGAACGATCAGTGAACTAGAGGATGTGTTGAAAAGAAACATAATGGTAATAGTGACCATGAGTCTTGACGGTATAGGTAAAGTACACGACTATACAAGATGGCCCATCAAGTGGGACGATTACAAAAAAACAATAGATGAATATCAGAAACTACAAAAGACTTATAAACTTCTGCAGTTGGACACGTGGACCACTGTGAGCTGTTTTAATATAAAAACATTACCCGACATAATAAACTTTGCCAAGAACAAGGGAATACCTCACGACTGGGCGTTCTTACACCATCCGAGTGTGTTGAATGTGCGTTACACAAATCAGTTTACATTAAAGGCCAAGCAGATGTCTCCCAACGAAATCGCAGTCGACTATGATAACACACAACAATTGAATCAATTCATAAGTCGTCAGGATTCCTTGCGTGGCATACACATAAAAGATTATCTCAACTTCTGACCGAACTTTGCTAGAAACAGTTTGGCAAACCTCTTGTGGTGTTCCACACCGTAGTGTTCTCCGTCTGACGCGAGGCTAGGTTCATTAAACTGTTCGCGTTGTTCAAACTTATCCCAGTAAGGCCAACAGTTCTTGATTGTATAACTTTCTAACACATTAAGGTCTTTGATATACTTCTCATATGAATCCTGTGCGAAACAATGAAACGTCTTCGCATTATTCTTTTCCGCGTACTTCTCCACGAAGAAAACATTCTTTAGGAAGTTGTTTTTGTCCGTTAGATCATTCTCGTGTTTCAGTTCTTCATCATGACTCATCTGACTCTGTGCATACGTGTGCAACTTCTCCCTGCGACTCCAGAATGGCCAACACACGATTATTATCTTGGGATCGATTATTTTCTCACAGCCATATAGTATCCTGACCACTTTGTCTGCACTGGCCCCCGGCTGTCCTAGATTCCAGTATCTTAAACGCTCGGTGTTATGTTGTGATAGGAAGTGTACCCAGTGTTCGTTGTCTGTGTTGCCTTGTCCAAATGTGTGACTACATCCTAATATGACAACGTTCTTCTTGCCATTGGGCATTGGGTGCCATTCTGGACATCTGTACCCGTGTGAATTGAGTTTGTAGTCCTTCAACGGTGATCGATCGATGGCTATAGACTCTGGTATCTCCCTGTCCGAATAGAATCCAAACTTCATGTGCTACCTTTCGCCAATTGTAGTTTCTTGTTGATCAATCTATTGATGTACAGTTCCATGAATCCCATATTGCCGCGACCGCCGAACATGTCAGGATACTTGATCCTGCCCATGGTGAGGTACTTCTCATCGGCATAGAGATCCAATCTGTCACGTGACTTGATGTATCGGAACTCCAGTGCGCCGTTATCACTGAGATACTGCACCAGTTCTGATTCTGATTTCATCATGTCTTGTGCCACTGTCACGGGTACGAACTCCCTGTGGTGCTTGAGTCTTACGGAATAGAATTTCTTCACACAATTAATTATTGTGTTTATGGTGGACCGGAAAGGATTCGAACCTCCGGCCTTGGGTTCCGCAAACCCACGCTCTATCCAACTGAGCTACCGGTCCATTTGGTGTGCCCGGCAGGATTCGAACCTGCGACCTTCGGTTTAGGAAACCAACATTCTATCCAACTGAACTACGGGCACATCAAGTGGACTCGTGTGGTGGAGGATAGGAGAGTCGAACTCCTGACTCATCCATGCCATGGATGCGTGATCCCACTTCACCAATCCCCCAATCTGACCAATCACATGCGAGACCATTGACTTCTTTGGTGTATATGGTAATTCTGGCATAATTGGTCCTTGTGGTGCCGCTTCACGGATTCGAACCGCGGACCTACTGATTACAAATCAGTTGCTCTACCGGCTGAGCTAAAGCGGCGTCACAGTTAAAATAGTACACTACAAACCGCGTTATGTCTACCTGTTAAACGCACACAGACGCCTTTATACGCATGGTAAAACTGATCTTGGGCAAGTTGTACATCTGGCCATAATACACACACATAAAGGTAGGTATGTAATAATAGCATATCTGACCTGTTGACAACGCATAAATAATCTTATACAATAGAATTATGAGAGACACAAAAACAATAACAGCATACGCCCAGAAGATGATGCGTGAGGCAAAGGAGAAATTGCTCTTCAAGAGCCTGCGTAAGGAAGTTAACGTGGGTGCCAACGGCACACAGGATTACGTGATCAAGAACGGTGGCAATGCTGGCAAAGTTGCATTGAACGCCAACAAGTTCCAATAACATTTTCTATCCAGATCATCGTTAAGTCGACTGGTGTAAATAACCGGTATGAATAAAAAACTAGAATGGTTGATAATCATCTTCATGTTGGTTATACTCGTGACATTAGGTTCACGAGATGCTTCAGCCGATCACGTGGCACCATATCAGACGGACGAGGAATACCAAGCGGAGATCACCAAAGAGATGGAAGCAATGGACCGTGAGTTGTCCGACAAGGGAGACAGCATATCAAACCTTCAGGGCGTGGCCAACGGGGTGGTATGTGTGTTCGCCCCGGAACAGTGCCAGGAGAGTACGGTACTCACTCCACCAAAAGAAAATCAATAAATACCATTACCAATAACGAGGAGACACAATGTTTTTAACAATTGGATTAGTGATCGGTTTCATAGCGGGCTGGTGGGTCAACGAGAAGTTCGAGGACCTGGCGGATGCCTTCAAGAAACTGAGATTATGGAAGTAGCAATCACAATGACGGAGGGTTCCTTATGTTCAAGCACATCAGAAGATGGTTCGATGCCTACAAGAAATTTTTATTGGAATCGTATGAACTTCCGAAACCCACCGTCTACAAGATAGGCACCAAGCAATACATCAGAGTAAAGAAGTTGAGGACTGGTGCTAAACCAAAGGGACCTTACCTAAAGTAATCACCACAACGGACGAGCTCCATGTCTAGGAGATCAAACAACTTGCGTTGCGAGTTGTCATAGGTGCAGTTGTTCCACCAGTCTTGGTTCCGGATGTCCATGCGACACAGTTCACAGTCACCTATCACCCAAGATGGATCATACCAGATCGGATTGCCTCGCCATGGCGTTATGCAGTGCGTGTGCAACCACACCGGCTTGCGTGTCATGATGTAGATCATCTTGCGCTTCTCGAGTGTGTACATAAAAGTACTTACACCCAGCACATGACAATTCTATGCTGTGATTATATGTCTAGTTGGCGAACCAGTGATGGTAGGCCAGGTAGGGTACCAGGATCGGCCACACCGTGTGTTCCACTATCTCGTACAGTACGAACAGTGTCAGTAACAACGCCCATAACCTAGAGGTCTTGGCCTTCATTGAGAGCCAAGCGAAGAACCTGCTGTGGTATAATCCTATTTTTTTTATAAGTGTTGTCATAATATCATTATACTGCGAATAATAACTATTCGCAACTACTTATCTGGTGTTCTAGTAATCTATTTGGAATGTGGTAACAGTTTTTTTCACTTAGTTGCAGGTATTTTAACTGCCAAAAGAGTCTTGATAAATGGGCACTTTTTGACTTAATCTATTAATAGTTTTCAAGTAAATTTTATCTTTGATTTCTATTCCATGTGATAAATCCTTGTATTGTAAAATCATTGATTTCATGTTTCTAAAATATTCATCTATAATGTCTTTTCTTCCTAATTGAATTATTTCTTTCCTTGCCAATCTGTTTTTATAATTTTGGAAGTCAAACTTGTATTTTCCTAACAAATGAAAATCAAGGAAGTGGTGACCCGTGCTTACTAATCCCATTGCGTTTAAGATTCTTAACTTTTTATTTTTAGGTTGGGTGTCATATGCAATATATTCTTTGGTGGTGTCACTATTATCTAATAATCCATAAGTCATGGCAACAGTTAACTCTGGATTTCCTTTATCAAAAAAAAGTGGCAGAATATTCTCAACACCCATAATTTCACTTATACCGGTATCTAATTGAGTCCAGTAGAGTTTGCCTTTTTGATTTTGTACAAGGGGTTTATCTAAACCATGTATTGTTACACACTGATCTAGCGGCAGGTCGGTTTTTTTATAGAACTGGCAAGGTATACACCATCTGCCTGGCAAGTGGTTTCCTCTAATAAAATTTGGATCTTTATACCAATCGGGTATAAGATAATTTTCCCAGTCTTCGATAGTGGAGTGTAGTCGTAAAACCTTTCCTATATTTTTTCCAACAAATTTTTCTGCATACAATATAGATGGGAGATATTCGATGTTAGATTTTATATTATCAACTTTTATTGTGTTCATTTGCGTAAACACTTCGTCTACGTATATGTCATACTCAATACAATATTTCAATATACTCCAACTGTCTGTACCACCGCCTAGTGCTAGACGCAGGTATTTGTATTTTTCCCTCAATTCCTTAAGACGTCTAACTATTAAATTTTTAATATAATTGTGGTCAAGATTTTTTGGTTTTTTTATATTTTTAATCAAATTTATAAAATCGTCATCAAGTTTATATTCTGGAAAGGTTCCAGTCTCTTTCTGATGGTCAAAAGCCTGCCAAATATTATAAAATTTTTTCCCGTTGCTATTATACCATTGATTAAAAAAAGACATATTTTAAAACTTTTATTTTTATAATGGGTAACAATGATTAAAATTATTCATGTAATGCTGTTATCGTGAGTGTAACTTTTGGTACTATGCCACCGTTCCCACTACAATGAGGTGCATTATGCGGAATAATATAACAATCGCCCGGTTGCCAATTAGTGATGACTGTTGTGTGTATCTGTAAATATTGTCCCCAACTCCATGGATTTACTAGTACACTGAACCTTGTTGGAATTTTATCTATATTGAATTTTTTCCACCAAGTTTCGTATTCATCTAGATGCACTGGAAATAAGTTTCCAGGATCGTAAGATAATATTCTTACTAAAGTGTACTTGTCGTCAATGCCCATTTTATCAAAATTGTTTCTACCTATCAACTGTTTGAGCGTCGCGTTGTGTTTTTCCAACCTCCCCCAATCTCTTTTGAATAGATTTCCGTTGTGATAGCCGACTTCTCGGGCCAGATTCATTTGTTCATTTGTAATGTCTGTATAGTATGGACCTGCTTGATAAGGTTGTGTGTTACACTCATTCCAATTCTCAAACATGAAGGTAAAAAAATCATCTGGAAAAATATCTAACTTGCAGTGTTTTGGTACATCAATTTTTTGATCTGTATTATAGCCGTGTTTCTCTAAGAATTGAGTAAATTTATTTTTTGTAAAAAAATCTTTATTCATTGTGGTACAGGACTATACCCATAATATTAATTATTACGTCTATTCCTTATCGTCGTCGGCTCTGCTGGAAATCACTTTATCGGCCAGACCGTACTCCACTGCCTCGGTGGGGGTCATAAACTTGTCACGTTCCATGTCCGCTTTCAACTTGTCGAGTGATTGTCCGGTGGTCTTCTCATAGATCTCCGTCAGCTCTTTCTTCCAGCGTAGCAGTTCATTGGCCCTGATCTCCACATCAGTGGCCTGCCCTGAAGCGCCGCCAAGGGGTTGGTGGATCATGTGTCGTGCGTGTGGCAACATCAGCCTCTTGCCCTTTGTCCCCGCTGACGCTAGGAGTGAGCCCATGCTACAAGCCTGGCCCACCACTATGGTCTGTATGTCCGATCTCACGTACTGCATGGTGTCGTAGATCGCCATGCCTGCCGTTACCAGACCGCCTGGCGAATTGATATACAGTGTGATATCCTTCGCGGCGTCTTGTGATTCCAAGAACAACAGTTGGGCACACAGCACTGAAGCGGTGTGTTCCCCTATCGGTCCTTCCAACATGATTATCCTGTCCCTGAGCAACCTACTGAAAATATCGTAGGATCTTTCGCCCTTGGATGTCTGTTCTATCACTATTGGTGTAAGTGGCATATCTATATTTTACTACTTTTTAACCGTGCTGTCAACCAACCTATGGTGTGTTGTGTGTTGGCGGGTCGATAGACCGGTAGAACAATTCCTAGCATGCGGATATTTAACTCCCGTGAATTTGGCTGTTAATTTTCGTTACGTAGCAGATACCACTGGTACAGGCCATGGGAGACGGTCCTGCTGGAACTCGGTACGGATTTAGTCTGCAACACTGATCTCTCCACATCGAAACCTAAGTGGTCAATGAACTTCCTCAAGTACTGCCTGCTCTTGAAGGATCGGAAGTAGTGGCTCCTGCTAAGGTCTAGGTTACCGCCCGGATCCAGGTGTTGGTACCCAGTGTCCGGATCAGCCGAATCCCGATGCATGGCATTGAATCCTGACCTTGTGTCACTGTTGTGGTCTTCGTAGTGCAGTGTGAACCCCGTGGGCATGCCGGCGCCGGACTTGGCGTAGTCACGCACCTCTTGATTGAAATCCATCCACGTGTCTGGCAGTGCCGTCACTTGCATGATCACCCACTGAACGTCACTCTTGCGTAGGTCGTGCATCATGTTCTCCCAGTTGGTTATGTCGTCCACGCTCATCAACATCACTGTGCCTATGTTGTGTTCGCGCACCAGGCGTGGCAGGTCTGTGTCATAACCCCTACGGAACTCCATGGCGAGATCGTTCTGCCGTGCGAAAGTGTTGAGTCCGTCCACGTAGATGCCTCGTGGTTCCACCCCCACCACGTGGCTGGCACCGTGCCTCAAGGCCATGTATGAGTAGAGTCCATGGTTGCAACCCATGTCCAGAACACGTTGTCCGCGCAGGGCCTTCTCGCAGTTGACTATCGTGTTCTCGTACTTCATCAGCAGTGAGTCCGATGGTTCGAAGCGTGACATCGAGGCGTCACTGTCCTCTCCCCATATGTTTAGGGCCATCTGTCTGATGTGGTGTGGATCGGCGTGTTGACGCCATTGTGCCTTGGCCTGCTGGTTGATCGTGTCGGTCACCGAGTAGTGCTCGTGGGTTGGTAGTCTCACTTGGATGGACCATCGGCCGGGCCATCCCATGTACAGATGGGATCTCAACGGCTCGTCGTCGTGGAATGGCCTGTACTCACACTGGTACATGCCCAGTCCCAAGGGTGAGCCGTCCATTTCCACGGACACTATCTCAATGGCACCCTGCGCAGGTCTGCGGTCCATGTATTCCAAAACCGCGGCGTGTTCGCCCGCGGGCAGGTCAGTGGTGATCGTGAACCTGTGCTGTTCCTTGTGCCTTGTGAATCTGTGGTCTGCGTGTTGGTCACCCACACGCAGTCTCGCGGTCGGGAAGGTCTTGTTGACCACGAAACCGGCCAACTGGTCCTGCATGTCCAAGCGGGCCGTGATGCTTATTGTGACAGGGAAAGTCATGCGATTATAATACGCTATAAACCGTTGTCGATCAACCTTTAAATATTCGCAGTGAGATGGTTCCTGGTCGTGTATTTCCTCACCATGGGCACGGATGGTAATATGACATGGCGCACCGCCGAGGAGTTGGGGCGCGAGGGATGGTATCGCATGGAGCACCCGGACTCCGAGAGTTGCATAATTGCACAGAACCAATTCACTGAGAACACCGATGGTGCCCTGATGAGGGCCGCCTGTGAACCCCGACGCTAGATGTGTGTGATCATGGCCATGATGGCGAAGAACGCCACGAACGCCCAGGTGTCCAACCTGTAGCGCTCCACCATGTGGTACTTCTGTCGCTCTGACACTATACCTGCACCGGCACCACGTAGGTCCTGCCGTCCACCTCTATGGTGGTCCTGATGGCCCAATCGTGTTTGCGATAGTCCTGTGCTTGTGGTGGTCGTCCGTCCCGTGTCTGGTTGCTGACACGCTTCTTCTTGGGTGCGCTCAGCCATTCATTCTCTTGTTCCGTGTATATCATGTGTGGGTGTGTTCCTTGGTTTTGTACTATTTTATCTGATCGGGCGGGCGATCACGACCGCTGTTTTGACATACCAGGTATGCGATGGCCTTGGGGTCCGATCCACTCTCGCATCCGCGGACCCCAGGGTCGCCATGCATCTGATACCCCACCATTATAACATGTTATTTGGTCGGGGTCAAGTCCGAGGGTTATAGCCCGTTATTTTTTCTGCTGTGCAAATTTTTTCAATCTCAGGTACACTTCGCGATGCGGTCTCTGGCCCGCCCTGTAACTGCTGATCACACCCATGACCACACCGGGCACGATGAACAGGGCCATTATCACCAGTACAGTCTTGATCATGCTACTAGTATATATGCTAGGGGTGTTGTGTCTGGTCCTGTGCCAGCAACTCGGTGATCACGCGCACTATCTCTGAGCGTATGTGTGCTATCTCCTCGTACACCACGAGACGCTGGTGTGGTTCCACGTACTCCAACTGATACAGCAACTCCCACATGTTGATGTACAGCATCTGCAACTGCTCCCGGAGGTCGAACACCGCGAACGTGTTGTCATGGAAGGCCACGGCACACACAGTCATGATCATGTAAAGCATTACGGTACGCAAGAGCATACTCGTATTTAAGGGGCGTTGTCTATGAACAGATCCCACTCCACTTCCGAGGCCTCGACCTCACACACCTGTGCTAGATCGTATCTGGATTCCAACGAGTCATGTAATATGTCCGCTGACTCTGGGTCCAACAGCACATACGCACGATGCACAAGAGAGCCACGTTGACACATGATGTAGTAGTACTGCTGAGTTGACATACCGGTTATTATACACTGTAAAGGCGCAGTCGCCAACCTGGGTATACGTGGGGAACCGTGGCCGCTGTGCAAATTTTCCAAATCTGAGGAACACGGCCGTACGATGCTTTTTGCCCAGACCTGGTATAGGGGTATTTGTACCGCTGTGCGTTTTTTCTTTACCCCGGGTATTTTATCATTGCCCTACCAGTTTTACCACCATGGGTTCAAAAAAGCAAGCCGACCGGCCTGATCGAAAAAAGATTTTTCTTTGCGATACCGACCACCCACCGTCGGACCCTTTCTGAGTGTGTGTGCGGTTCTCCCGTGTGTGCCACCGTGTGTATGCGGCCAACCCTGTGGCCTGCGGCATTATACTAGCCTATAAGTCTGAGTCCGTGTGAGTCTCCCCGCCGCGGTGGTAAAGGTTGGTAAAGGCCACACACGGCCGGGTCTCGCCCAGATCCGGAGAGTGGTAGGGAATGGTAACAGGATCCATACCAACCAAAAAGCGTCGTCCGGCACACGCAAGGCCATGGTAAAGAATGGTAAGGCAGACCCAGACCAAACCAAAATCACCAATGGGTTTCGCTCAGCGAGCGAAGATCCTGGTAGGGATTGGTAAACCCAGAACGGCGTCGATAAGTCCCGTCACTGCAGGCCATTACCAACTGTTACCATCCGCGGCAATCAAACCAAAACAGCCAAATAATCTGGACAGTATACATACAGATATGAAGCCCGTAGATTACATAGGACTCTACATCATAGTCATAGCGTCATGCACCGTGGCCACGAACTGGCTATACAGATTATACTTCTAGAACACCGCCCACAACGGCATAGTCATAACACACCGTAGACCCGGTGGGGTCCGACCCTCCTCACCCCAAGACCACCCCCAATCGCGCCAACAACAGCGTACGACCCAGAATAGCATATCGAAGGAGGCAAATTTGGTAAAGAATTCCTAAGGATGGCAGGCATAGTTCAAATGCTCCATCGCCTACAACCGCCTAACGATAACTATCCGTATGCCCACAGAAAGAGAATATTCAAAGCACGACGACTCAGAACTCAAGCGAGAACATCACCCAGCCAGACGCCTACGGTTCCTGGACCATAGCATAGGCGGTGGGGACGGTAGGGTCATTGTTCGTGTGATAGTCATAACACTAGCCATATATGGCTTATACTCATTAATCTTCTCGTAGTATAAGCGCCGTCCCGAACTGCATCGCAATCAAATAAGGGTCGGGATACAGTAGATCGGGTGTAGGCCTAAGCCGAGATTCAAGATAGGATACGGATAAAGAAAGGTGTCAAAAAATCTGCGACGCTAACTTCCTGCGGAAGTTTAGTGGCACAAGCCCGGATTACCAACTACGGAACTTCGTGGAAATTTTTGCGGACGCATCGTCTTCGACGCGGGTCGCATCTGGCCCTTACCAATTACCAGTTATACGACAGTCATAAAAAAAGGGCGATATCTCTACCGCCCCTTTGATGTTTATTTTGTTAGTAGGATTAAAGTCTGCCTAATTCAAAACCCTTGGGTCTTGGCTTCTTTGGTTCTACGGGCTTATTGCCTCTGATAGCCGAATAGATCAGGTGTAAAGGGATGGTCAGTACCAATCCCACCACGCCAAACAACACCATAGCGAAGTGTAATAACAAGAATATGATGTGTCCCATTATGAGCACCTCGCACCGCCGACATAGTCCTTACTATCATCGCCTGGGTATTGTCTTAATTGAATGAATTTGATTCTGTCATCAAACTCACCGCACCAACCACTCGCCACATTCTCCGCATCGAACGATTCCGTTCTCGGCCAGTGCCCTATCAATACAACCGTGTTTCCGAACGCGATCTGAGCCGATCTTATCCTGTTATCAAACTCGGGTGCCATGTTCAATACCTTTACATTGTTGGCCTGTACCGGAGTCGACAACCCTATAACGATTGCAATCATTATCATTAGTTTTTTCATATGTTTCGTTCTCCTTTGTTTATGTAGATATAATAGCATTTCTGGTAAAAGCGTCAACCTGTCAAAATGGGTGTTATTTGTGGTGCCCTCAGCGAGAATCGAACTCGCGACTGACCCTTACCAAGGGCCTGTTAGGCCACTTAACTATGAGGGCCTTTGGTAGGCGAGAAAGGACTTGAACCTTCACTGCTTTCGCAACCGGTTCCTAAGACCGGCGTGTCTGCCATTCCACCACTCGCCCATTTGTGGTGTACGGGCCGTGCCATTAAGACGTGGCCCATGCACCCTTCTCAAGGGAGGTCGAGAAGTCTGTCTAGAAACCTGGGATCAAGATACGCATGGTCGTCTCCACGATCCAAAGTACCCCAAGCCATTCCAATGCCGTCATACGGTTATCCTAGGTTCCCCGGTCCGCCAGTCAGCAACACTATCAAAGTGAAGCAGGTGGCGAACACTATTAATTCTACGATCATGCTATGCCCCCGGCCTCATGCAGGTCTGTTCCGCAAGGTGCTGGTACCTGTCCGGCGCCATCTTCCAGAGATCCGCTATCTTCAGCACCATCCTCAATGAGATCTCCCTGAGCTTGTGCTTGTTCGCGTATATGAAATCGACCAACTGGTCCTCGGCCTCACGACCCATCGCATACTTCTCCAGCATACCGGTGCCCACTATCTGTCGGATCCTCAGCATACGATCTCGCATACTGTCTATGGTCAGGTCCAGGTAGTGGCATCTGCTCTGTAGGGCCTGTAGGTGGTCCTGTAGTTTCTTCGACTTCACATTGTCAAATTTTATGTTGGTGATGAATATCACACCACCGTGGAACTCGAAACTGTTGGGCATTCCCTCCGCCATCAAAGTCCTCGACTCCGTGTTCCAGTGTAGGGTTCTCCGCTTGCCAGTGTCCAGTGCGGCCTTCAGCAGGTTCAGTGCTAGGTCATCGTATAACACCGCGTCACAGTCATCGAAGCAGACCACATGGCCTTTGCCACTGTGTTCATACAGTTTCTTGTAGAGGCCTATGGCGCTCATGGCACCCTTCACAACCTCGAACTTCCGTTGTGAGCCAGCGATGTCATCGAACATACTTCGCTTCTCCAGTGCCCGCTCAACACCGTATGACTTGCCTATGCCGGGAGGTCCCGACACTATCATGGCCCTGACCTTGGATGTTGATACCGCCTCTGCCATCTCATCTAAAATTGAGAATCTGGCCGCGATCCGCTCTATGGCCTCCTCGTCGGTCTCACCACCGGTCTTCACTGTTGTGTCTTTGGGTGTGTTGGCCTGTAGCTCATCCCGTTGCATCTGGTATGCGCCTTCTGTGGTTATTGTTAGATCTGATATGCTAGGTACATTTATCCTAGCCTTGTCCAATCCCTCGAATCCATCCAGCTCACTGCAATCAACGGTGACGAAGCCACCCTCCTTGTCGCCAGCGAACTTCTGGTAGTCCTTGAGTATTGGGAATATCCTACCGCTCATGTCCTGATTACGGTAAGTGCCTTGTTCTATCTTGATGTACTTGTTGATCATCTATTCCTCCCTTGTTTAAATGATTCTTGTATATTATAACACGTCTTCGAATACAGTCAACTCCGTTTGGTAAAATAAGATCGGGTGGGGGGAGTTGAAGTCCCCACCCCATCTGTCCATCACTACTGATTACCAGTCTTGATGAATTTCGTCTTCAGTCTGAGCCACTGTGCTTTCGCCTCTGCCCAACTGTTGGCTTGGTACTGCTTGGTGTTCTCCACCTGTTGCTGGATGTGGTTGTGCAACTTGCCAGGCACCTGTGTGATCTCCGTGATCACTTGGTTCACGTCCGCCTTGGCGTAGCCAATCAATCCTGCCAGTATGATACCAGCCATCATTATCTTCTTCATATCGTTCCTCTCCTATTCGACCTTGTTGGTCAAATTCTTGCCCGTTCCCAGGGTCTCCCAGAACTGGTCCAACGCCTTCAATGGGGTCCGTGGTTGTCGGAATTTGTCATACGCCAGCACCAGGCTGATGATGATGAACACGATCGCGATCAGTTTCCAGTTGCTGGACCTCATGATCCTGATCATGTCCCGGGGTGTGTTTCCGTATATCAGCATATCAGTCCAACAGCACCTGGTAGGCCTCTGGGTAGTGTTCTATGAACCAGTCCACGCCCTTCTGGACCGTGTCATGGTCCTCCAACATCTCGGCACCCTTGATGCAATCATACACCGACACCGCTATGGGCTCCAGCATGATCTTCTGGCCCGAGTATGGGTTCGCCACCTCCACCGGCACCGTGTCTATGATCTCCACCGGGAACGGTGGGTTGGGCACCTTGTTAATAATGTCTTCCGTCATCTTCGTCCTCCCTCTTGTTGATTATATTGAATATGATCAGCCCGCCTATCAGGATCACTGCGAATCCCAAGGCCAGCATTCCGAATCCGTGTGCCACCGTCATCATGCCATCTCCTTGTGTTCGTGGATTGGATCTTCCTCGCAAGGTGAATAGGCCAATGCCCCCGTCTCGTACAGGTGATACCATTTCTCCTCGGCCTCCTGGTACTCCTTGATCAGCTCGCTCGGTTCCATGTTGTGGAAACCCTTGAAGCCCTGTTCCAGGATGTGGGTCAGTGTGCCGTAGTCGCCCTCTCGGCAGTCTGACATGATTGAGTCGAACTCCCATTGTGTCAGTCGTTCCGCCATCACATACGGCGTCAGGTTCATGTTCCTGTCGTCCACATACAGGTAGTCTGACTCCCTGTCAAAAACTATGTCTATCAATCTTCTTCCCATTACGCCATCTCCTTCTGCCATTCAAATTCATTCTCGGTCCAATCTGGATCCGAATAATCGATTGTGGAATTGTCCTCGTATGGCACACACTCCGCGATCTTCACGGTCTCGAAACTCTCCTCCGTGTCCGGGTTCCAGTCCTCAGCGATCACCTTGACTTCGTTGTTTCTGTGATGACCCTCC
>Ga0222719_10001584_pt1 | contig 21816 bp, 31 predicted proteins | sample C33_34DmetaG_FD_165039 | JGI IMG/M metagenome (GOLD analysis project Ga0222719, IMG submission 165039) | Estuarine water microbial communities from San Francisco Bay, California, United States - C33_34D | ecosystem: Environmental > Aquatic > Marine > Unclassified | place: USA: California...
AGACGGTGAGAGAGAATTAGCCTGTCTAGTAGCAGACGACTTAAGCGGTGTTAAGATTGAGGACAACACTTTAGATTTAATCTACCAGGGTAGGGAAGTACAATTACTCTTCTCAACATCTAAAAGCGCAGGATATGCTTACGGATATGTATGTGTAGCTTTAGAGTCAGTGGAAGAGACGGCTAACAACTTTGAGAGAACCTTTGTATTTGGGAGAGAAGAAGATGAGTAAGACTAATTTAATAGCAGCAGTTAAAGCTTTTGTTATAACTTTGGCTTTATTTCTAGGACTTGGAGTAGTTTTTTTAGTGTTCGCTATAGCAACAGGTTTTTTTGGTATAGAGGCGGTGCTAGGGATGGTATTATTCTTTATGGTTTTTTATTGCGTATTCCAAGAGATAGGAGCGAAACCAGAATAATGAGCAAAGGTAGCGGAAGAAGAAAAGAAAACACCAAACAAGTAGAAGAGAACATAAATAAGGTTAAGTTTGGCACATTAAAACCATCGAGAGAGTGGGAAGTTAAGAAGCCAAATGCAAATAAGAATGATTCGCATTCTCAATAAGTTAAAGTTATATCAACATGAATAAAGGTGGAGCGCCTAAAGGCAATCAGAACGCAGCTAAGGGCAGGCAAGCAACGCAAGCCCTAGAGATAGCCTGTGCCATTCATTCAGGTGAGAGAGACTTAGAGAGCGTTGTAGAGGGTAACGGAATGAAGACCCTCGTTAAGCTATGGCTTAAACAGATAGAAGATGCTCAAGAGGAAGGAGACGCGGCTAAAATGAAGCTGATTACTGAGCGATTAGATGGCAGACCAAGGCAGGCAGTCGATATAGGTGGGCAAGATGAGAATCCATTATTAGCTGAGGTGAGAAGAACTATTGTCGATACTGGAAATAAAGACAGCTAGAGCTTTCAAGCCATTACTTGAGCCTGCTAGATACAAAGGCGCTCATGGTGGAAGAGGTAGCGGCAAGTCTCATTTCTTTGGTGAGATGCTTATCGAGGACTCACTACTAGAGAAAGGATTGCTATCGGTTTGTATTAGGGAAGTACAGAAGTCACTTAAAGACTCAGCTTATCGATTACTTTGCAATAAACTGTCAGACTTTGGCTTAGGCGAGAAAGACGGTTTTAAGATATATCAGGATAGAATCCAAACCCCTGGCGATGGGGTAATCATATTCCAAGGTATGCAAGACCACACTGCTGAGAGTATCAAGTCATTAGAAGGCTTTAAGAGAGCATGGGTAGAGGAAGCGCAGACACTTAGTAAAACATCATTAAAGCTATTAAGACCAACTATCCGAGCACCTGAGTCTGAGCTGTGGTTTAGCTGGAATCCTCGATTTAACACTGACCCTGTAGACGCTATGTTTAGGGAAGGTCAGCCACCCACTAACTCGGTGTGTATTCAGGCTAATTACTCAGAAAATCCGTGGTTTCCTAAAGAGCTAGAACAGGAAAGGCTAGATTGCTTAAGAGATGACCCTGACCAGTATGGACATATTTGGGAAGGTGACTATGTAACGGTAGCCGAGGGCGCTTACTTCGCTACTCATATAGCTGACCTTAAGAAGCGAGGAGGCATTACACCTATTCAGCCTGACCCATTGCTCCCTATTAAGATATTTGTCGATATAGGCGGCACAGGAAGGCAGTCAGACGCTTTTAGTATGTGGGCGTGTCAGTTTGTAGGGCATGAAATGAAATGGCTAAACTACTACGAGGCGCAAGGGCAAGAGTTAGCTAACCATTTAGATTGGTTAAGAGAGTGGGGTTATACACCTGCTAGGGCGCATATCTATCTGCCTCACGATGGCAAGACACATGATAAAGTCTATAGCGTTAGCTATGAATCAGCCTTTAAGAGTGCAGGTTATACAGCTACAGTTATTCCTAATCAGGGTAAGGGAGCGAGCAAACAGAGGATTGAAGCGGCTAGAAGATTATTTCCTACAATGTGGTTTGACCCTAAGTGTGAAGAGGCTGGATTAAAGGCTCTCGGGTGGTATCATGAGAAGAGATGTGATATAAGGGGAATTGGTTTAGGAGCTGAGCACGACTGGTCTAGTCACGCTGCTGACTCCTTTGGTTTAGGGTGTGTTGTTTACAAAACTCCTGTGACCAAAAAGGCTAAGAATAAGAAGCCGAGAATTAACATTGCATAACGAAAGAGACGAGATATTAAGAGAGATTACTGAGCTAAAGCGTGAGGGAAGAGAGACGGGAGCGCTTGTGGCTAGACTAATAGAGATAGATAAAAAGTCTAAGCCTAACAAGAAACCTAAAATAAATACTCCCTAACTATGGCAAAACTTACAGACGCAGATATAAAGAATATCGTAGAGGCAGAAGAGCGCCAAGCAATAGATTATGAAGGCGAGATAGCCGAAACCCGCGCTAAGTTAATGGATTACTATAACTGCCTTCCTTATGGTGATGAGGTCGAAGGTCAGAGCCATGCAATTAGCTCAGATGTAAGCGACACTGTAGAAACCTTGATGCCTGGACTCATGCGAGTCTTCACACAAGGCAGGTTAATAGGACAATTTGAGGCAGACGAGGAAGCTTATGAGGAAGAGGCTGAGCTAAAGACTGAGCTTAGTAACTATGTATTTCAGAAGCAGAACAATGGCTTTCTTGTATTAAATACCATGTTTAAAGATGCCCTCTTACAATTGAGCGGCACGGTTAAAGTTTATTGGGATGAGACAGAAGATAGCGAGGTTACTAAATACCGTGGATTGAGTGCTGAAGAGCTAAAGGTATTAGAGGCTGAGGACGGTGTAACTGTTGAGGAAGTTGAGAAAGTCGAAGAGGATGGACTTGTTACTTACAATGCTGAGAAGGTAACGATTAAGAAAAAGGGCTGCGTTAAGTATGATAATGTACCACCCGAAGAGTTTCTAATATCTCGAAGTGCTAGAAACTTTGTAGACAGACCTAGCTTTATAGGTCAAAGGTCACCTAAGACACGCTCAGACTTAATCAAGATGGGCTATGACAGAAAGATAGTACAGGGCTTACCTGCTGACGATTACTTCAAAGACTCAGAGGAAAGGAATGCTAGATACTTCAAATACAATCAATGGTCTACTACCAACCCTTCAGAACATCACCCTAACGATATTATCTTTGTGGGTGAATATTATTTGAATATAGACATGAACCAGGATGGGGTTTGTGAGTACTACCAAATTATTTATGCAGGCGAGCAAATCCTTAAAAAGCAGCAAGTAGATGACCATCCCTTCTGCACTGTTGTACCTGTGCCTGTATCTCACAGAGCTATTGGTACATGCCCTGCTGAGCAAGTAGCTGACCTTCAGTATCGTAAATCTCACTTAGAACGTAATATGTTTGATAACGTTTATCAGACTAACTACCCGAGAGTCATGCACTCTAACAAAGTTGACCTTGATGACCTATTAACCCCTAGAGCGGGTGGTACTATCGAGATTGACACAGAGCTTGGCGATGTAGGTGGACACGCTCAGCCACTTGTAATACCTAATATGATAGGCGATATATTGCAGGCTATCGAATACACAGACACAGCTAGAGAGACGCGTACAGGCGTTACTCGATACACTCAAGGTCTTAACCCTGAAGCGTTGAATAAGACAGCTACAGGCTATCTAGGCATGATGGACGCTAGCCAGCAGAGAGAGTACCTAATAGCTAGGCTATTCGCTGAAACTGGCGTTAAGCATATCTTTGAAAAGACAGTATCATTATTAGCTAAGTATCAAGACACACCTATGCAGATTAAGGTGAGTGGTCAGCCTTTAGAGATTAACCCTGTTGAGTGGAGTGGTCATACAAGATGCTCTATTCATGTAGGTTTAGGCTCAGGCGATAGACAAGAAAAAATAATGAATCTTAATCAAGTCTTACAGAATCAAATGATGTTTATGCAGAGTGGTTTGGTATTAAGTGACCAAGCTAAAGTCTATAAGACAATGGAGAAGATTATTGATGAGGTAGGTTTAAAAGATGCCTCAACTTATTTTAATAACCCTGAGACTGATGTAGAGACGCTACAAGCGCAGAATGAGCAGTTAATGGGCATGGTGCAGCAGTTACAAGCACAAGCGCAGCAGAATCCACTAGCAGAGGCTGAGATGGTTAAGGTGCAAGGTGATATAGCTACTAAGCAGATGGTAGAGCAGAATAAAGCACAACAATTCATGCTTAAGATGCAGCAAGAGCAGGAAGAGTTTAGAAAAGAGTTTGCAAGAAAAATGACAGAGCTAGAGCTTAAATATCAAACGGACGTACCAGGAAGCACAGTATGAGCAAAAAAAGAGAGGGCGAATTGAGAAAGCAAATAGGTGAGGGATTCGAGGCTAAGAGAATATTAGACAACCCTTTAGTAGTTGAATACTTTGAGAATGCTAGAGGGGGAATTATGCAGCGATTGCAGACAGCAGATGTAGATGAGGAGCAAGAGAGGGAGCTAGTTAGAATGCTGAAAGTAATGGCGCATTTTGAGCGAGACTTCACAAAGAAGATAAAGAGCGGCAATAAAGCCGAAAACTTACTAGCACAACTATTTAAGAGGTAGAACATGAACGAAAGGTCAGAATTAGCGAAAGCTGCAAAGAGTTTATTATCTGAGCCACCAAGCGAGCTAGAACAGCCACCCGCAGACAGTGGAGCAGAAGCACAGGAAGTGCAGGTAAAAGAGCAAGATGCTGCACCAAAGGCACAGGAAGCAAGTCAGGAAACACTAGAGAATAGTGACACAGAAGACGCGCCTAATATGCACAAGGTCAAGATAGATGGCGAAGAGGTAGAGGTGGATTATGACGAATTGCTTAAGGGCTACTCGCGTGAATCACACTACCAAAAGAAGTCTAAAGAGCTTTCTAAAGAAAGAGATGATTTTACTTTAAAAGCTAAAGAGCTAGAAGATAGCATTAACGATGCTCAATTAGTTATAAATGATGAGACTGCCAAACTTAACAGTGCAGAGATGCGTGAGTTAAGGGAGGACGACCCTGAGCAATACTTAAGAGAGGTCGAGCGCATAGAAAACAAAGTTGAGAAATTCCAAAAGCTAAAAGAAAAGCAGCAAGCAGAAGCGCAACAAAAAGAGCAAGCACGAATTGCCAAAGAGCGTGAAGCACTTTTCGAGGCTTTCCCTCACTGGAATGGTGATGAGGAAGTCATGGGCAAGGAATCGGGCGAGCTATTAAAAACACTAGGCGACTTAGGTTTTAGTGAGACTGAATTACAGGAAATCACAGACCATAGGTTATTTGTGTTAGCTAGCAAGGCAAATAAATTTGATAAAATCGACTCAGTAGATTTAGAGAGCAAAAAAATAACTGAAAAACCCGCCTCAGTTAAGCCTAACGCTAAAGGGCAGAATGATGTGAGTGAAAGCAAGTCTAAAAAGGATGCGCTTTATAAAACGCTTAGAACAGGCTCATTGCGTGACGCTTCTAAGGCATTAACACAAACTTAAAATAAAGGTGGCTTAAAATGGCTTTACCAGGACAAACTTGGACTAGCTTCTCTAGTATCGGAAATAGAGAAGACCTAGCAGACGTAATTTATAATATTTCTCCGATGGACACACCATTCCAAAGCGGAGTGGACAAAGTATCAGCTAGTGCTGTTTACCATGAGACACAAACAGACGAGCTTCGTGCTGCGGCTGCTAACATCTCTTTAGAAGGTGATGACGCTACAGGTGCTACTCTTTCTCCCTCTACTCGAATTGGTAACTATTGCCAAATTCTTGAGGAGACTGTTGTTGTATCTGGTACTTCTCGCAGCATTGACCAAGCAGGTCGCGCTGACGAATACTCTTACCAAACTGTTAAAAGCGGTAAGCAGCTAAAGAGAGACTTAGAGCTAGCTCTTACTCAGAACCAAGCTTCTAGTGCTGGTGGTATTGGCACAGGTCGCTCAATGGCTTCTGTTGAGTCATGGTTGGCAACTAACAAGACTACTCAAGGCTCTTCTGCTGGTGGTGCTACTACTGCGGGCTTCGCCTCTGGTGTTGTTGCTGCTCCTGTAGACGCTTCTACTGCTGCTACTTTCACTAAAGCAAACCTTGATGCTGTTATTCAAGCTTGCTGGACTGAAGGCGGTGAGCCTACTGTAATTATGGTTGGTCCATATAACCGTACTAAGGTTAGTGGCTTCTCAGGTATCTCTACCTTAGAAACTACTGCTGAGGCTACTGGTGAAGTTGCGCTAATTGGTGCAGTTGATATGTATAAGTCTAACTTTGGTATCTTGAAGGTTGTACCTAACAGATTCCAACGTGACCAGACCGCTCTAGTACTAGACATGAATATGTGGGCTATTGCTGAGCTTCGACCTATGCAGATGAACTCTCTAGGTAAAACTGGCGACAACGACAAAGCTCAATTGCTTTCTGAATGTACTCTTGTTTCTCGAAATGAGAAGGCTTCGGGAAAAGTAACTGACTTATCTACTAGCTAGTAAGTAAATAGATAGGGGTGGCTTAGGCTGCCCCTTATCTTTTTGGGGGAGATATGACAAGACGTTTAATAGATTACAATCCTTATTCGCAAGAGGCGACCTATCACCATTATGACCATGCTACGGGCATGACTCATATCGAGACAGTGCAAGAAACACGCGCTATCAATAAAATCCTAGACAGTAACAAAGCTGTTTCTAACGCAGGTCACAACTCTACTAAGGGAGACTACTGGCATTTTGCGACTATACCAAATGCAGTTATAATTAAGCTTAAGAATGAGAAAGGAATTGACATATTTAACAAGGATGACTTACCAAAACTTGAAACGCTAATACAGCGTGACCCTGAGTACAGATATTTAAGACGATATTAAGAGAGGAATATGGAAGAGGAGCTACTAAGAGCTAAATCATTAGCAGAGTCTGAGCCTGATGAGGCTATGCGTATTTGTTGTGATGTGCTTAATCAAGACCTAGATGGATTAGACGGGCAAAGAGCCTTGTTTATGATAGGCTTCATTATGATGGAAGCTAGGCGCTATGGTTTTGCTTATCAGATATTTAAACGCTGTGCAGATGTAAACCCAAAAGTATCTGAAATCTACTCTAACATGGGTATGTGCTTAGAGCCTACAGACGCGCATGGTGCAGTGAGGTTATTCCAAAAGGCTTACCAATTAAGACCAGATAACTCTCACGCATACGCTAACGAGGCATTGATACACTTACAAACGGGCAGACCTGATAAGTGCATTACATTAAGCGAGAAAGCTTTAGAGTATGAGCCTGACTTAATGAGTGCTAAACATAATCTAGGCTTAGCTCAGATTATGGAGAGGGATTTTAAAAGCGGGTGGGCTAATTACTTTGACACGCTAGGCGTAAAGCAGAGAAAGAAAAGAGACTACGGTCTACCTGAATGGGATGGCAAGGCTAAAGGCGAGGTAGTTATCTATGGCGAGCAAGGTGTAGGTGATGAGGTTATGTTTGCCTCTTGTCTAGCCGATGTGCAAAAGACTAATAATGTTATCTTAGACTGCGACAAACGCCTTGAGGGGCTGTTCAAGCGTAGTTTTGACTTCCCTGTTTATGGCACTCGATTTAAGAAAGAAACGCCTATACTGGACAACCACAGCCCTCAGTACCAGATAGCGATGGGACAATTGCCTCACTTCTATAGGAATGATGAGGATTCATTTCCAGGCACTCCCTATTTAAAGCCTGACCCTGAATTAGTCATTAAATGGAATGCTCTGTTTGATACCTTCAAGGGTAGGAAAATTGGCGTAGCGTGGAGTGGTGGACTACCTGAAACAGGATTAAAGAGACGCACACTAGACCCCTCAGACTTTGAGCCTTTATTCAACGATGAGGATACTTTTATCTGTTTGGAGTACAAAGAAGTAAGTAATGAAATCCTTGATAAATACAATCTTAAATACTATCCGAGGTCAGTGGGTAAAGGACAGGATATTGATGAGCTTGCAGGTATTATTGCTTGTCTCGATGTTGTTGTTACCGCTTGTACCACTGTGGTTTATATTGCGGGTGCTCTTAATATCCCCTGTGTGGTATTAGTGCCTAGAGAAGCGGGTTATCGCTACCATAGTCATGGTCAATTCCCGTGGTATAATTCTGTGGAGCTAGTAAGACAGAGAAACAGTTGGAAAAAGACAGTTAAAGAAGCTGTAAAGATTGCAAATAAAAGAGGGGGTGTTAAATGCCTGTGACGGATTTGGCGCAGTATATAATTGATAAGTTTCTACATCAGCCCTATAAGGTAATCAGTGTTTTTACTTATCCTGACAGGCTAGAGGCTGGTATAAGAATGACTGACGGCAGGCTGGTTTTTGTTGATGGACTATTTGCTGCTAAACTTAAAGAGGCGCAAAGAGGAGGCGTTAAGTGTTAAAAATTATGATTGGTTACGACCCCGCAGAGACTGTGGCTTATCACGTCTTATGCCATTCAATTATGCGACAGGCTAAGGGTGAGGTAATGTTTTGCCCTATCAACAAGAGAAATATTCCACAGTTTACAAGAGGCATCGAGGACGGTAGCACAGAGTTTAGCTTCTCGCGCTTCTTAACCCCTTATCTAGCAGGCTATCAAGGTCAAGCTATCTTTATGGATTGCGATATGTTGGTAAGGGGTGATATATATGACGTTTTAAAACACTGTGACTTTAACCATGACGTATTTTGTGTGAAGCATGACTACACGCCAAAGACTGAGGATAAGTTTTTAGGCAATAAGCAGCATCTTTATCCTAAGAAAAACTGGTCTAGCTTTATGGTATTTAATTGCTATAAGGAAGGCAGTAAGAGATTAACTGTTGATGCGGTTAATAACGAGTCGGGCGCATACTTACATCAATTAAAATGGGCTGATTCTGTAGGCGAATTGCCCGTAGAATGGAATCACTTGGTAGGTGAGTATGAGCCTAATCCCGATGCTAGAGTGATACACTACACACTAGGCACTCCATGCTTTCAAGGTTATGAAGAGCAAGAATGGGCTAATGAGTGGGAACAAGAATTCGATTTAATGGTATGGAGTAAATAAAATGGCAGCTAAAAAGAAAGTAGTTAAAAAACCTGTAGCACAGAAACAGCCACCTAAGAAGTATTATGACATTTTGCATCATGAAGACCCTCAAGCGTTAATCGCTGAAGTAGAGCGGTGGATAGATAAAGGCTGGCGACCTGTAGGCGGTGCTAACTTTTCGCCTGATGGTTATTTTCAGTCAATCACAAAGGTGCGCTAATGACTACCATCACAGAGGAATATAGGGAAGAAATGAAAGCTCTGCATGAGAAGAGTGGTGATGGCTTTGGTGTTGCCTCTACTCACTTTGCACCTGTTGTATCTAAGCTTATCAATGAGCTTAATATTACTGACGTTTTAGACTATGGAGCGGGTAAGGGTTTATTAGCTAAATGCTTAAAAGTAGACCATGATGTAGAAGTACATCATTACGAGCCAGCAGTAGAAGAGTGGGCTGCTAAGCCTGATTCTCACCAGTTAGTATGTTGTTTAGATGTGCTTGAGCATATCGAGCCTGAGTTAATAGATGAGGTGTTAGACGACTTAGTGCGTTGTACCGAATTTTTTGGTATATTTAGCATACATACGGGCGCGGCTAAGAAGTTTCTAAGCGATGGACGAAATGCCCACCTAATCCAAGCCCCTGCAACATGGTGGCTACCTAAAATCATGCAGCGCTTTGAGTTACAAGTATTTAGCGCTCATCCTAACGGCTTTTATGTCGTGGTAAGAAAATATGGCACTTAGCAACTATAACGAGCTTAAAACAGCTCTAACTGATTGGGGAAAGAGAGGAGACGCAGACGGTAAACTAGATACATTCATTGACTTATGCGAGTCAGAGATGTGGCACGGCTCAGCTATGGAGGGGCTAAACTCTGAGCCTTTACGCATTAGGCAGATGGAAACAAGAGCCACGGGCAACCTGTCAGGGCGTACATTAGCCTTACCTAGCGACTTTTTGGAGTCTCGTAAGCTAAGATTAACCACAAACCCGCCTAGAGAGCTAACATTTCGCACTACTGAGGCGCTAAACATTGATTCTACTAACGGAATCCCCACAGATTACACGATTACAGACCAAATAGAGTTTAATCGCACCCCTGATAGCACTTACGGGTATGAATTAACCTATTATCAGTCATTAACAGCCCTTTCAGGCGCTAATCAGACCAATGCAGTGATAACTAATCACCCTAATGTGTATTTATACGGTGCTTTATCACACTATTTCGACTGGGCGCAGAATATAGAGCAGTCAATGAAGTATAGACAGATGTTTGTCTCTGCAATCAAGAACGCAAACAAGTCTAGCCGCAAAGGACGCTACCCCTCAGCTAAATCTATGAAGCGAGAAGCGCCTACTCCATGATAGTTGATTATAATTTCAGCCCTATTATTGGTAGCGATAGGTCTACACAGTTTGACCCTGCCACTATTAGAAATGTCTTTATCACAAAGGCAGATGCTAGTGGGCGTATAGGTTGGCATGACTTTCCTGGACTTAAAAAGATAAGCACAGACACCTCCCCCGAGCGTGGAATGCACGAAATGAGCAGCGAGAGGTATTTAGTCACAGGCACAACTCTTTACAAGGAGTCGAGTAGTGGTGTAAGAACCACCATAGGCTCTATTGTAGGCTCAGCTAGGTGTACCTTTGCAGACGATGGCACTAATTTGCTTATTGCTAATGGTGAGGGTGGGAAAGTCTATAAATACGATGGCACAACATTAACAGACCACACTAGCACTCTATCAATAACAAATCCTAGATGGGTAGACTTTTTCTATGATACTTTTCTAGCAGGTAATGATACGACTTTAGCCACATCTAATAACGGTGATGTAGATACATGGAATAGTTTAAACATTACACCTACTGACCAAGAGTCAGACAAAATGGTTAGAGGTTATGTGTTTCAATCTATCCTCTATGCTTTTTGTGAGAAGAGTACAGAGAATTGGTTATTCACAGCCTCAGGCAATCCCCCTATATCTCGTAGAGGCTCATCTTCTAGCGCGATAGGCATAGCAGGGCGCTACGCGGTGGCTAACAGTGATTCATACTTATACTGGCTAGGTGATGATAGGAGGGTGTACAAAGGCTCAGGCGGCTCTGCAATTCCTGTCAATACGGCTTCTGTATCGAGCATTATAGACGGCTATAATTTCGTAGCTGATTGCATAACTTCCTCTTTCATATTGAAGGGGCAAGTATTTGTCATGTTTAAGTTTCCACAAGAGGGTGACTGTCTTGTGTATTCAGAGACTAATGATTACTGGATTCCCCTCTCAAGTGGCACTGACAGGTATACGAGAGCAGGTTGGTATGGTAACGCTATACATAATGTTTACGGGAAAAACCTATCTTTAGATGCTGTAGATGGGCATACCTATGAGCTAGACTTTGATACTTTAACGGATAATGGCGACACAAGACTAAGAATATTAACAGGCAATCCTATAACAGGCGCTGTAATAGGTAAGCCACAAAATCAAATAAGTGTAGACGCTATCCACATCCCTATGCAGCGCGGTGTGGATTTAACAACAGGACAAGGTTCTACTGCTCAGATAATCTTTGAGTTAAGCCCTAACGGTGGGCAGATATTTAACAGACAGGATTTAGTAAACATTGGCGCTTATGACAATAAGGTAATACTTCACCAATTCTGCACAGGCTATGAGATTGTGCCTAGAATTATGATTAGTGACCCTGTGCCTCTAACTGTATTTACAGGTGGCAGTGTTAGCGTATCGGATGCGGGGTATTAAATGAGTACAACAGTAGAAGAATTAGGCTATCAGGAATTAGATAGATTTATACAAACAGGCTCTGAGGAGGACTTAGAAGCTTGCTTAAAATATATATATGAAATGCTTAGACAATTACAGAAAGAGAGCGACATTGATACTTAACCCATTTATAGGTTAAAATCAAGCAAATAATAACATCGAGGAGGGTGAGATTATTTGAGGTAAGACATGGGTTGGGGTTTAGGCAGTATAGGCGACTTTATTGGCAACTTAACGGGTGCTAATGCAGCAGATGCAGCAGGTAGAGCTGGCAGATTACAAGCAGATGCGGCAGAAGAGTCTGCTGATATTCTATCAGGAGCGGCTACAGAGGCTGCTGGCGTACAGGAAGGCACTCTAAGAGGTGCTTTAGCACAGACAGAAGGACTAACATCACCCTATCGGCAGTTAGGCACAGACAACATACAAGGGTTTCAGAATCTAATTTCTAACCCTATGGGCTTCCTTGAAAATAATCCTATGTTTAATGCTGCAATCGCTCAACAGAGCGAAGGTATTAAGAATCTTCAATCCTTATCAGGTAAGGCAGGCTCAGGTGGCACAGTAGGTCAATTATTCCAAAACTACCTAGCTACAGGTAATGAGCAAATAAATCAGCAGTACAATAGACTCTTATCCCCTATTCAAATGGGGCAAAGTGCTGCTATGAATCAAGCAGGTCTAACTTCTAACCTATTAAGCAATGTAGGCGCTGTTCAAGCTGGCGGCATCACAGGCGCGGCTAATGCACAGGCAGGCGGCATTGTAGGAGCGGCTAACGCTAGAGCGGGTGGTCTTGTGGGTGGCGCTAATGCAGAGCAACAGGGTGCAGCTAATATACTAGGCTCTGCGGCTATGTACTTCTCAGACAGACGATTAAAAGAAAACATTAAGCAGGTCGGTACTGGCGACAGAGGCTTACCCCTTTATAAGTTTAACTATATAAATGAGAATGATTCTTATTTAGGCTATATGGCTGACGAAGTACAAAAGCTAGACCCTGATTCGGTATTCCTTGATACAGACACTAACTACCTAAAAGTTAGCTATAAATACGCACCTGTGAGGCTTAACTAATGGCAATAGACCCTAGCATCATAGGCAGACTTGATACTCGCCTACCCTTAACGGCTCAAGTAGCTGACCCTGTGAAAGCAATCCAAGGCGGTTTATTAACTCGCTCACAATTCGACAAAGCTAAAGAGTTGAGAGAGACAAAAGATGTAAGGAATAAGCTATTAGAGCAGCAAGAGAAGATAGGTCAGCAGCAAATAGAGACAGGTGATATTGCGCTAGAAACTGCTCAAGAGATTAAAAACTTTGAATCTATACACCAAGGTATATCTGATATGGAGGGTTTTATCAGGAGTGGTGATTTAGGTGGCGCTGAGAATATGCTGAATGAGCGTATAGCTAAAGGACAAGCAGAAGGGCGGGATATGTCCGACTCTATAAGAGCGCGTGACGACCTACTAAACGATATGCAGTCAGGAATGACAGCTCAAGAGATTCAAAAGAAACAGTATTCAGAATTGCAAGCAGATAAGGCTGAAGTTATTGACGCTATTAACTTGCGAAGAGGCAAGCTTGAGTCAGCCACAGGTGTAGACTCTGATACAGCCTTAAAAATGCAAGAGGCTAAATTTAAGCAAGTAAGAGAGCTTAGAGGCGATGCTGAGAAAATATCTAAGACCTTTAAGCAAACACAAGAGGCATACAACAGAGTTAACTCTGTATTTGAGACTAACGAAAGCGCAAAGGCAGCAGAGGCTGATATGAGGAATGCGCTAACTTCTCAGCAAGATGATGCGGGCGCTGATGCGCTATCTGTTTTGGAAAGCACAGAGGCTTTTGGTGACATGGCTTTGATATTTAACTATATGAAAGTGCTAGACCCAGGCTCAACAGTTAGAGAGGGTGAGTTTGCTAACGCTCAAAACACAGCAGGCATACCCGATAAGGTTAGAAACCTTAGAGACCAACTACTAGCAGGTAAGCGATTACAGCCAAACCAGCGAGAAGGTATTAAGAATCAAGTTGAGGGGCTTTACAGCACAGCAAGAAAGCAAAACAAAAAAGACCTTTCTAAGATTATAGGGCAAGCAGAAGAGAATGAGCTTCCTTTAGGTCAGATAGTAGATTTAGGTGAACCTGAGCCAGACCCCGCACAAGTTACAGACGATGAGCTAGCAGACGCTCAACAACAACCAGCGACACCTCAGCCAATTAGTGTGCAAGAAGGCACGATTATATCTAACGGGCAGCAACAACTAATACTTAGAGGCGGGCAGTGGATTCCGTTTCAGGGGCAATAATGGCTGAACTACCAGAAGGGTTTGAAGTAGTCTCACAACCTAAGCAAGCACAACCCTCTCAAGCGCCAGCAGTACCAGAAGGGTTTTCTATTGTTGAATCTCAAGCATCTTCTAGCGCACCCCTAGAGGTTACTTTTGGCGAGAATCCAGCAGAAGGCAGCATACTAGACCCTCTGGCAAGCGGCTTAGGTTTTGGCTTTACAGATGAGGCTTTAGCGGGCATGGGTACAGCTTTCGCTTTGGTTAAGGGTGATATAGAACCTAATCAAGTGGGTGAGATGTATGAGGGCATGAGAACAGGTCTATTAGAACAGAGACAGAGTTTTGCAGAAGACCACCCCGTACAAGATTTTCTAGCAGAAATCGCGCCAATGATTGTAGGCGGACTTCCTAAGATTATGGAGCAATACGCTTCTAAAGGGCTGTTTGGTGCTGGCATGGTGGGCGGTGGCGAAGCTGGTCTATATGGCGCAGGTACAGCAGAGGGAGACGGTATAAAAGAGGGCGACCCTATAAATGTGCCTTTCACAGATATTCAGATAGGTGAGTCTCCTATAGATGTGCCCGCTAGAGTTGAAGGGGCAGTAACAGAAGCGCCTATTGGTGTTTTGGGTGGCGCAGGTGGCGCTAAGGTAGTAAATACAGCGACAGACCTAATACAAAACGCAGCCACTAAGAAAAAGCTAGTAAGAGAGGGTAGAGCGGGTACTGAAAGAGCTGATTTAATCTTAAAAGACCCTTCTAAGGCACAGCCTACTGAGGGTATGTTTGACGAGCCTTCTGGTTTGTTTGAGGTGAGCAGTCAATTTATGCCTAACCAGCCTCGCGTGGTTAAGCTAAAGAGCGCAGACAAGGCGTTTAAGCAGCAAATAAGCAAGGGTACTGTAGCCAGAATAGCTAAGGCGAACAAATCTACAAGAGACAGCATGAAGCTGCTAACCAAACGCCACTACCAACAACTAGAAGGCATCTCAGACGATGAGGCTTATGGAATTATTGGTGATGAGTTTTCTAAGAGATTGACAAAAGTACAAGATACCCACAAAAAGGCTCTAAACTCTCAGAAGCGAGCTGTACAGACTGATTTAAGAGGAATTAAGGGAGAGCAATTAGCTAACTCGCTAGATAACTTTGCAGATGATTTATTTAGAGTTGATGAGGCGGGAAACCCTGCGGGAATCCTGAATAAAAACAATATATCTGTAAACGATAAAGGCTCTCTTGATTTCTCTCAAGTGCCTGAGTTAAACCCATTGTCAGACCCTTCTAACCAAGCAACACTCAATAAGATGTGGTCACAATATAAGAAGGTCAAAAATGGCGAGGACTTGCATAAGCTTAGACAGGATATTGATAAAGCAAGAAAGAACCCGCCTAAAGGCTTGGCAAAAGTGGACGATGTTTCTAATAACATTCTAAAACAGATGCGCGGCTCTCTCAGAAACCAGCTTATAGATTTATCAGACGACTACGCAGAGGCTAATGGCGTGATAAGCAGAAACATAGCAGCCTTTGAGAAGATGGAAGACACTATACCTGCGTTAAAGAAAATAGATTTCAACGACCCTGATGGCTACCAGAAGGCTATGGATTTAGTGGCTAACAAGTCTCGAAGCATGAGCGCAAACACAGACCAAGGCATAAAGATGCGCGACATGATAGACACCTTTGACAATCTATCTGCTGAGTATGGTGGAAAGTTTGACACAGACATAAAGCAGTTGTCTCGATATTTCTTAGACCTAAAGCAGTCTATGGGTACAACCAAGCCTGCCTCTTTTGCTGGAGAGGGTGAAACCTTTGTTAAGCGAGGTGTAGAGAAAGCGAAGCAATATACAGGGCTAGACCTTATAAAATCCAAACAATTAGACATAACTAATCGCACTAAACATGATGCACTTTTAGATGTAATAGACGAGGCGAACAAAAGGCAAAAATAATGGCATATAAAATAGGCGAACCCACACAACAGCAGTTTATAGATGATAATGGCGACCCTGCCACAAGTCATAAACTCTATTTCTATCTAGAAGGCACAACTACCCCTACTAACGTAGCTTTCGACACTGCGGGAAGCTCTGTAGCTACCACTGTGACTATTGGTAGCAATGGCTACCCTCAATCAGGTGGAAGCGATGTAACTATCTACTACGATGAGGACACGACTTACGACATCGTTAGAAAGGATGCCGCTGACGTAGCTTATGGCGCGACAATCGAGAGCTACAAAGTACCTACCCCTAGCTCAACAGATACTATTAAATCTGTACTAAGCGCGGGCGGTAGTGCTGCTGATGTGATAACAGCTAGCTTAACCCCTGCGCCTACTTCTTTAGTAGACCAGCAAACTGTCATTGTAGAATTACAACATGGCGCTAATACAACAACAACTCCTACCTTTAACCTAAACTCTCTAGGCGCTAAGACTATTGTCAGAGACGATGACCAAGCTCTAGTAGTGGGTGATACAGGTGGAGATGGTTATAAGCTATTATTGTCTTTTTCTAATACGAAAGATTCCTGGCAGTTATTAAACCCCGCGAAATCAGGCGTATCTAAAACAATTTATACCAGCAACGACACTCATACACCATCTAGCAAAGCCTCTACTATAGAGTTTGAGGTTATTGGTGCGGGTGGAGGTTCTGGCGGCTGTGCAGCAACAGGTGGAGCGCAGTATTCAACTGGTGGCGCTGGTGGCGGTGGTGGGTATGTAAACCATTCGACTACCACTGTCGATACATCTTATACCATAGTTGTTGGCTCAGGTGGTGCGGGTGGCACAGCAGGCGCTAACGCTGGCAGTGTTGGCGGTGATTCCTCAGTAACAGGCGCTTCTATTACTTTAACAGGTAACGGTGGTGCAGGTGGCATAGGCGGTACAGCCATTGGCTCTGTTATATATCCTGCAACTTCTGGAGGAACTGCAAGCGGAGGCTTATTTAATGTTGCTGGAGGAGATGCTGGTAGTGGTCTTGATGGGGGATTGTCTTTTAAACAGACAATAGTGGCTACGGCTACAAGACCTAGCGCGGGTGTTGCTGGTATTGATTACGGCACTGGTGCTAGTGGCGCTGCAAGCGACCCAAATGAGTCAGCTAGAGCTGGCGCAGCAGGCGGTGATGGAATCGTAATAGTAACTGAATACTAGAGGTAATTATGAGCGGATTTGTAATACTAGCACTAACAGTATCTATCACTTTATGGGTGGGGGATATGATAGAAGAGCATGAGCAAAAAGACATTAACATTGAGCAACAGAGGTAAAAATGTACTACCAATTTGAACAAGAACAAAACATAGCAACTAATGGCACTAAAACCATTACTGTAAATAAACCAGTGGATAAGTCTCGCAATCCTGACGACCCTTTCACAGACAAGCACTGTATTGCTATTGACCCAGGCGGCTTCACTGCTGGAACTATCACAGTAACCTCTACCGCTATCGGAGCGGCTTCTGATGAGGCTGTGTTTGAAGATGGCAGTGCTTTAGTTATCAATCTAGCCACAAGTGGCGAGCCTTTCACTCGCAAGCTTGAGGGCTTTCCTGTTGAGTCGTTTAAGTTTGTCGGAGCTTCTATGACAGGCGGCAGCGGTAACGATTGGGGAATAACTATAGTTTCAGGTCACTAGAATGACTTTAGACCTCTCTAAAATGTCGCTCTCTAAGATGGCTTTAGAGGGGATGGATGTTAATACAATAAATACCAGACTTGCGACTGCTTCCACTTTTTACGCAATGACACAAAGAACAGCCGCCTCTGTCGCTACGGTTGCCACTTTTGCTGATGGTACAACTTACTATCCAGTGGCGTTGACTACAGCGGCAGTAGGCACAGCTTATAATTTTACAGATAACAATGACGGAAGCTTTACAAACGCAAGCGGCATCACCTTAAAAGTAAGGGGAACGGTTTTAATACAGGGTGTAGATAGTGTTGCGGATTTACAACTACTCTTAACAGCTCAAACAAATGAAAGCGGCTCATGGGCTGAGATAGACACAAGGCGCGGAAGCATGACAAGAACACCAAGCTCATCAAACCCTATCACCTACACTTGTCAATACTCTCTTTCTTTAAGTAACGGGAAATCAATACGACCCGCAGTAAGGGCATACGATGGAACGGGTGCAGAAACTTTTAGCGCGTCAACTATTACGCATTCAGTTTGGGGGTATGAATAATGGCTACTAACCCTAAAATGATTGGCTCAACTATTGGCGCGGATAATTTAAACACAACAGAGGCTATGAGTACGAGTGCTTATGTTTTGCTTAATCCCGCTTGCGTAAGTGGAACTAATAACAGGAATTGCACAGACACATCAAGCGCGGGGCAGCTTAAAAACGAATCAGGGCAAGACTTAGATATTGAAATACTTTTTTCCTTGTCCAGTGATGATTCTGATCAGACAGCTAGATTCGCGCCAATGACTTCAACAGATAACTCAACATACACAGAAGACACCACAGCATACGCATGGACTTACCTAGTTGGCGCTGACCCGAAAGTCGTAGTGCTTAAATGGAGGCTAACCCTAGCGGCTGGTAGCTGGGTGGGTGTAGGCGTTAAGGGTGACACAAACACTAATAACCAATCTTATAGAACATACGTTTTGCATATTAGGTCTATTGAGGGCTACGGTACACCTTCACTTATTGGTGATGCGTACTCTACTTATGACAACACAGAAGAGACAACAGCAGGTACAACAGCTTTCCAGGTGCCTCTTGTTACAACAACAGCAGCAGGGGAAAATGTCGGTTTAACAACGGACAACGCAGGAGCATTAACAAACAATACAGGCAGCACATTGGTGTGTGATGTTTTCTGGTTTGGCACAGGTCGAAAGCCCACATCTACATCGAGAATTTACACCTTTAGCATTGGTAAAAACACAGGCTCTGGTTTTTCGGCTGTAGACACAGGCACTAGCCGAATCAACTTAGCACAACAATCACAGCAGGGGGTTTTCGCTTTTGCTACAGTTAGCCTAGACGATGGCGATTCTATTGCAGCGATGTTTAGTTGCCCCTCAACCAACGCTAGCTGGGAAATGTGGTCTTATCAATTACATATTATGAGTAGAACTTAGGAGCAAAATTATGGATTTAGTATTACATGGCGTAGAGCCAAACAGGGTTTTAATAGGTACAGATGCAGACGGTAATCGCTGGAATGCTCAAGAGGGTTTGCATGATGGTGGTGCTAAGTTTGCTAATGCTATGGCTGACGATAACAACAACACTGTCACAAAATTTGAAGACACTCAGGAATATGCTGACGGTGTAGCTGCACAAGAAAGATATAACAAGCTAGGTGAGATTGAGGCGCTCGAACAAAAGGCTTTACGCTCAGTGATTGCTTTGTCGCTTGACCCTAGCGACAATACAGAGCGCGGGTATCTTCAAGACTATAAAAACCAAATAGACGCGATAAGAGCTAGCTTATAAATGACTATAGACGTATCAGGCGGGGGTGGTGGTGTAGCAGATGTACCTCTAGCAGGTAATGACAGCTCCACTGCTTTAAACACAGGCTCTAGCTTTACAGGCTCATGGTCTGCTGTACCTGTTGGCTCTTTGCTTACTGTTGATTTAAAGAGTGATGTGGACTTAACTTTAAAAGTTGAGTATTCCGTAGATGGTGGTACTACAACGGACTCTACCTTAACTCGATACTATCGCACTGCTTTTATATTTGCTCCCCAAACCTTTAAGAATGCTAGACCCTATGTTCGTTTAGTTGTTGAGAATAGTAGCGGTACAAACGCCACATACATGAGATTAAATTCCTATGTGGGTGAAGGCGAGGCTATTCTTAACATACCCGTAGACGGCACAATGTCTAAGGACTATGGGGCTATCTCTACACGCCCTACTGACTTCCATGCAGAGGTAGCATTGGGAAGGCGGCAAGGTGTGAGTTTATGGAATAAGTTTGGATATAACGATGATGTTGACACAGGCACAGAGCTTCTAGCTTCTTGGGGTGGTACTTTTCAGTTTCTAACAACAGGCGAGACTATCAATATCGTATCGACATCTACTGCTGACGATGGCGACCCTGCTGGTACAGGCGTAAATTCTATTGTTGTTTATGGTGTTGATGAAAACTGGGATTCTCAAACTGTAGTCTACACAATGGACGGCACTAGCACAGTCACAAGCGCAGAATCATGGATAGGCATAAATAGGGTAGCTGCTTTCCTATCAGGAAGCGGGCAAACTAACGCAGGCACTATCAACATTACTGCAACTACATCGGGCTACCAGATGGCTCAAATGCCAGCAGGGGAGGGGGTATCTCAACAATGTATTTTCTACACTCCCCAAAATCATACATTCTTAGCTGAGTGGTTACATTTCAACAGTATCAAGTTATCAGGCGGGGGAAACCCTGAGCTAATCTTTAAAGCGTGGGTTTATAGTGCTGTAAACAATACTAAACAAGAAGTATTCAGGGGAAAGATGGATTTAGCCAGAAGTAATGATTTAGATGTAGCGCCCCCTGTGCCTTTTCCTCTTTCTGAAAAGACTATATTCTGGCTAGAGTGTACCACTGACTCTGATAATACTCAGGCAAGCGCCAGGTTTTCAGGTGAGCTAGCAAGAGACGCAGACGCATGATTATAGAAGATGCAAAAAAGTTAATTATACAATCTGACTCTCGCGGTGTGTGGATTGGTTATTTAAGGAAGGAGATAGGCGCAGATGCGGTTAATGACTTACTAGAGTCGGGTGAGTTTGTTAAGGTTAAGCAATCCAACCCTATCCACAATAACGGCTCTAGCGGTATGGTTTGGGCAGTCAAGGGTGCTAAAAAATGACAACGCCTATACAATTAGTCTTTATCGCTCTAGGTGTAATAATCGCCATTCAATCACTGTCAAAAGGTATAGCTGTTGGCGCTTTGCCTACAGGGTGGTTTTTTGCAGAAGATGCTGAGAACTCAGTCTATGTTTGGCTAGGTGCTGTCTTTGTATGGAGCTTATCGCTCGTTTTCTTATTAAAGGTTCAAGATGCTCGAAATAATCAAAAACAGCCTCAACGATAAGAGCGGAGCACTTACTGTCATACTAGCGGTGATTATAATGGCTGTAGGAGGCTCTTATAAGCTGCTGACAGACCGTTTAAATGAAGAGCATAGAGATGTGACACAGTTACAAAAAGACCTTCACAGCCTTGATAAGCGCGTTACAGTGCTAGAGGTTAAGAATGACAATTGAGCAATTTTTAAATAATGTTATAGGCTCTTCCTGGCTTTTACCCTTATTAGCTATTTTAGGGTGGATATTAGTCAAGTATTTAGATGGTAAGTTTCTATCTACTGACGACTTCAATAAATACAAGGAAGCTAGGGGTGAGGAGGAAAGGGAATACCGTGAGCATATTAAGGATGAGTTTGAAGAGAAGCAGCGGTATATAGAAACCGTGGATAAGAAAGCCAACGATAACGGGAGAGAAGTGGCTAGGCTTGAGGGTAAGTTAGAGAGCTAAACTCCTTTCTAGCCCTCTTACTTAATGCGCGTTTTATTTTTTTTCTTTGTCCAGACTTCCATGTGTGGATATTTTTAGCGCAGATTGCATCTACCTCATCACCTGACTTGAGTTTCTGTTTCACTCTACAGCTTCGCTAACAGCATCCTGTACAGCTTCATTTTGCACCAAATCTAAAAGTGCTT
>Ga0222719_10001587_pt1 | contig 21796 bp, 22 predicted proteins | sample C33_34DmetaG_FD_165039 | JGI IMG/M metagenome (GOLD analysis project Ga0222719, IMG submission 165039) | Estuarine water microbial communities from San Francisco Bay, California, United States - C33_34D | ecosystem: Environmental > Aquatic > Marine > Unclassified | place: USA: California...
TATATCAACACACTAGGTGCTTACAATGGACAGCAGGCAGTACAACATGCCAAGGCAGGACTTAAAGCAATTTACCTGTCGGGTTGGCAAGTGGCAGCAGCCAACAATACTGCACTACAGACTTATCCAGATCAAAGTCTATATCCAGTAAACTCAGTACCCAATGTAGTAAAAGGTATCAACAACGCTTTTCGTCGTGCAGATCAGATTGAACACGCAGAAGGCAACATAACCACAGACTACTTTTTACCCATTGTGGCAGATGCCGAAGCAGGCTTTGGCGGTGCACTTAATGTCTACGAACTTATGATGGCCATGATTGAAGCAGGCGCTGCCGGCGTGCACTTTGAAGACCAACTAAGTTCAGAAAAGAAATGCGGACATTTAGGCGGTAAAGTACTGATTCCTACAGGACAGGCAATTCGTAATTTAAATGCCGCACGTTTAGCAGCAGACGTAGCAGGCGTTAGTACAGTTATTATGGCACGCACAGATGCAGAAGCAGCGACACTGATTACAAGCAATCATGACCCACTAGACAAGGATTTTATTATTGATGAACGCACTGAAGAAGGTTTTTACAAATTTAAAAATGGTATCGATGCTTGTATTAGCCGAGGTCTTGCTTATGCCCCTTACGCTGATCTCTTATGGTTTGAAACTAGCACACCTGACGTGGCACAGGCTAAGAAATTTGCCGACGCCATACATGCCGAGTATCCTGACCAGTTGCTTGCTTATAACTGTAGCCCTAGTTTCAATTGGCGTAAGTTCCTAAGTGAGGACGAATGCGAAACTTTCCAACGTGAAATTGCTGAACTAGGATTCAAGTTTCAGTTTATTACACTGGCAGGATTCCATAGTGTTAACCTTGCAACATTTGAACTTGCTGAAGCATATAAACAACGTGGCATGGCAGGCTATGCAGAAATGCAACAACGTGAGTTTGCGGCAGTAGACAGAGGCTTTACTACTGTGAAACATCAACGTGAAGTTGGTGTAAGTTACTTTGACATTATCAGTGAAGCAGTAGGTGCAACCTCAACAGTGGCAAACAAATCTTCAACAGAAGCAGATCAATTTCATTAGGATTCAAAATGACCATAAATTATTCAGAGCGCATACCTAACAACGTAAACCTAAGTGAAGATAGAGCACTACAACGTGCTCTTGAAGGTTGGCAACCTAACTTTTTAAACTGGTGGCAGGACATGGGCCCAGAAGGCAGTACCAACTATGACGTATATCTGCGTACTGCTGTTAGTGTAGATGCACAGGGATGGGCACAGTTTGATCATGTGAAAATGCCAGATTACCGTTGGGGTATATTCTTAAACCCTGCAAAAGAAGGTCGCAAGATTCATTTTGGTGACCATAAAGGTGAAGCGGTCTGGGATAGTGTACCAGGTGAATATCGTGCAAACCTAAGACGCATTATTGTTACACAGGGCGACACAGAACCAGCGTCAGTAGAACAGCAACGACACTTGGGTTTAACTGCTCCTAGTCTATATGATTTGCGTAACTTATTTCAGATTAATGTAGAAGAAGGTCGTCACCTATGGGCCATGGTCTACCTGCTACACAAATACTTTGGTCGTGATGGTAGAGAAGAAGCAGAGGACTTACTGGCACGTAACAGTGGTAGTGCAGACAATCCACGCATCTTGGAAGCGTTTAACGAAAAAACACCAGACTGGCTCAGTTTCTTTATGTTTACTTACTTTACAGACAGAGACGGAAAGTTTCAGTTAAAAGCATTGAGTGAAAGTGCATTTGATCCCTTAGCACGAACAACACAGTTTATGCTGACAGAAGAAGCACACCACATGTTTGTAGGCGAAAGCGGTGTAGCAAGGATTTTACAACGTACTGCACAAGTTATGAAAGAACTTGGCACAGATGATCCTGCAAGACTACGCAGTGCCGGCGTGATCGATTTACCAACAATCCAACGTTACTTAAACTTCCATTTTAGTAAAACTGTTGATCTGTTTGGTGCTGACGAAAGTTCAAACGCTGCTACATTCTACTCAACAGGACTAAAAGGACGTTATGATGAAGAAAAACGTGAAGATGACCACGTACTAAAAGACATTGAATATAGAGTACTTGGTGCAGATCTAACTGAGCGTAGTGTGCCTATGCTGAATGCACTGAACGAAGTCTTACGTGATGACTACATTAAAGACAGTGCCAGTGGTGTTGGCCGTTGGAACCGTGTATTAGAAAAAGCAGGTATTGATTTTAAACTAACTGTTCCACACAAAGCATTTAATCGCAACATTGGTCCACTTGCAGGATTAACAGTAAGTCCCGAAGGGCATATTGTGTCCCAAGAACAATGGCAGCAAAGTCAGAGTACATGGTTACCCACACAGGAAGACCGTGCGTTTGTACAAAGCCTAATGGGTCGTGTTACAGAACAGGGCAAGTATGCTAACTACATTGCACCACCTGCAGTGGGAATTAATAAACAACCAATGGATTTTGAATACGTAAGGTTTAACTAATGTTAGAAACAATCTGTGATACTATGAACCATGCGTATCAGCGTGGCTGGATTACCAGTCGCGATGGTAATGTCAGTATTAGACATCATGACAGAAATCATTTTTACATTACACCCAGCGGAGTACGTAAGCAGACACTGCAGCCTGATCAATTTAAAAAAATTGAAATACTGAAACAACGAGTGGAAAACAGACCTTTGCCTTTTGCATATAATTGGCAGGAAATGGAATATACAGATATCAGTAAAAATCTTCGTCCCAGCGGTGAAATACCTTTACACTTTGGTTTGCAGCGAGAAATTCATCAAGATGAGGTTAGAGTGGTTATGCATTTTCATCCCACATACACAGTTGCTGCTATGCACGCCGGAATTGAACTACAAGATTTGGTCAACAACTTTCCTGAACTAAGTAGATATACATCAGTTGCTCCTAACGTACCTGATGTGCCGCCGATAAGTCAACAATTAGCAGACTACACAATTGATAGGCTAGATGTCTGCCCAATTACAGGTTTGGTTAAGTATGATATTATTGGTATTAAAGGACATGGAGTTGTAGCAGTTGACTCTACGCCCTGGAGATGTTTTGAACACATTGAACGTTTAGAACACATCTGTCAAATAGTTTTAGCGAGTGGAAAGTATTAATGTCAAAAACTTTTCTTATCGTCGGAGACAGTTGGAGTCAAGGCGAGATTGAACAGTACCCAGGACAAGAAAGATCTCATGTGGTTGTACACCAAGGTCTTATTCAATATTTAAAAGATTCAGGGCACACTGTTTATAACAGAGGAGGACTAGGTTGGTCAAATATCGAAGCGTACTGGCAAACATACAGTGCATTTTTTGATAACACTCATAATAAATATCCGCCACCGATTGATGATGATATTGATTATATAATTTGGTTCACCACCGAAAGTTTCAGGGACTTAGATGAAACTGGTTATTTTGAACGAATAAAGTTAACCAAAAGCATTAAAAAAACTTTTTTAGAAACGTTAGAAGATTGCTATAGAAAATTTGACGAATTAACAAAAAAAATTGATAAAAAAGTTTACCTAATAGGAGGGTGGGCGCCAGTATTAGAAGATGTAACGGGCTACGATAACTTAGTGAATCTTATACCAAATGTACATGAATTATTAGTCCCTGGATCTAATATAAGCATTACACAAGCCTGTTTACATTTATATCGGTATATCAGAAACACTGCCGAAACTGCAAAAGATTTTTTAACTGAACAAGAAGTCGATTACATTAAACAAGAAGTAATAGATTTAAGTGGTGAATTAAACTATTCGGAACAAGTAAGAAAACTAAACAGGTCGTTATTTTATCCAGACGGTGACCATCCTAATAGACAAGGACATTATAAAATTTTTGAAAAAGTAAAAGAAACTTTAAATTTAAATTGAAAGAGAAAGAAACAAATGGCAATCGATCCAAAAGTTTTAGAAATATTAGGAAGAGAAGAACATAGACAGAATACGACTATCGAACTAATTGCAAGTGAAAACTTTGCCAGTGAAGTAGTACGTAATCTCTGCGCCAGTGTGTTTACTAACAAGTATGCAGAAGGTGTTCCTGGTAGACGTTTTTATAATGGCTGCCAACATGCTGATGAAATTGAACAGTTAGCCATTGAATACGCTACTACACTGTTTGGCTGTCAGTTTGCCAATGTACAACCTCACAGTGGTGCCAATGCAAACCTAGCAGTATTTAAAGCACTATTACAACCCGGTGACATTATACTAGGCATGGATCTCAGTAATGGCGGTCACTTAAGTCATGGCAGTCACGTAAATTTTAGTGGTAGTTGGTTTAGAGCAGCAAAATATGGTGTTAATGAACAGGGCCTAATTGACTATGCAAAAGTTAGGCAAATTGCAGAAGAAGTCAAACCTAAACTTATAGTTGCAGGTGCCAGCAGTTATAGTCAAGTAATTGACTGGCAAGCATTTAGAGCAATAGCAGACAGTGTGGGAGCTATATTGCTTTGCGACATGGCACATTACAGTGGTTTAATTGCCGGGGGACAATATCCCAATCCTTTTCCACATGCACACGTAGTAACCAGTACTACACATAAAACACTGCGTGGTCCCAGAGGCGGCATTATATTGTGGAACGACAGTGCATTAACTGCTAAAATCAACAATGCTGTATTTCCAGGCACACAAGGTGGCCCGTTAATGCACATCATTGCCGCCAAAGCACAGTGTTTTCATGAAGCATTACAAAAGGATTTCAGAGAATACACTAAACAAGTTGTAGCAAACGCCAAAGCAATGGTAGAGGTGTTTCGAGAAAACGATGTGGACATTATTAGTGGTGGCACAGAGTGTCATATGTTTACGGTAGATTTAGGTAAGGAACGGTACAGTGGTAGAGAATTCGCCGACTTACTAGAAAGTAATGGCATTACTGTAAACAAAAATGCAGTTCCAGGAGACACAAGAAACTTTGTTGAAACCAGTGGTATAAGAATTGGAACTGCGGCAGAAACTACTAGAGGACACGATGAACTGTGGTTTCGAGAACTGGCTCAAAAGATAACAGATTATTTAAGGATCTAAAAATGGCTTTCCTTGTACACCCTTTACCTCCAGTGCAAGTCTTCGTTAGAAAAGAATATCTTTATGATCATGAAAAAGGCCATGGCGAGTACACACCTGGAATTTGGATATCAATAAAATCTATTCAGTATAAAGCCTTGTATTTTGAGACTTTATTAACTGAATACGGTGCTTTATATGATAAGCTACCTATAAGTGCATTTGTGTGGAAAACAGATGTCAATTCTAAAGACCTTTTGCCATTAGATACCCTTCAAATTTGGGATTGTTTTGACTATTCTCTTACTGTAACTCAAAAACCTTTATTAAGTATGTGTGAATTTTTTGGTAAAGATAAAAAAATGCATCAGGGTAATTATCTTTTCACTGTTGATAACTGTCATCAAGATTTAAGTGTGCTTGATACAAATTTTTCAGAGCACGATCCCGAACACAAATCATTTAATGTTATTAAATTAGATAATGGACAATTTGCTGCACAACCCAATAATAGGATAGTTTGGAGAGATAGCAGTTTGACTGTTCCGAATTTAAAACAACCTGATTTCAAAGTTTGTACTCAAAATTACTGTGTCGAAACTAAACCAAAATGGTCAGTTGGTGATACAGACGAATGGCAATACAAAACTGAAAAAGAGAAAGAAACACCTTAGGACCGTTAAGTTAGGGTGTAGGCGGCTGCTGCCTGTGGTAATCGATTCGCTACCGAGCACCACTAAGTGAGCACTAAATATCTTGTCTTTCAATTATTATGAAATTAATTAAACACCGAACGCTAAATGAAGTTAAAACCGTCACCAAACCTTGGGGTTGTGAACGCTGGATACAGGCCGGAGATGATAACCACAGTTACGTGCTTAAAGAAATTGAACTAAACACTGGGTTTAGAACTAGTATACAGGTTCACAAGCATAAAGCAGAAACTAATTTTATCTTAGAAGGTCGTGGAGAACTTTGGTATTATCCAAAATGGTTCGATTGCAATCGCTATGAACTAGGTGGTTACACCAATGACGAACTTAATTATATCTTGTCCAACTTAGAAAGCATCGAATACGGGCCAGGTAGCACGATGACGATAGAACCAGGTACTATACACAGAATGGTTGCTGTTACTGATTTGCGTTTTGTAGAATCTAGTACCTGTCACTTAGACGATGTAATTAGATTACAAGATGACAGCAATCGCAGTCACGGTAAAATAGATTCAGAACACCAATAATGCTAACAGTTTTAATTCTAGCTGCAGGCTACGGTAGACGTATGGGACACTTTAGCCGCATGGTTAACAAAGGCCTTATTCCCTACGATAACAAACCCTTGATCAGTCATATCATAGAAAGATTTGATTCAGGCACAAAATTTGTAATTGCCTGTGGCCACATGGGTCAACAAGTCAAGGACTATGTCAGCGCAGTACATACAGACAAACAGATCATTTACGTAGACATAGAAGATTATGCAGAAGGTTCAACGGGCCCGGCAACTACAATACAAACATGTAGTCAACATTTGACTGCGCCATTTATGTGGCTAAGTTGCGACACTGTTTTTGATTTTGATTATAAATCTAAAATGGATCATAATTGGATAGGTGTGTATCCGGTGGACAGTGCCATAGCCAAAGACTATTGTTGGATACGTAGAGATGGTGATACTATTACAGATATCTACAACAAACAACCCAGCACTACCGCAGTCGACGCTTTTATCGGCTTAATGTACTGCAAGGATACTACATACTTAGACAACTTAAAAGCCAAAGGTGCACGCGAAGCCTACCAAGGATTTGATGATAATTTAGAATTGCATGCACACACAGTGAGAGACTGGAAAGACTTTGGCACATATGACAAGTGGGTTGAACTAAGTAGAGGACTTAAGGAAGTCAGTTTCCCTAAACCTGATGAAATCTTTTACCAAGACAATAATAAAATTGTCAAGTTCACCACCGATAGTACACTAACAGATAAAAAAGCCAATAGAGCACTGCTGAATCCCAACTGCATGCCCAAGGGTATACGTAGAAGCGGGCAGTTTTTAGTTTATGATTATGTGGAAGGCGACATAGTTTACAATAAACTTACTCCTGCTCTATTTGCCGAGTTGCTGGACTGGAGTGAACAAAACTTATGGCGTCGTAAATGGTTTCCCGACACTGATCAAATCTGTCGAGACTTTTATCAAGAAAAAACACTAAACAGACTAAATCAATTTAGAGTCAAGTATAAAGACTGGAGTGATCCTACTAGTGTAAACAACGTTCCCACACTAAGCATAAATGATTACTTAAACAAAATTGATTGGGATTGGCTGTGCCAGGAAAATGAATGGGCATTTATCCACGGTGATTTTCAATTTGAAAATATCATAGCACATGATTCGGGATTTACCTGCATAGACTGGCGTACAGACTTTGGTGGCAGCAGTTACGGAGACTTATACTATGACCTAGCCAAGATGTTAGGTGGTATTATGCTGAACTATCAAAGTGTCAAGAAAGGTGATTTAGTTTATGAGGAACAGGCAGAACTGGCAACACTAAATTACTGTGGTCTCGATGATGCATTAGATTATAGACAACAACTTCGAGCATGGGTAGAACAGCATAATTTAAATTGGGATAAAGTGGAACTACTTGTTCCTATTATCTACCTAAACATGAGTCCTTTGCACGATGCGCCTTTTGACAAATATCTATTTGCACTAGCACAATTGCGTTTTGCTGAATACTTCAATGAATCTAGAACAAGCCATAGCCAATAAAAAACGTGAAAAACTATTTGTTAGTTTAGCACTCCGACCTGGACGCACTGGCACTAGGTTTTACACACGACTTTTTGAACATCATGACATAGATGCAGAATATGCGGCCTGCGAATGTATAGACATTAAAAAAGATATAGAGTTAGCCAAACAACACTGTGCAGGTATTAGTATAACTATGCCATATAAAACACAGGTTTCAGAATTTGTAGATTTTTGGCACGGTTCAAAAGGAATTACAAATACTTTACATTTACAGTTAGGTGTTGTAACTGCCTACAACTGTGATGAATCTGCACTTAGAACCTGTGTTAACTTTTCAAAATCTGACATGAGTATTAATTTATTAGGTATGGGTGCAATGAGCCAAAACTTTAGGAATATTGCACCTAAAGGCAGTATAATTAGACAGTTCAATAGAGCAAATTGGATGTATAGAGTGCAGCCCTGTGACATGTTAGTAAATGCGACCAGTATTGGGATGAATCCGGAAGAGTCGCCTGTGGCAGATGTACACAATGCACACGCAGTAGTAGACGTGGTGCAAGGCCCTACTAGATTAAAAAAGATTGCCAGAGCAGCAGGTGTACCTTTGGTTACAGGAGAACATCTATACATTGAACAGTTCAAGCAGCAATTCAAAGTTTATACAGGAATTACACCAGACAGTGAAGTTGTAAAGCAAGTGGCGGAAGAAGTATTTGATTATGATTTCTAGATTTATCAGTGATGTAGATGGTTGCCTGAATGATGGAGTCATTTACTGGAGTCAAGAGGGTAAGCCATTTAAAGCCTTTGGTAACTATGACCACGATGGTGTTAAAATGTTTGCTAAACATAATATTCCCATTACTTTTATTACTGCGGACAAAGCAGGATGGGATATTATGTATAGTCGCATAGTTGAACACATGAAGTGTGACTTGGTGCTAGTGCCAGAAGCCAGTAGATATAAATTTGTTGAAAATTATGGATTCGATAACGTTGCATATATGGGTGATGGATTTTATGATGCTCCCATTATCCGAGCAGCACGTTATGGTATTGCGCCAGCACAGGGCAGAATAGAAGCACGTAATGCCGCCAACTATGTCACACCAAGTCGAGGCGGCGAAGGTGCTTACTTTGATGCTTGTTTATGGTTGTTGGATCAAATGGGAATAGACTATGCAATTTAAGTTAGGTTTTGGCCCAATGAGCCTAATCATTAACAGAGCGCTGGCAGAGTATGCCAGTCTAAAACAACGTCCTTTAATGATTATTGCAAGCAGGAACCAAGTAGATGCTGACAGTGGTTATGTTATGCAGACACAGGCACTAGCAGATCAAATGGCGCCTCTGCGTAGTGACTATCTGATGTTGTGTAGAGATCATTGCGGCCCATACTTTTTAGACAGTGAACGAGAATTGTCGATTAAACAGGCAGTCAACGCTACTAAGAAAACAATACAGGCAGATATAGAAGCAGGATTTGACCTAATACACATCGATACCAGCAGATGTGAAGATCCTTATCCGGTAGCAGATGAACTGTTTAATTTTTGTTTAGAACTTAATCCCGATATTAAATTTGAATTTGGCACAGAAGAAAATGTTGGTGTAAGGGCTGGCGTTAAGAAATACAAAGACGATGTACGTTTTGCCAGTCAATATCCAAACATGGAATTTGTTGTAGCACAGACTGGCAGTTTAACAATGGAAGACAGACAGATAGGAAGTTTCGAACCAGGTTTGGTTAAACAGTTGGTTGCATTTGCTGAACAGAGTCGTGTAAAATTAAAAGAACACAATGCAGATTATCTTAATGCAGAACAGATTCAAATGCGTAAATATGCAGGCGTACACGCCTGCAACATTGCACCTCAGTTAGGTGTAATTCAAACTTCTTTAACATTACAGTTAGCAAAACAGTTTGCTGTTAACACGAACGAATTTGAAAGAACTGTTTTAGACAGCAATAAATGGCAAAAATGGATGATCAGCGACAACGAAGACACAAAAGTTTTGGTGGCAGGACATTATTGTTTTAACACCGAAAGTTATCAACGTCTTTTTGAACGAGTACAAAAACACTGCGATTTGGACAAAGAAATTACTCAAGCAATTAACAAATGCTTAGACACTTACTATGAGAATTTATTATGATTGTATGGTTTAACTGCAAAATTAGTGATATTAGATTAACTCCTCAGCCCAGATATCATTTACGCACAGATGATAGGCTAGATGTAGCCAAATACAGTTTGGCTAGTTTTAGGCCGTTGGATGAAGTTACTTCAAAATGGATTTTTAACTTTGAATTAGCAGATGGCTGTGCCGGCCGAGAAGAAGAATTTGGCGCATGGATTCGAGAAAACTTCCCAGAAGATAAAACTGTGATTAACTGGTATCGCTGTAATAACTATGAGCAATGGCAGGAGATTGCAGACTTGGTAAATGCAGAATCTGACAACTTAATTTTTCCTGCAGGCAATGAAGATCATATCTTTATGGACAGTGATATTGAGTTGTTCAAAGAAGGATTGGAATTAGTTGCTAACGATCCTGATCCAAATGCTGTGTTGTTTACAAGCCATTTTCCAGAAACCATGCGAGCCAGTTATTACTACAATCCCGAAGGAATAACAGACAACGGACATTACGCTTGGTACTCAATGGGTAATAACGATGCCCTACGTGTAATGAAAAAAGATTTCTTTAACTACTATGTAGAAGTCATGAAAAATCGTAATATGACTTTTTATAGAACAGAAGATTGGAATAGTGTAGGTTTACCGACAAATAAAATGTATTGTCCTACCAAAGAACAGTTTAGACACTATGACGGTTATGGGCATGTTCAAATTGGGGCAGATGTTTGTCCGCCATTGGAAATTCCTTCAGGATTTTTTGAAAAGTCAATGACTGTGAAATATGGTTATGACCAACGACAAGAAGGTTGTGTAAATATTAATCCAGATATGGAAAGTTTCTTTGCTGAAGATGGCGCCGGCACAGATTACAAATTTAGTTTAGAAGATATTCCGGCGTTTTGGCAAGGCCATATCAAAGAAGTGCAGACCAATCCAGACTGTGACCAAGACCAACTTATGGAAGCAAGGGACGCCCAATTACTTAAGATGAGTCGAATATACGCAAATTGGCATCATGTTGGAGTTGTGTTTGATGACTCCAACCAACCCAGAGTAGATAGAGTAAACTGCTGGACCAAAGCAGTTGATTTCACAGACGATTAACAGTATAATACAGTCAAGGAGAACACATGTCAGACTACACCCGTACATTTAACGCAGAAGCAAAAATCAAACTTACACAACTGATCAACGAAGGCATGACAGTCATGCAAGAAATCGAAGACCTTAATGCTGGTTTGAACGATACTATTAAAGCAATTGCAGACGAATTGGAAATCAAACCTGCCACACTTAAAAAAGCAGTTAAAATTGCACACAAATCCAAATTGGGCGAAACCAATCGCGACCACGACGAACTAAACACTATTTTGGAAACTGTGGGCAAAACACTTTGACCAAAGCATTCAGTGCTTGGTGGCAGGGCACACAACAGTTTATCGCAAAGGATTGGAGTAGCCATCCTTTTCGTTTCTGTTTAGAAATGACTGCTTGGGTAATCAGCATAGGCTGTGCCATAACTTACGCCTATACCGTGCCCAACATTCCATTTATACCTTTATACTGTGCATTTATTACCGGCTGTGTAATAGGTGCGTGGTGTGCATATACCAGAGGTAGTTTTGGACTTTTTGGAAATTATACACTATTAGCAATCATTGACATGACCGGGCTAATTAAGTTATTATTAATGAAATAATATGTCATACGTAGACGCATTATACGACAAACAACGTGATAGGATTCACGTGGTAGAACGTGTTAACGGAGAACGCCGTTATCAAGAGTTTGCAGCCGACTACACGTTTTACTATGACGACCCCAAAGGTAAGTATCGTACTATCTATGGTACACCTGTAAGCAAGTTTAGTACACGCAACGGCAAAGAGTTTCAGAAAGAAATGCGTATCCAAGGCGGCAAGCGTCTTTGGGAAAGCGACTTTAAACCAGTGTTTAGATGTTTGGCCACAAATTTTCTTGGCGCAGAACCTCCGAAACTACAGACAGCATTCTTCGATATTGAAGTAGACTTTGATCCCGAACGTGGATTCAGTAAACCCGAGGATCCATTCAATGCTATCACTGCTATCAGTGTATACTTGGATTGGATGGATAAGTTAGTTACATTGGCTATTCCACCTAAGAGTATGAGTTGGGAAACTGCGGAAGAAATCTGCAGTAAGCATTCAGATTGTTTTCTGTTTGACAGAGAAGAAGACTTACTAAACACATTCTTGGACTTAGTTGATGATGCTGACATCCTCAGTGGTTGGAACAGCGAAGGCTTTGACATTCCTTACACTGTGGGACGTATCACTCGTGTGCTCAGTAAAGATGACACACGTAGACTTTGCTTGTGGGGACAGTTTCCCAAACAACGTGAATTTGAACGTTTTGGTGCTAGTAACATTACATTTGACCTAATCGGCCGTGTGCATATGGACTATATGCAACTGTATCGCAAGTATACCTATGAGGAGCGCCACAGTTATAGTTTGGATGCCATTGGCGAATACGAACTAGAAGAACGTAAGACTGCCTACGAAGGCACACTGGATCAGTTGTACAACAAAGACTTTGACACATTTATTGAATACAACAGACAGGATACTCGACTGTTAGCAAAACTGGACAAGAAACTCCGCTTTCTAGACTTGGCTAACACCATTGCACATGACAACACAGTGTTGTTGCAGACCACAATGGGCGCAGTAGCAACCACGGAGCAGGCAATTATCAATGAAGCACACAGCCAAGGACTGGTCGTACCTAACAGAAAGAACAGGGATGAGGGGGAAGAAACAACAGCGGCAGGTGCCTATGTTGCTTATCCCAAAACAGGCATCCACGAATACATCGGAGCCATTGACATCAACTCGCTCTATCCCTCGGCTATTAGAGCGCTCAACATGGGACCAGAAACCATCGTCGGACAAATCCGACCCGTAATGACTAAAAAGTTTATTCAAGACAAAATGACTGGAGGTACTAGTTTTGCTGGTGCTTGGGAAGGTCTGTTTGGCAGTCTTGAATACGAAGCAGTCATGAAAGGCGATCCCACAGTTGAACTAACAATTGATTGGGAACAGGATGGCACCAGTGATGTTGTCAGTGCCGCAGACGTTTGGCGCTTAATCTTTGACAGCAACAAGCCTTGGGTGCTCAGTGCCAACGGCACTATCTTTACAATTGAACGTAAAGGTATTGTGCCAGGCTTGCTGGAACGTTGGTATGCTGAACGTAAACAGATGCAGGCCAAACTTAAAGACTGTATTGCAGAAGGCAACGAAGCAGACATTGAGTATTGGGACAAACGACAGTTAGTTAAAAAAATTAACTTGAACAGTCTGTATGGTGCTATTTTGAATCCAGGCTGTAGATTCTTTGACCATAGGATTGGACAGAGTACTACACTATGTGGTAGGGTAATTGCCAAACACATGGATGCCTTTGTTAACGAAGCAATCACTGGTGAATATGACCACGTTGGTAAGGCAGTAATATATGGTGACACCGACTCTGTGTATTTCAGTGCTTGGCCTATTGTTAAAGAAGATGTTGAAGCAGGACGTATGCAATGGAACAAAGACATTGCTATTCAAGTCTATGACAGTATTGCTGACCAAGTTAACGACAGTTTCCCAGCGTTTATGGAACGTGCATTTCATTGTCCAAGAGAGCATGGCAGCATTATTAAGGGTGGTAGAGAAATTGTTGCCAGTAAGGGCCTGTTTATTAAAAAGAAACGCTATGCTGCCTTAATCTATGACAAAGAAGGCAAACGTAAAGACGTAAAAGGCAAGGCCGGAGAAGTAAAAGCCATGGGTCTGGACTTGAAACGTTCAGATACTCCTAAGGTTGTGCAGGACTTCTTAAGTGAAATTTTATTAAAGGTCTTGACAGGCAGCGGCAAAGAAGACATTATCGAACGTGTGCGTGAATTCAAATATGAATTCCAAGAACGTCCTCCATGGGAAAAAGGCACACCTAAACGTGTCAATAACCTGACCAAGTACACAGCAGAAGAAGCAAGACTAGGTAAAGCCAATATGCCTGGGCACGTTCGTGCTGCAATGAACTGGAACAACCTCTGTCGCATGCACAGCGACAAGTTCAGTATTCAAATCGTAGACGGTATGAAAGTGATTGTGTGCAAGCTCAAGGACAATCCGCTTAAATACACCAGTGTTGCTTATCCCACAGACGAAACACACATCCCGCAATGGTTTAAAGACTTGCCATTCGACGACAGCACAATGGAGTCCACTATTGTAGATCAAAAAGTAGAAAACTTGTTGGGTGTGTTGGAATGGCAGATTGCTGAAAACACAGACATCAATACTACATTTGATTCGCTTTTTAGTTTTGAATAAAATCTAAATAAGAGATGAAGTTATCTGAGTTAGTTGATTTAAAAATAAGAACAAAAAACTATTTGGCCACGATAGAAAATTCAAACTTTAAACATTTTCTTGAAGAATTTGCTTCGTGGGAAGATTTGCCAAAGACTATGGATGCTGTTAAAAATTTAGAAACTGATATTAGGTCTATTGATGAGTCTATGCATAATGCATTCCAAAATTTTTTAGACGTAATCGAACAAGAAATCGATAATCAATCTAATAGACTTATCACTTATGGATATACTGTAAATGGCGTAACACAACTAGGGCCGACCGCAACTGCCGATGAAGATAGAACACACAGAAAAATAGATATCGCACCTGAGTTAGTAGAACAAATCGGCAGCAGAATCAGAAAGTATACTGATTGGAAAGTGCCTGCACTAGAAATAGGACCAGGAGAAGGATTTTGGACCGATAACCTAGTAGGTTGCGATCCTTTATATCTAGTAGATATACATAAAGAGTACTTAGATAAAACAATTTTACGTTATAACAATCAATTCAGTAGACGTATACGACCATACACAATCGGTCCCGAAAACGGTAAGTCTCATTTGGATCTTTCCAGTTTACCACCAAATCAGATTGGACTAATTTTTAGTTGGGCAGTTTTTGACTACCTTTTTGTCAATGAGATTAAAATTTTTCTAAATAGTTGTTACACAGTCTTAAGACCGGGTGGTGTTATGGTATTCAGTTATAACAATGCTGATACTGTAGAAGGAGCACGATTAGCAGAAACTGGATCCAGAACTTGGGTGACGAAAAAAATATTGTTAACTTTACTAAATGAAATTGGATTTGAAGTAATAGAATTTTGTAATGACAGAGAAAAAGTTTATCACTGGATAGAAATTAAAAAACCTGGAATTATGAAATCAATGAAAACCAGTCAACCATTATATAAAATTAATGCAAGGCCTGGGTTCGAAAAAGTTGACACAGAGCCGGAAATAAAATATAATCAGCAGCAGATTGCAAGAATTAAACAGTTAGCAGTGCAATTAGGAATAGACACACCAGAAAAAATTATGGGCGGGGCATACAGCCCACACAAACTTATGAAATTAGTTGAAGTAGCAAGGATGAAAAAATGAAAGACCATTTACAAGACATAGTACAGCATACACACGGACTGGGAGTTATTGACCTAGTTAAAATTGTGGGCACAGACGCAGAAACCAGTTTGGAAGCAATTGCAGAAGATAGAACTGTAATTGTGCAGGCCAAGTTCAAAGGCGTAGTAGCAGACTTTATTGGTACGTTTGGTATGCCTAACTTAGGTAAACTAAACACTATTCTAAACATTCCAGAATATCGAGAAGACGCAGACATTGCAGTCACACGTCAGGATCGTAATGGAGAGTCAGTACCGGTAGGTGTACACTTCGAAAACAAAGCTGGCGACTTTAAAAACGACTATCGTTTTATGGCTGCAGAAATTGTTTCCGATAAACTTAAAACTGTCAAGTTCAAAGGTGTAAAATGGAATGTAGACATTGTGCCCAGTGTGGCCAGTATTCAACGTCTTAAGTTTCAGGCGCAGGCCAACAGTGAAGAAACTACGTTTACGGCAAAAACTGAAGGTACTGATTTGAAGTTTTTCTTTGGTGACCATAGCAGTCACGCAGGCAACTTTGTATTCCAGACTGATGTTAGTGGTACACTTAGTAAATCATGGGCATGGCCCGTGGCTGTTGTTATCAGCATCTTGAACTTGCCAGGTGACAAAACATTCAAAATCAGTGATGAAGGTGCTGCAATGATTACTGTAGACAGTGGCATTGCTGAATACAATTATATTCTACCAGCACAGACAAAATGATCATTGGACATCGGCCATTAACTGATCCAGTAATTCAAGATGAAATTTTTAAATTATTAAAAATTATAACTCCAGAATCTGTTGATTTAAACATCTGGGATTCGAAAAACTATTTTAACTCATTTAGGAATTGGATCACTTCAAGTTCTAAGAATACAGTATATGGCTTCGACGATTTTCAACATAATGCCTATTGTGCAGGAACATACGACGGTATACAATCATTTATTCATAGACATGTAACTACTCGACGTATAAGATTTAGCAGAGCAGAGTTTGTTGGATCAAAAATAATTTCAAACAATGCTCAAGCAAAATGGTGTTATCTCGAGGATGATGCATTAGATAAAAACGATGCTTTAGTATTAAGTCTGCCGTTCTCTGGTAACGGAAATTGTTATTCAGGACATGATAGTATATTAAAAGAATGTTCAAATCTAAATATACCAGTACTAATTGACTTAGCATATTTTGGAATAAGTTCAGGGCTTAACATCGATCTTTCACATAAATGTATTTCCGACGTAGTTTGTAGTCTTAGTAAGCCAATGATAGCACAATTTAGATTAGGTTTGCGTTTGACCCGGGACTATCATGATGATCAAATACAATCATTATCTGATTCCAAAACATATAATAGAATTGCTGTAATTATTGCTATTAATTTATTAAATAAATTTTCTCATGATTGGATAGTAGATAGATATTTGCCTAAACAACAAAAAATATGCAAACACTTCAATATTACACCAACTCAAACTTTGACTTTGGCTTTAGGAGATTCAACAAACTACCCCAATTACTTTAGATCTGGCTATTATAGGATTTGTATAACTGATGAACTTCTACAAGACATTTACAACTGATTACTTTTATTGTGGTCGAATCAATTTACCGTGGGATCAAGTCTTAAAGGACTTAGAATCTATGTCTATAGATCAAACACGTAATTTACCAGTAGTCGACGACGAAACTTTGATAGGTACTAAATTGTTTGATATTCAAAATGAATACAAAAAGTACGGATATAGTCAACATAACACTAAAATTTGGAAAACTACTTCAGGGGGCGATAAAATTAATTTTCTATGGGAAAAGGATATTTGTGATCAACTACCGCTCGACCATGCTTTGGCTACTGTAACAAGACAAGACGTTGGAAACATACTACCATGGCATAAAGACCGTTATTTTTATTTAAAGAATCGTTTTCCAGAAGATAAACGACCGGTTTGGAGATTTTTGTTATTTTTATCTGATTGGGAAATAGGCCATATTATTCAAGTTAAAAACAGTATATACTCCAATTGGAAACAAGGCGATGTTGTAGTATGGCAACCAGACAGTTATCACTTATCAGCTAATGTCGGACTAAAAACAAAATGGACTTGTAATGTTACAGGCTTTTTAACAGAATGATAATATTAAAATGGCAACTAAAGACGATTTAACACAGAAACAAAAAGACTACGCAGTATTTTTGCCTGCGCTCAGTAGTTTTTACAGCAGGGATGTTAGCAAACAACAGTTAGACCCTAACTACATTGATCCAGCACGAGTGCCCCAGGACTTCGAACACGGAGTCGAAGGCTTAAACTGGATGAACAAACAGGAAGGTTACTTTACTTACCATTGGAGTTTGTATTCAGCAGGACATGCAGACTTAAACTTAAACAAGATTGGTGGGCGTGATGACATGGTGCGTAATCGAGATCGTAAGAACGCATTTGTGTTAGGTGACAGTGGGGGCTTTCAGATTGGTAAAGGTGTGTGGGAAGGTGACTGGAAAAATCCTAACTGTCCGCAGGCTGTTAAAAAACGCAAACAAGTATTAGAGTGGATGGATGCCTACATGGATCGCGGCATGATCCTTGATATTCCTGCTTGGGTTGCTCGATCGCCCGCAGGGCAACAGGCTACAGGCATTACTACATATGCAGAAGCAGTGGCAGGTACTAGTATCAATAACGAATACTTTATGCAGAACCGTAATGGTAACTGCAAGTTTTTAAACGTGCTACAAGGTGAAACACACGCCGAAGCCGACGACTGGTACGAGCAAATGAAACACTACTGCGATCCCAAACAACACGCACAACCATTTGAAGGTTGGGCAATGGGTGGACAGAATATGTGTGACGTACACCTTGCGCTGAAACGTATTGTTGCACTCAGGTTTGATGGATTATTGGAACCAGGACTGCACGATTGGATGCACTTTCTCGGCACAAGCAAATTAGAGTGGGCAACTCTACTTACAGACATTCAACGTGCAGTCCGCAAGTACCATAACGAAAACTTTACAATCAGTTTCGACTGCGCCAGTCCTTTCCTTGCCAGTGCCAACGGACAGATTTACTATGATGTAACCATAGAGGATCGCAGTAAGTGGAGTTACTTGATGCAGCCCAGTATCGACGACAAAAAGTATGCAAAAGATTTCCGTCCTTTACGCGATACTATTTTGCAAGACAACATTTTTGAATCGTTCTTGGAAAGTCCCATCAGTGAACGTCTCAAAGCCAAAGACGTCTGCATCTATGCGCCAGGCGACTTGAACAAACTGGGCAAAGAAGGGCGCACAAGTTGGGATAGTTTCAGTTACACATTACAAATGGGACACAACGTATGGACTCATTTGTATGCAGTACAGGAAGCCAACAGGCAATATGATGCAGGCTTGTATCCCGAAATGTTGGTAGCAACTACCAGCAACAAAAAAGCATTTAGAACCTATGACAGAAACTTCTTCCGCGATATTGTGGATGACATCTTTGCTACCAGCGACAGAGGTCGTGCAGAAGAACTCGTAGAACACTACAATCGTTATTGGATGAGCATCATTGGTACCCGTGGAGCAGTAGGAAAGAAAACTGTAAACAGCAAAACACAGTTCTTTAATCTGTTCGACACAGAAGAAGTGGAAGAACATCACAGAGACGACAGCGACTTAGATGAAACTAAACTTGCAGCACTGGAGCAGGAATGATTTTTGAAAAAACAATACAGGCCCGGCAAAGTAATTTAACAAGAGCACCCTTGCAGAACGCAGAAGTTGCTCATTTATTTCCCACTCCATTATATTTAAAAGAGAACTGCGTAGATCTGTCATTGACCGCCTGTCTTCAAAATCCAGAAAACTTGCCGCCACACATTATGGTTGACAATTGGGGTCATATTAGTAAAAACAGTTACTATCTCAATCAGGATAAGTGTAAACCTTTAAAAGAAAAACTAACTGCTTATGTCAATGACATGGCAAACAATGTGTTAGGGTTTGCTGGCGAGTTTGCTATTACACAGAGTTGGATCAGTACCAAACAGCCCTACCAAAGCCATCAATTACATACACATCCAAACAGTATTATTAGTGGTGTATTTTATTACGATAATCCAGAAGAAACCAGTTCAATAACATTTGTTAAACCAAACTTCACTAGTTCGATTTATTCACTAAAACCTATTAGGAACGATGATAACAATATCTTTACGGCAGATGAGATGCATATCAAAGTCAGTAATAATATGCTGCTTTTATTCCCCAGTTATTTACAGCACACTGTTTCAATTAATGAAAGCCAAGTAAATAGATATAGTCTGGCATTTAACTCAATGCCAAGATATCAGTTAGGAATGATGAACGACTTAACAGAACTTAAAATGCCCAACTTTGAATAAGGAGACGGTTATGTATGAAACTCGTATCAAACACTTAGAAGAAATGCACAAGGTTTTAGATAACAAAATCGAAACGCTGGAAAAGACTGGTGTGTTTGAAGACACCAAACTTCAAGAAATGAAAAAACAGAAACTACAACTCAAAGATGAACTAAGACGGCTAACCAGACTGCAATGGGAACACGATCACGAAACCGTTCATCTTGACGACTAGTCTATAATCAACTATAATTTGTTTTTCAAGGACATAAAATGACCAAATTGTATCGTATCACGCCTGTGGACAAAAAAAGTATTGAGTTTGTAATCGAATGCGTACAGAAACTAGAGGATGATGATTACCGTAGTTTTACTGCTACGTTTTTATATCGTTGGGGTCAAGGGTTTAGAGAACTAGAAAGTCCCGTTAGTCGCTGGGAAGCCGAAAGCAACGATGGCGTAAGTTGTAGTCCTCAAATTGGGTGGGGTTCTGAGTTAGATGACTTAATCAGCGTATGGGTAGATTATGACGGTGATTGGACTGACGAAGAACGAGAAGAAATTGAAGCATACTGCGAAGGCGAGCAGGAAGATGAAGAAGGCCGTTGGGGCGAAGCATGGCTGTTTGACGGCGATCACGATTATGAAATTGAATATGATGAAATCGTAGTGCGTGGTCCCGTTAAAATTGACTTAGTAGATGATGACAACTATAATGTTGTTATAGAAGAAAACGTCCAACCAGAAGAAGATTCATCCACAGACTGGCCCAAACCATAAAAATGAAAAGTTTAATCATAGGCATGGGTATAGGCCAACTATACCTCACCGTGTTGAAAACCATTGGCAGTGAAGTCATTACCGTAGACACAAATGAAAATGCTGGTGCACATTTTGCCAGTGTAGATAGTGCATTAGAACAGCATCCATTTTTTGATACTGTACACATTTGTACTCCAAACTTTACACACTATGACTTGGCTATGAAAGTAGCTCCCTGTGCTAAAATTGTTTTTGTAGAAAAGCCAGGAGTTGCTACAGCAGAACAATGGCTGTCCTTGCTAACTACGTTTCCAAAAACACGCTTTATGATGGTCAAAAACAATCAATGGCGAGATGAATTTGTGGACTACAAAAAGTTAGCTCAAACATCAGATACTGTCTTGTTTAAATGGATTAACCGGAACCGCGTACCTAAACCGGGTAGTTGGTTTACAGATAAGAAACTGGCATTTGGTGGAGTGAGCAGGGATTTACTGCCACACTTGCTGAGTTATTACACAGGATTCTTTCCAGACTTTGCTAAATCTGCACCCGATGTAAAATTATGTAAACAACGTTGGCAGATCGAAGACTTAACTGACAGCGACTACGGTGCAGTTGATCCCAATGGTCACTATGATGTCGATGACAGGGTCGAACTAGAAATTAACCACAACGGCAAGTTATTGTTCTTTATTGCAGATTGGCGTAGCAATGATAAAGATGACATCGGACTAACATTTATTGCAGAAGGCGGCGCAAGATTTGAATTTGAACTAGGTCTCTGTCCAGAAAGTGCATATGAAATAATGATTCGTAGTGCTTTAGATAATCTAAATAACAGTGACTTCTGGCAACAACATATCAAACAGGATCTTTGGATTCACGAAGCAATTACGAATGTCAACGCAAGTTAAAGTATTATCCACAACAGGTACGGGCGAGTTCGCGGAAACTGACTACACCTTACCCGAATTACAACCTGATGAAATTCTAGTCAAAGCCGTAATGACTGGCGTATGTCGCAGTGACATTGACATGATGCAGGGCACATTTGGGCCGCTGCCGTTAGACATGCAAGGGCACGAAGGACTAGGTATTGTTGCTGCCAAAGGCACGCAGGTACACGATGTCATAGTGGGCGATTATGT
>Ga0222719_10001589_pt1 | contig 21792 bp, 15 predicted proteins | sample C33_34DmetaG_FD_165039 | JGI IMG/M metagenome (GOLD analysis project Ga0222719, IMG submission 165039) | Estuarine water microbial communities from San Francisco Bay, California, United States - C33_34D | ecosystem: Environmental > Aquatic > Marine > Unclassified | place: USA: California...
TCTTAATTTAAATAACGCAGAAACAACAAGTCAATATTTTTGGAATAATACTTCACCAACTTCAAGCGTTTTTACTGCTTGGGGTGCGGAGGCAAATTCACATATCGCCTACTGTTTCCATTCAGTAAGTGGATATAGCAAGTTTGGAAGCTACTCTGGTACAGGTAGTTCTCAAACAATTACTACAGGATTTCAGCCAGATTGGATTGTAACAAAAAGAACTGATATAACAGATAACTGGAGAATGTATGATAGTGTAAGACAAAACGCACAACCATTTGATGAGATATTATATCCTAATTTAACTAATGCAGAAGAAGATAACGACACTTTTGTTACAGGTACAACATCTACAGGTTTTACATTAGGTACAGGTAATGGTTCTAACGCATCAGGAGGAACTTATATATATATGGCATTTAAAATAAATTAAAATGAATGGATTTGAACCATTCATATAATGCGTAATATATAAAAAATACAATTAAATCAAATTCAATAACTTATGACTTCAATCCTATATATATTATTAATCGCTACAACCTTAATATTAATTATAGGGCAATTAAAAAATGCTGAAATAATTATAGGATTAATTAAGGGATTTATGTTTGGGGTATTATATCATGAGCAAGAATATGATGACAATACAATAGATTATACTTTACAATGCTTAATAGGCTTTATTAGTGTAAATGTAATTTGGACACAAACTATAAAAGAATAGTAATATATTTGTATAAATTAAATTAAATTAAATGGCAAAAAATAAAATTAAAAAAGAAGAGCTTGAAGATCTTCAGGCTAAAGTTATTAATATAAATAATCTTCAATATAAATTAGGAGCATTAGAGATTGAAAAAAACAAAGTACTACAATCTTATGATGTTGCAAAAACAGAATTAAAAACTTTACAGTTAGCTCTTAAAGAAGTTTATGGAGGTGTTAGTATTGATGTAAACGATGGTAGCATTAAAAAAATAGAAGAAGCAGATGAGCAAATTGATAAGAAAAATTAGTATTGGGAAAGATTATAAAAATGATTCTATGCATTACGCAGTGGGACAAGACGTATATGGGGGGCATGTTATTTGTGATATTTTAGAAGAAAAAGAAAAGTATTTTATTTATATTAAAAAAAATAATGATATATTACCATGGAAAAGTTTTAATAAAAACATGGCTATATCCGTTGAATATAATTTAGAGTACTAATGAAACCAATTTATTCCTTTTTAATAAAACCTAAAAAAGAAAGATACAACAATACAAAAAAAATTGGGGATAAAGAGTTAATATTAAACACGGATATATCTGATCATAAATTTATAAGCAAGGAAGCTATTGTTTGTGAAACTCCTATTATGCGTAATACAAATATTAATAGAGGAGATGAATTATATGTGCACCATAATATATTTCGTCGTTGGCATGATGTTAGAGGTATTGAGCGTAATAGCAAAAGTTATTTTAAAGATGATTTATACCTATGTGAGCTAGAAGAAATATTTTTATATAAACGCAATGGTATGTGGAAAGCAACCGAGGGTTTTAGCTTTGTAAAACCTTTAGCTAATGAAGACAAATTTTCAATAAAAAATGAAAAATCTTTAACCGGTATTATCAAATACGTAGATAACACGAATAGCTTTAAAGTAAATGAAAAAATAGGGTTTACCCCTTTTAGCGAATATGAATTTATAATTGAGGGAGAAAGATTATACAGGGTAATAAATAAAGAAATATCTATACGTTATGGATTTAAAAAAACAGAAAGAGAGTATAATCCAAGCTGGCTATAAAGCGGTTGATGAATTAGTTAAAGTAGCTAAAGAAGCTATAGTTGAAACCGATGACGACGTTTCTGCTGATAGATTAAAAAATGCAGCGGCTACAAAAAAGCTTGCAATATTTGATGCGTTTGAAATATTAAATAGAATAGAAGTTGAAAAAAACTTACTTGAAAACAAACCAACGCAAATAAAAGAAAATACATTTTCAGGGTTTGCAGAAAAAAAATCTAAATAATGTCATATCAACAAACATTATATAAGATTATTGAGCCAATAAAAAAAACTACTATTAGTAGATTAAACAAAGGCAGGAAATGGGAATACGGATATAATGAAGAGCATGACGTTGTTGTTATTAGTAAGACCGGTAAAATAGGAGAAGTATATGAAATACAAAACTTAAAAATTGCTTTGCCAGCGGAAAAAGATGTGTATAGCAAAGATGATAAATGGATTGCGCATGAGTATCCCGCCGAGCTTTCAAGATTAAAAACAATATTTGATTGGAGAGATTACCCTGAGGAATTAAAAGAAAAATGGTATGCATACATTGATAGAGAATTTACCAAACGCGAAGAAGGCTTTTGGTTTTGCAACAAAGGTCGTAGCACTTATATTACTGGCTCTCATTATATGTACTTGCAGTGGTCCAAGATTGATGTTGGGAAGCCAGACTTTAGAGAAGCAAACAGATTATTCTTCATATTCTGGGAAGCATGCAAGGCAGATAAAAGATGTTATGGAATATGCTATCTTAAGAATAGAAGGTCCGGGTTTAGTTTCATGTCATCAAGCGAAACAGTTAACCAAGCTACTATCAGGTCCGACTCTCGATTCGGAATCTTATCGAAGAGTGGTGCAGATGCAAAGAAGATGTTTACAGACAAAGTGGTACCCATATCAGTCCACTACCCCTTCTTCTTTAAACCAATACAAGACGGAATGGATAGGCCTAAGACCGAACTTGCATTCAGAGTACCCGCCTCCAAGCTCACTAGGAAGTCCATCAGCGCAACCGGCTCCGCCAAGTCCGAAGCGCTCGAAGGGCTCGATACAACAATAGATTGGAAAAATACAGGGGATAATTCTTATGATGGAGAAAAATTAAAGTTATTAGTGCATGATGAATCTGGTAAGTGGGAAAGACCTGATAACATATTAAATAACTGGAGAGTAACAAAAACAACACTACGATTAGGTAGTAGAATCATTGGGAAGTGTATGATGGGTTCAACATCAAATGCTCTTGATAAAGGTGGTGAAAACTTTAAAAAATTATACTATGCTTCAGATGTTACAAAAAGAAACAGGAATGGACAGACTAGCTCTGGATTATATAGCTTATTCATACCTATGGAATGGAACTACGAAGGATTTATTGACGATTGCGGATTGCCTGTCTTTGAATCTGGAGGAGTTGACCGCGTTGATAATTTTGGAGAGTCAATTCCGATCGGAGTTATTGAGCACTGGCAAAATGAAGCCGAAGGGCTTAAAAGTGATCAAGATGCTTTAAATGAATTTTATAGACAGTTTCCGCGCACGGAAGATCATGCATTTAGAGATGAAACAAAAAATAGTATATTTAATTTACAAAAAATATATGAGCAAATAGATTACAACAGCGATTTAAATTCATCAAAATTTATATCAAAAGGAAACTTTCAATGGGAGCATGGTGTAAAAGATAGTAAAGTAATATTCATGCCGGATTTAAAGGGAAGATTTAATGTGTCTTGGATTCCAGCAGTGCGTATGCAAAACATTATAATTAATAAAAATGGAAAAAAATATCCTGGAAACGAACACTTAGGGGCTTTTGGATGTGATAGTTATGATATATCCGGTACGACAGATGGTCAAGGATCAAAAGGAGCATTACATGGGCTAACTAAGTTTAGCTTAGACGAAGCCCCTTCTAATAGTTTTTTCCTTGAATATGTTTCAAGACCTCCAACGGCAGAAATGTTTTTTGAAGATGTATTGATGGCATTAGTGTTTTACGGAATGCCATTACTTGCAGAAAACAACAAACCAAGACTTTTATATTATTTAAAAAGAAGAGGGTATAGGGGGTATTCTATGAATAGGCCAGATAAAAGTTATAATAAATTATCTGTAACAGAAAAAGAAGTAGGAGGAATACCAAATTCATCTGAAGATATAAGACAAGCACATGCAGCCGCAATTGAATCTTATATAGATAAACACGTAGGTTTAAAAGAAGAAGGTAATTATGGAGATTTATATTTTGATCGCACTTTAAATGATTGGGCATTATTTGATATAAATAAAAGAACAAAATTTGACGCAGCAATAAGTTCGGGGCTTGCAATAATGGCATGTAATAAAAATATGTATGCTCCCACTGTAGTTAAAACAACAAAAAAATTAGAATTTGAATTTAAAAAATATAATAATCAAGGAAATTTTTCAAAAATATTAAAGTAAATGGCAAAGTCACACCCAACAGGATTATTCCCGAGTCAATCAGTATCTAATGCAGAAAAAGCAAGTTTAGAATATGGACAAAAGATAGGAAGAGCTATTGAATCAGAATGGTTTAAAAAAGATTCTGGTACTTCAAGATATCAGTCCAATCGTGAAAATTTTCATAGGTTAAGGTTGTACGCAAGAGGAGAACAATCAATACAAAAGTATAAAGATGAATTATCAATTAATGGTGATTTATCTTATTTAAATTTAGATTGGAAGCCAGTACCAATTATCCCTAAGTTTGTAGATATTGTAGTAAATGGTATTGCGGAAAGAATGTATGATATAAAAGCATATTCACAAGATCCGCATTCAACACAAGCAAGAACAAATTACATGGAAAACATTTTGCGAGATATGAAGGCTAAGGAATATATAGACACTGTGCAAGAAGTTTTAGGTGTAAATACTTATAATACAGACCCAAAGAAATTACCTGTAGATGAAACAGAATTAAGTGTGCATATGCAGCTTGATTATAAACAAAGTATAGAAATAGCGCAAGAAGAGGCTTTAAGTAATGTTTTTGATTTAAATAAATATGAACTAGTAAAAAGAAGGCTAGATTATGATATAGCAGTTATAGGTATGGGATGTGTTAAAAACGCATTTAATAAATCCGAAGGTATAACTATCAATTATGTTGACCCTGCAGATATTGTATACTCTTTTACAGAATCTCCATATTTTGACGATTTATATTATGTGGGAGAAATAAAAAAAGTAAGTATTGTTGAGCTTAAAAAACAATTTCCTAATATATCAGATGAAGAAATAAAAAATATAGAAGAAAATGGATTGGGATCAGGTGCACTACTATACAATAAATCTTATGGGGCACTTGATGGAGATGATGAAGGATATGTATATATATTGTATTTTGAATATAAAACTTATAAAAATCAAACGTATAAAGTTAAAGACACTACAACAGGAGGTAAAAAAATAATAAAAAAAGAAGATACTTTTAACCCCCCAGCTGATCAAAGATCTCGTTTTGAAAAAGTGAATAGAGCAATTGAAACATTATATTGTGGAGCTAAAATAATTGGAAGTGAAAATATACTAGAATGGAAGCTTGCGGAAAATATGACTAGACCAAAATCTGATGTTACTAAGGTGCAGATGTCTTATAATATTGTTGCTCCTAGGATGTATAAGGGAAGATTAGAATCATTAGTTAGTCGAATGACTACCTTTGCAGATATGATTCAACTAACTCATTTAAAACTACAACAAGTATTGTCAAGAATGGTTCCAGACGGAGTGTTTTTAGACGCGGATGGTATTGCTGAAGTTGATTTAGGAAATGGTACAAATTATAATCCACAAGAAGCATTAAATATGTTTTTTCAAACAGGGTCTGTAATTGGGCGATCAATGACACAAGACGGGGAATTTAATAATGGTAGAGTTCCTATTCAAGAATTACAGAGTGGTAATGGGGGCGGAAAAATATCTTCTTTAATTACTGCTTATAATTACTATCTACAAAACATGAGAGACGTTACTGGATTAAATGAGGCAAGAGACGGCTCGGTTCCTGATAAAAACGCATTAGTAGGATTACAAAAACTAGCTGCTGCTAATTCAAATACAGCTACGCGTCATATATTGCAATCGGGATTATACCTTACTTTAAAAACTGCAGAAGCCGTAAGCTTAAGAATTTCCGATGTTTTAGAATACGCTAATACTAATAATCAATTTATAAATTCTTTAGGAAGATTTAATGTTGCTAATTTAAAAGAGGTATCAGAGCTACACTTGCATGATTTTGGTGTGTTTTTAGAGTTATCACCGGATGAAGAAGAAAAACAATTGCTAGAAAATAATATTCAAATGACGTTATCTAAAGACCAAATAAATTTAGAGGACGCCATAGATATAAGAGAAGTTAAAAATTTAAAGCTTGCTAATCAGCTATTAAAATTAAGACGCAGAAAAAAATTAGAACAAGATCAAGCTATTGCACGAAGAAATATAGAATTGCAATCTAAATCAAATGCGGAATCAGCGCAAGCTGCAGCGTCAATTGATATACAAAAAAATCAATCATCTATAGAAAATAAAGTAAAATTATCACAAGCTCAAACGGAATTTGATATTAAAAAATTAGAAAGAGAAGCTGCTATTAAGAAAGAACTTATGTTGCATGAATTTCAATTAAACGTAAAGCTTAAAGAAATGGATTTACGAGTGATTAATGATAAAGACAAGTATCGTGAAGATAGAAAAGATGATAGAACTAAAATACAAGCTTCACAGCAGTCTGAATTAATAGATCAAAGAAAAAATAATAAACCGCCTAAAGATTTTGAATCTGCGGGATTTGATACTTTAGGAGGGTTTGGATTAGAGCAATTTGAGCCTAAATAATAAATAAGGTTAATTATTCTTACCTTTGTTAAAAGAATAAATTATTATATTATATTATGTCAGAAGAAATAAAAGTAAAAGTTGTAGAAGAAGAAAATCTTTCTACGTCAGAAAAAGAAACTAAAGTTCTAAAAAAAATGGGACTTGATATTGGGGCTGAAACGGTCACTAAAGTAGATTTAAGAAAACCTAAAGAAAAAAAAGATGCCATTCAAGAGCAAAGCACAGATGAAATTTTTGTACGCGACGAATCCGGCGCTAGCGAAGAGGTTCAAGAAAAAAACGAAGCGCAGCCTGAAAAGTCTACCGAACAAAGCGAAGAAAAAAAAGAAGCGGTAATTGAAGAAGTTTTAGAAGAAGAAAAACCAAATTCTGAAATAAAAAAAGAAAAAACGGTTAAGCAGGAAAAAGAAAAGGATAAGGTTGAATTAAATATACCGGACGGAATAACAGAATTAGTTAGTTTTATGAATGAAACTGGAGGGTCTATGGAGGACTATATTAAGCTAAATAAAAATTATTCAGAACTAGACGAAAATAATCTTCTTAAAGAATATTATAATAATACAAAGCCTCATTTAAATGCTGAAGAAATAGATTTTTTAATTAAAGACAACTTTTCTTTTGATGAAGAAATAGACGACTCTATTGAAATAAAAAGAAAGCAATTAGCTTTTAAAGAAGAATTAGCAAATGCGAAAAATCACTTAGAAGCTGAAAAAGAAAAATACTATAAAGAAGTTAAAACTACAGGAGCTTTAAATACAGAGCAACAAAAAGCTATTAACTTTTTTAATAGATACAATACTGAGCAACAAGAAATTGCTCATCAACAAGAGAAAGCGACAAATACGTTTAAGCAAAAAACAAATGAAGTTTTTAATGAAGAATTCAAAGGTTTTGATTTCAACATTGAAGACAAAAAATATAGGTTTAAACTAAAAAATGTTGATACCACTAAAAATACTCAAATGGATATTATGAATGTTGTAGGTAGTTACCTAGACGAAAATAATACTCTTAAAGATGGGTATGGTTATCATAAAGCATTATTTGCCGCAAAAAACGCTGATAGCATTGCAAATCATTTTTATCAGCTTGGTAAAACAGAAGCCGTAAAGGAAATCGCGTCAGAATCCAAAAATATAAATATGGATCCGCGACAAACTAGTTCAGGCGTCGTTGAATCAGGAGGAATAAAAGTACGAGCAATATCAGGAGACGATAGCTCAAAGCTACGTATTAAATTAAAAAAATAATTAATAATTAAAATTTAAATATAAAATGGCAGCAATAACTCCATCAGCTGGAGGCTCGTTGAATTCAACGCCAGCACCAGCTAAACAGACATTATCTTCTAACTACCTATCTTTTACAGGTGGTTCTAACGATTGGTCTCAACAGTATTTACCAGACTTATATGAGCAAGAAGTAGAGGTATTTGGAAACAGATCTATAGCTTCTTTCTTAAGAATGGTAAGCGCTGAAATGCCTATGACTTCTGACCAAGTGGTTTGGTCTGAGCAAGGTAGACTACATTTAAATTACACAGGCGCAGCAGTAACAGACGCAGGTGTAATTACAATTGCAAACGCTGGGACTCATGCAGTAAGAGTTGGGCAAACTATTGTTTTAAGTGACAATCAAGCTTCTCCAACTGTTATTAAATGTTATGTTTCTGCAGTAGCAAGTGACAACACAACATTAACTGCAATTCCTTATTCAGGAGGTGCAACAGTTGGTGCGGTAACAGGATTTGATACAGCAACAGATAACGGAGCAAATACTTGTGATTTCTTTGTGTTTGGTTCAGAATTTAAAAAAGGAACAGCGGGTATGACTAACTCAGTTCAGCCTTCTTTTGCTTCTTTAACTAACAAGCCAATTATCATCAAAGATAAATATGAAGTATCAGGATCTGACGCTTCTCAAATCGGTTGGGTTGAAGTAACAGGAGAGCAAGGTCAATCTGGTTACTTATGGTATTTAAAAGCTGAAGGTGACACAAGACAAAGATTTGAAGACAACCTTGAAATGGCAATGGTTGAAGGTGAATTTGCTAAAGCAACAGGAGGTGTAGATTCTTTATTAGGAACTGCAGCTGCTGATGACACGGCAGGTACAGAAGGTTTATTCGCAGCAGTGACTTCAAGAGGTCATGTTACAACGGGAATTGCCGGAACATCCACAGCTGACGATTTAGGTTCATTTGATGAAATACTTAAAAAGTTTGATGCACAAGGTGCAATTGAAGAAAACATGCTATTCATTAACAGATCTGTTTCTTTAGCTATTGACGATATGTTAGCAGCTCAAAATTCATATGGATCAGGGGGAACATCTTATGGGGTATTCTCAAACAGTGAAGATATGGCTTTAAACTTAGGATTTTCAGGATTTAGAAGAGGTTCTTATGACTTTTATAAAACTGACTGGAAATACTTAAATGACGGTTCTACAAGAGGGCTTATTGAAAACGATATAAGAGGGGTAATTGTACCAGCTGGTACTTCTACTATTTATGACCAAATTCTTGGTAAAAACATAAAAAGACCTTTCTTACACGTAAGATATAGAGCTTCAGAAGCGGATGATAGAAAAATGAAATCTTGGACGACTGGATCAGTTGGAGGAAACTTTAGCTCTGATTTAGACGCAATGGAGGTTCACTACCTATCAGAAAGATGTTTAATTACACAAGGTGCAAACAACTTTATGTTATTAACTTCTTAAATTTTTCATAGTAGAGCAGGGTGCGATCAGTTAGATTAGCACCCTAGCTTTACTTTTTTACTAATCAATTATATATTATATTATGAAACAAAAAATAAAAGCCGCACCGGCTACCAAAAAAGTTGTTGAAGAAACAACAACAATTACTAAAGAAATTATTCAACCACCAGTAGAAAAAAAACCTACGTGGGAAATTAAAGACAGAGTTTATGTATTAAAAGACGGGCTATCGCCTCTTACTTATACAGTAAAAAGCTCTAATATTTACTTTTTTGATGAAGAAAAAGGTTTTGAAAGAGAATTAAAATACACAACAAACCAAAGAACTCCTTTCGTTGATGAGTTTAAGGGAGACGCTCAATTAGCGCATGTTGTTTTTTTAGACGGGGTACTAACAGTTCCTAAATCAAAACAAACTTTACAAAAATTATTATCACTATATCATCCACAAAGAGATCGACTTTTTTTTGAGTTTGACGCGGAAGCTAAAGCTGAAGACGAATTAGACAAAATGGAGTATGAAATAGAAGCGCTAAATGCAGCAATGAACATGGAAATTGATCAGATAGAAGCAATTGTGCGCACAGAAGCGGGCTCTAAAACATCTATGATGACTTCTAGTGAGCTTAAAAGAGATTTAATTAAAATAGCTAAGAAAGACCCTATTTTATTCTTAGAATTAGCGAATGATGAAAATATTCAAATAAGAAATATGGGTATTAGAGCTGTTGAAGCTAATATTATAAAACTTTCAGCAGATCAAAGAACTTTTACCTGGGGCAGTACGAATAAAAAATTATTAACTGTTCCTTATGAAGAAAACCCTTATTCTGCTTTAACGGCGTTTTTCAAAACCGACGAAGGTGTTGAAGTTTATTCTGCTGTTGAAAAACGATTAAATTAATAATAAATAGTCCGGCCCTTCGGGGCCAAAGGCTATAAACATAAAAATATGGCCATTAATGTAAATACAGTATACAGAACCGTTTTATCTTTATTAAATAGAGAGCAGCGAGGATTTTTAACGCCGGATCAATATAATCGATATGCCAGAATGGCTCAACTTGATTTATTAGAAAAGGCTTTTTTAGATTATAATCGTTACTTAACAAGAAAAGAAACAGGAAGCATTAATGACGAATATGCAAACCTTGCAAAATTAGCTAAAGAAAAAATTGATATATTTTCAACATCGTCTACTTTAAATTTTATAGACGGGGTAGCTTTAATACCAAATAATTTATATAAATGTATAATGGTTAGCACAGGCTCAAGAGCTATAGAAGTAGAAGAAATACAAAAATCAGATTTACCAATAATTACCTCTTCAAAACTTACAGCTCCAAGTGTTTCATATCCAATATATTATAAACAAGCATCAAGTGTATATATATTACCAAGCACAATTACAACTGCAACAATAGATTATGTTTATAAACCAAATGATCCTCTTTGGGCATTTACAACAGGAAGCACATATGGGGATATGCAATATTCAAGTGCAAACTCAATTAATTTTTCACTCCATGATTCTGAGGAAGTAAATTTAATAGCTAAAATATTATTACTAGCGGGTGTGACAATTAAAGACCCTAATGTTGTTCAAATAGCTAAGCAAGAAGAAGTTCAAAAAATAAATCAAGAAAATTCTTAATACATGTCACTAATAACACAAACAGCCAGAGAATATTACGAAGGACATCAGTTATTTACGGGAGATGGTTCTACAGTAGATTTTATATTAACATTTACACCATTACCTTCTGCAGAATCTCAATTTAGGGTATTTATAAATGGGGATGAACTTGATAATGATCTTCATTCATATAATAATTCTACAGGCGTTGTAACTTTTACAACAGCTCCAGCAAATAATGCTGCTATAAAAATACTATTAGACTCTCCTAATACAGGAAATTATAGATATATTTCTTTAAACGATATAGTAAATAATTTTATAATTTCATATATAGGTGATGGAAAAATAATAGATCATGCAAGAAAACAAGATGTTTTATTTCATACAAAAAGAGCAATTCAAGAGTTTAGTTATGATATAACAAGAGTAGAAAAAATACAAGAGGTGCAAATACCGTCTACACTAGTGGTGCCAATGCCTCAAGATTATGTTAATTATGTAAAACTTTCTTGGATAGATGATAATGGGTTAGAAAGAATTATATACCCTACAAATCAAACATCAAGGCCCTCTCAATCAATACTACAGGACTCACAAGGCGATTATTTATATGACAATGATAATTCTTTATTGTTAGGCACTTCAGAAACATCAAGATTATTTCAAGGAATTGAAACAAATGCTGCTTTAGGAACAGCAAGCGCTAATGATTATTTTACACATAATTCTGATTATAGCGACAGCATAATAGGATATGGAAAAAGATATGGTAGTAGTCCCGAACATTTACAAGTAAACGGGGTGTTTGTACATGATGAAGCAAATGGCCAATTTGGATTTAGTAGCAATTTAGCAGAAAAAATATTAACTATTCATTATGTATCTGACGGGTTAGGTACAGATGCAGAAATGCAAATACATAAATTAGCGGAAGAAGCTTTATATAAATATGTTGCGTACGCTATTTTAACAACTAAATCAAATGTTCCTGAATATATTGTTAATAGATATAAAAGAGAAAGAAGGGCTGCAATGCGAAACGCAAAACTTAGATTATCAAATATTAAATTAAGAGAGCTTACTCAAATAATGAGAGGTAAATCTAAACAGATAAAACACTAATAAATGCCTGAAATCAAAAACAATTTCCTAAAAGGGAAAATGAATAAGGACCTTGATGACAGATTATTGCCACCAGGAGAATATAGAGATGCGCAAAATATTGAAGTTTTAAAAACAGACGGTTCTAATGTTGGTGTTTTACAAAACGCAGCAGGAAATTCATTAGCCCATGCAGCTTTAAATTTATCTACAGATATTGACGTTATAGGTACATATTTTGATGAAAAAAACAAACGTATATATTGGTTTTTAACTGATAATAATGATTTATATGAAAATGATTGGTATATAAATTCTGCGTTAAACCAAAATAGATTTCATGCTATATATTATTATGACGCTGATCCTTCGAGTAATACTTACAAAACCGCAAAAGAAATTGTTGGTGGTAGCTTTTTAAAATTTAGTAAAAAATATAAAATTACAGGTATTGCTATGATTGATGATTTATTGTTTTGGACAGACAATAAAAATCAACCAAGGCGTATAAATGTTGTAAAAGCTATTTCAAATCCTTCGTTTTATGATAATGAATTAAAAATTAGTTTAGCTAAATACGCGCCATATATTGCTCCCATTTTAATGACAGACACGGGCATTGCGGGGACTTCAACAATGACTAATGATACTAACATTGATAATGACTACATTGAGGAAGAATTTGTACGTTTTTCATATAGGTTTAAATTTAATGATAATGAATATTCTGTGCTAGCTCCTTTTTCTCAAATAGCATTTAAACATTCATATAAATCGGGAAGTGAATACGGTGAATTTGACGAAGCTGCAGAAATTAGAGCTTATGAGTCAACTGAATTAGATGGAATGATTAATAATACTAATAAGGTTATTATTGGTGTTGAGTTACCCTCTATAAATCCTAATGCGGATTTTGAAATAAAAGAAATTGAATTTATAATTAAAGAATCTGATAGTACTGTTGCAAGAGTATTAGAAACAAAAACTTTAACAGATGCTAATATCTCATCCACTTTTTATAATTACACTTATAAATCAGATACCCCTCAAAACGCTTTACCTGAAGACCAAATAACTAGGGTTTTTGATAATGTACCTACAAAGGCAAAAGCTTTAGATATAGTTGGAAATAGATTAGTATTTGGTAATTATTCTCAAAATATTGAAATACCTACATTAGATTATAATGTTTCATATGGGGCAAAAGGAACACAAACTTTTACTGGTGATGCTATAGAAACCGAATTTACTTTAACAATAAAATCGCCTGTTACTCCAGATCAAAATTTAATACCAAATAATACCAATCAATTTAACATATATATAAATGATATACTTTTAGCAAGCACAGAATATGGGTATGATGGTACGACAGGTGTTATTACTTTTAACACAGCTCCAGCAAACGGGGCTGTAATTACAGTTGTATTAGCAAATCATGAATATCCTGATAGCTCTTTAAAGCAAAGACGTACATATCAAGTAGGAGTTTTACTTGCAGATATATTTGGAAGACAATCCCCAGTATTATTACCCACAACAGTTTCAGACAGTATCATTACTGTGCCAGCAAGAGGTACAGCTGCAGAATTCAATAGTTGGATTGGTGACAATTTAAAAATTACTTTTAATGCTCAAAATGGTAAATTAATTCCTGACGATAATGTTTATTCAAATGAATTATCTAGTGGTATATATGCAACATATAATCCTTATGGTTGGTATTCTTATAAAATAGTTGTTAAGCAATTAGAGCAAGATTATTATAATATTTATGCGCCTGGAGCAACAGTAGTTGATAACAATTCATACATAACTTTATTTGGAGATAATATTAATAAAGTGCCAAGATTATTGGAAACAATAGGTGAAACTGCAATCGCAAAATCAGATGTGTTATTATATCCTAAAATAATAAACACAGCTTTTTACACAACAACAACATCAACAACAGGAACAAGAAGTGCGGCAACAGGGGGTACAACCACAACAACCTCAGCTATGATTTATTCTTGTAACCAATATCAAATATTTAACAGGGATACAAACAGCGCAAGAACATTTACGTACGTTCCTTGTAATAGTACTATCGCTAGTGCGGGGGATCTTGTTTCTTCCGCTGTTAGTGTTTCATTAGCAGCCGGTAAAAAACAAAAAATATGGTCTTTAACATTTCCAGAATTAAACGCTAATGCTGACGTAGGATTTTTAGAAATTACTCAATTAACTTTTAATAAAGTACAAGATGCCAACGCAGCCACAGGTTATTCTGAAATAGAATTTACAGATCCTTCTTCAGGCCAAATAATAAAAACTATTGAGTTTAATTCAGTAAAATTAGCGCAGAGTTTAGTAGATATTGATGAAATACCAATATTAGGTATAGGTAAATTATCTGATTTTAATTCTATAGCTATAGATACAATTCAAGAATTTACTAGAAGTTCACAAGTATATGATGATGCAGGTGGTCCTTTTTATCAAAGCCAAAATAATCATTTGATTGCTCAATTGCCGCCTTATGATATAACCTCAAATAGATCTGATGCGTTAGGAGTTAGAATGTTATTTACTGATGATACCGCAACCGATAATACTGTAAAACCAGATTTATCTGTTACTTCGTATATAAAAAGAGGTAAATATATTGATTTAGCTGTATTTGAAACTTTACCTGTAGAAAGTACAATTGATATATTTTATGAAACATCTACTTCTGGAAAAATTAATGAATTAAATGCTTTAGAAACAGGTGAATTTACACCAGCAAATGTTACAATATCAGATTTTGCTGTTGCTCAAGACGGTGAAATAACAGCACCATCAATAAATGTAGGCTCATTACAATCTGTTGAATATGTAAACGCGGTCCCAAATGCCGGGGCAGATACTAATTTTACATATTTTAGAGTTAGTACTAATACAAATAGAGTAGCTAAATTAATAATTACAGCTCCTAATGGATATACAAATGCAGGTACAAATATAATTATTTCAACTACTGTAGTTCAAACAGCTACGCCTGGATTAAATACTACTGTGCCATTATTTTCTGATTTATCTTTAGTTTCAACAATTGCTACAAGCGGAACAGACGCTTCATTAGAAGTTTCGGCAACAATTAGTAATAATGGTAATGCTACAGTTACAGAAAGAGGGTTTAAAATTGGAACAACTAATGTTTACGCTAATGCAGAAAATATTCCAGATCTAAGCGGAGGTATAGGAACATATACAGCCACTAAAACAGACGCAACTATAAACACTTTGTATTATATATGGGCATGGGCAACAAATTCAGTAGGAACAAATGTACAAGGCCCTATTGAAGTAACAACACCTGAATTAGGTGAATTTACAGCTGCAGAATGGACAGGAACAATTAGTGTTGATTCATCTGGTGCTGTAACAACTGTTGTAGGTAATTCACCAGAAGTTTTATACGCAGGGACAGTTTCTCCAAATCCAAGTTCTACAGATACCGTTCAAGTAACATTAGGTAAAGCAGATGGTGATGCGGCAACTTATGGTAATAATAATAATACAATAAGAATTCAAGTTCCTACATCAGGATATTCAAATTCAGGTGCAAATGAATATTTATATACAGCTGTAAAAACAGTAACACAACCAGCTTCAACAGGAGGAACTTATACAATAGCACAGCATGCTGTTCCAAGCGGGTTCAGTATTTCTCCTACAGGAGTATTTACGCTAGGCACGATTCAACAAGGCACTTCTTTAAATAGTGTTTCGTTAAACGGAAATCTTTTAGCTGATGGTCAATCTACGAATATTTCTGTTGTAAATTCAGCCACACTTAGAACATTAACTTTAAATATAACGCCAGGCGCGCCCTTTACAAATCCTTTAGCGGCTGATTTTACATTTAATATTGTACAACCAAGTAGAGAAGTAGCAAGTACGGGGGTACCTAGCCAATCAACTGTAATAAATTCAACACAAACTATTGACTTAAGAAATTATTATAGTAATACTTCAGGTAAGTTTTTTGAAATTACATCTAATAATGCAACAGGCTCTTTAATTAGCGCTTCTATTGTAAATAATTATCAGCTACAGCTTATAGGGCAAGGTTCGTGTACCGATATATCAGGTACAACTTCAGCAGGAAGTATTGTAATAAAAGCAAATAATGAAAAAGCTGTAACGGATGGTAGTGTTGCTGGAAGTACAGCAGCAGTGTCTCCCACAGAAGCAGGAACAGATTCATTTTCCGAAACAGTTAATTTATCAGTAACAGCCTGTGCATCACCAACAGCTAGTCTAACAATGTCTTATAACTCAGGAGGATCTACCCTCGCATCAGGAGTTTCATTATCAAGTGCTTCTTCAAAAACTTATACATATAATACTTCAGATATAGGAAATTCATTTACAAACCAAATGCAGTTTACTTTTACTCATGCAAGCGTAAACTTAACATCTGGAATGATTTCATTTGTAAATCCGACAGGGGGTTTTTCATATGTAGTAACAGAAAATGGTGATAATAGTATAACAATAGGTTTTAGCGGAACAAATCCAAATCAATCTGCAAATAATAATATTAATTATTCTTTTGATATAAATATTAATACATCTGTAAATTATATATCAGCTATACAGCTAAACATGGTAAACGCTGGATATAATATTTCAGGAAATGGAATATTAAGTGTATCAGGAGCATCAACTAATAATCAGCTTCAAATGGATAGTAAAACCATAACAGCCACTAATAACGGTGTTTTTACTGCAAATCCAACAATATATTATAGCAATCAAACACCTAGTGGAAGTAATTATATACATGTGACTTCTCATACTTCAGCTAACCCTTTTGTTATAACCCAACCTTCCGCTAATGGAAATAATAGCTTTACAATTACAGGTACATCTAAAATATTAAATGGAGATACAAGCGGATATGCAAATGTAGTGTTAGTTCCAAATACGGGGGTTACAAATACTGTTACAGCTATTAAAATTCATGGAATACAAGTAAATTCCGGACAAACAGGATATCATTATTCAGCAAATCCTATTGCTGGCCAAGCTAATACTACAATTGATTTTTCTATAGTAGGAACTGGAGATATTAGTGTAGCCGTTTCAAATGTTAGTTTAGGGGGTTCAGTTGCAAATTTAAGCAGAACTACTGGGTATGGTAATTTTAGCGGAACTGTTACTATAGGGACAGCGGCTTCAAGTGGTACCTTTACATTAACCGCTACGCCAACAGGAGGCACAGCATATAGCATAACGGTGCAACATGTGCGAGTAACAGATGGTGGTACTTCTGGTATAAGGGGATATTATATTGATAAATCAAATGGGCAGGCTTCGCCTGGTGCAACACAATCTGATGGCTACCCAGCAATTTGTGATTTGAATTATGGTAATGATCAAATATATAGCTCTTCATCAAATTATAATGTAGGAGATACTTTTTATACAACAGACGAAGCCGCTTACGTGGTTAAACAAGGCCAAACAATTCAACAAGGAGAAGTTTGGCAAGGAGGAAATTTATATTATAAAGTACGCCGTATATATTTTTACACCGGCAGTAATGTTTATATACCATCAGGAAGTCAAACATTTTATGTGCAAATAGACAATAATGGTCAAATTGTTACTCCAGGGCAAGTAAGCTGTGGATTAAATCATGCTTTTTAATAATACATAAAAAAACGTAATAATAAAACTATGAGTGTAACATTAGAAATAAAATACTTTAATACCTTTGTTATAAAGAGTTCGGAGGTTACACATCAAGTAGTTGGAACTGGTGATGGAGCCACAGCTTCATTTATTATTGCAGAGTTAAGTGGTAATACTATATATGCTGTTCCAAATTCAATTGCAGATTTTCAGGTTTATTTTAATAATGAGCTTCAATCCGCTACAGGGTACGTGTATAAAAATAGAATTCGAGAAATAACTTTTACATCCCCACCCCCTGCTAATAAAGAAATACTAGTAGTAGTAAAAAACTGGCATATAGAAGAATCAAGAATAAAAGGGTCTTTCAATGGCAAAACTGTTGATTTTGGAGTACGAGCCTCTATAACAGATCCTGAATATAATGAAGAAACAAGAGAAGCGTCGCTTATATATTCCGGTATATATAATGGGAGAACAAGGACAAATGAAATAAACCAATTTAATCCCTCACTTCCAAATACAAAATCAATTGATTCAGCATTTGGTTCAATACAAAAGCTTTACGCAGAAGACAACAACTTAATAGTATTTCAAGAAAGCAAAGTAAATAACATACTTATAGATAAAGATATTATTTTTACAGCAGAGGGAGATGCTCAAGTAACAGCGTCTGATCAAGTATTAGGACAAGTTGTGGCATATACTGGCAATTACGGTATTGGTAAAAATCCTGAAAGTTTTGCCGCTTATGCAGGTAGAAAATATTTTACAGATAAAAACAATGGTAGTGTTTTAAGATTATCAAGAGACGGTATTACTGAAATATCTAATTATGGAATGCGTGATTATTTTAAATCTAATTTAAAATTAGCAGATACTCTTGTAGGACTTTGGGATAACCAAAAGAAAAAATATATTTTGTCTTTACAAGAAACTGATGTTGTAAATACATTTGTTGGCAACGGAAGTGATGTTGCTTTTTCATTAGCATTTACTATAATAGATAAAGATTTTAATACTGTTAATTTACCAGACCCAACAAGTATATCACAAATTGAAATATTTACAATAGCCAGTGGGGCAAATGCATTAACTGCAAATATTGATTATACATATAATGCGTCTACAAGTGTTGTTACGTTTACAAATGCACCGGCTTCACAGGATACAATAACAGTTTATTTAAGAGATTTTGCAGACGGATTTAAAACATTATGTTATGATGAAGAAATAAATGGCTGGAGCTCTTTCTTTACTTATAAACCTATATTTGGAGGAAGTTTAGATGCAGACTTTTATACATATGCAGAAAGTAATGATTTATACAAACATTATGATTTAACTGCAAATAGAAATTCTTTTTATGGCAATACTTCAAACGCCTCAACAGTTGAAGTTATTATGAATCAACCGCCTTCAATTAATAAATATTTTAAAACAATTAATTATGAAGGTAGTACAGGTTGGGAAATAACTTCTATGCTAACGGATAGCGATATAGCAAAGCCTATTGATGCATATGTAGCAACAAGCGCGGCAGCAGAAAATACATGGCAAGATTTAATTGTATCTGGTTTTAAAAAGAAGAACAACAAATACTATTCATCTATAATGAATCAATCTCTTCCAGGAAGAAATGAAATTATTTATGGAGAAGATATATCGGGTATTAAAGGATTTTTTAGTAAATTAACACTAAGCATTTCTGACACTGCTCAAAAAGAATTATTTGCGGTATCAAGCGAATACGAACTATTAACAAATTAAAATAAAAAATATGGCAATAAAAGGAATACCTGAAATTTTCAATACTGCATCAGCCGGGGGGTCAATAGCTGGTGGGGCAGGATTAGGAAGTTCTATAATGGGAATTACAGGCCCGCTTGGAGCCTTTACAGGTTTAGTTGGTTTATTTAAAACTATTGATGCTAATAAAGATGCTAAGAGAAGAGAGAGAGAAGCTGCAGAAGCACAAAAAGCAGCTGAAGACAGATTTGATAATTATGCTTCAAACTTTAACATTCCTTCTCAAATGGGTGGGACGCAAGCAGAAATAAGAGCAAGACTTCAAGCAAATCCTAATACTGTTTTTGACCCTTCAATGCAAATGGGAAGTTTTAGTACTCCTGGTAGTTTTGCAGGAGGGTTACAGCTTACGCCTGGTTTTGATCAAGATAGTTTTAAAGTTGAATATGATCCAACAACAGGAGAATTAATATCAACAACAACTACTCCTAAAGGAAAACAATCAGCAACAAGAGCTAAAATGCCTACGCTTGGTGAACTGCAAGGATTAAATTTAGATGGAGCTAAAATACAACAAAAACTAGATATGTTAAATAAAGTTGATGGAGTATTAGATGTGCCTTGGTGGGAATCACAACCTGGTTTTGAAGAAATAGCTGGAAGCTATCAATCAACAAATCCTAATAGTAAATATTATAATGCTGATGCACAATTTACAGGACCTAAACCTCTTGACCCAAGCGAACTTCCAACAATAACAACAGATGAAGCAGGTAATGAAATACTTGAATTTACTGATAAAACAAAAAAAGAAATAGCTGAGGGAATTGATAAGATAAAAGATTTTTTACCAACTGAAGAGCAAATGGAGCAAATATTAAACGATATGCCTAAAAAAGAAGATGGCACTTTAGATTTAGCTGCAATAGATGCTCAATATTATGATAATATACAAAGTTCTGGAAATAGTGTTACGGGACAAATAGTAAATGGCCTTCCTACTCCTATGGGATCGTCTATAAAACAATTATCGTCTGTTCCTTTAGGCGCTCAATTATATGAAGGAAGTAATATACAAAACCCTTATGGAAGGTTTAGAGATGTAAGTGGCGTAATACAAGACAGAAGTGATCTTGTTATGGGGCCAAATGATAGAAGAAATTTATTAGTTAACAGGGGAGACATGCTTTCTGATGTTAGCGATAGGTTTAGAGACACCCGAAGCGTAGGAGAAGATTTATCTCAACAGGAAAACTTAGCGGGGCTTATAAAAGATTTAAGACCCGGTGCGCAAGATTTTTCAGGCTTAGCTACCGATACAAGCACGTTAGCGTCAAATACATTTGCAAACTTACAAATAGCTACTCAAGCAGCTGATTTAAAAGCTCAACAAGCGGATCAAGCTTTAGCAAACACATTATCAACTATAAGAGCGACTGGAGCTGGAGCAGGGGGTGCAACAGCAATTGCGCAAGCAGCACTTCAAAGCAAATTAGGGGTTGCAGCAACAATTGAACAACAAGAAGCAAGAAACAATGAATTAAGAGCAAGGGGTGAGCAAACTGTAGAACAGATAAGAATGAGTGAATCAAAACGTATTCAAGATATTCAGTTAGCTGAAAGATTAAGAATTGAGTCATTAAGGCAAGCAGAAGGTAGAAGAATAGATGAAGTTGCTTTATCTGAAGGAAGAGCTTTAAGAGAATTAGGTGTTTCTGAAGGAAGAAGACTGCAAGATTTATCTGTTGCAGATAGAATAAGAGAATCTCAATTAGGTGTTGATGAAGCTAGAAGAGTTCAAGAAGGTAGGTTTGGAGAAACTAGAAGAATAGACGATGCTAGATTTAACGAAGCTGGTAGAATTCAACAAATTCAATTACAAGAAGCTTTAAGAAAACAAGCTGCAGCATTTAGTGAACAACAAGCTTTAAGATCTGCAGATATAGCGGGTGTTCAATATCAGCAAGGAATAGCTGAGGATAGAAGCCAAAGAAATTTAGATAGATTAGCAGGACTTCAAACACAAGCTATGGTAAATGCCCAAGCAGCAGAAGCTTCAAAGCAAGCAACAAGTGGCGCTTTAGCGGGAGGTTTACTGCAATTAGCTGGATCATTAGGAGCTGCAGCAATAAAACCTGGAGGATAAAAATTAAAAAAAATGAGTTATAGAAATCCAAAAATAATTACACCGCCTAACTATGGAGAAATATTTGCAAAAAACATGCAATATGGAGC
>Ga0222719_10001590_pt1 | contig 21788 bp, 37 predicted proteins | sample C33_34DmetaG_FD_165039 | JGI IMG/M metagenome (GOLD analysis project Ga0222719, IMG submission 165039) | Estuarine water microbial communities from San Francisco Bay, California, United States - C33_34D | ecosystem: Environmental > Aquatic > Marine > Unclassified | place: USA: California...
TATACTCGCGCCCCCGCTACGAGAACCTCCAGAATTTCTCCATCCTTACAGGATGATGGTCCCCCTTTAAAATATTCTTCGAATATTTCTTGTTTTCTTCGCCTGTTCCACACGAATTCCTTCGGAATTTTCCTGCGGGAGAATCACCCAGGAAGAAAAGTGTTGACAAGCTGCGGCGAAACCAGCCATAGTGGAATGGCATCGACGGCAAGCGGCCTTCGATCAGCACACAAACAATTCGGAGAATTGCTATGAACGATACCTACGCTAATGTCCCCGGCAACAAAGTTGCTACCTACAAGCAACTCAAAGCCCTTGGCTTTCGGTTCGCAAAGCTCCATGGCTCCGACAATACCTACGGTATGTCGAAGGTCTTCACGGCCATTCTGGTTAAATACCAGAACGAGAATCCCAAGACCCCGATCACTCACACCGATGTTCAGAACTTCTTCGAAGTTCAGGAGATTCCTGCCAAATTTGTGAAACAAATTAAAATCAAGCCGAAGGCTTCCAAGACTGTTGCCAAGGTGACCAAGGTTACTAAGACCAAGCCGAAGGCTTCTGAGGCTCCCAAGCCCGCTGCACCGACTCCGAAGGAGTCAAATAAGGCTCCGGCAGCCTCTAGTCAGTCCGTCGAAGACTTCAAGAATTCTCTGAATTCTTTGAAGAACCGAGTGGTTGAAGTCGAGAAGCGTCAAGCTACGCTTGAAACCAAGTTTGACCTGCTCTGGGCCTTCGTCCAAGAAGAACTTGGCAAATAACCCAAAGGGTTAAATCCTAAGTGCCCCCTTCGGGGGGCTAAATAAACTTAGCGGAAGGTGTGCCACATGAAATTACCAAGTTTTATTTCTGTCCTGGGTGAAAAAGATTCATCGTGGAAGAATAGGCTTCGCCTATCTGGAGTATTTTTTAACCGGAAATTTCATAGTATTGTTAGTGAAAATCAACATTGGATTTTTGTGGCTCTCTTTGCGTTAATTATTTGGGGTTAAATACTATGTATAACTTACATGCAACCGAAATTCAATCCTTTGCCCAGAAGTCTGCCGAAAATTTATTCCAAGTTATACTTATGGTGTCCCTAAGTATCCAACGACGTTGGGATACCGTAGGTAAACAAATGGAAGATGTTAAGGCCGAAGGCCTAGGCTCCAAATATTTATGGGGCAATAAAGTTAAAACCTATAAATACTTATTAACTAAAAAGCATTTTATATATGCTCAAGCCATGGCTGTTATTAATTCAAAGCACGATAATGACACTAAAGCCTTGAAACTTATGGAGATTTTCCTTAGAGTAGATGGATTAGGTTTAGCTAAAGCTGGTTTTGTATGTCAATTATTTGCAGGTTTAGTTGGTTGTATTGATACTCATAATATTAGAATGTATCAATTAGATTCAAATAAACTTAAATATTCTAATAATATTAAATGTATTATAACTCGTAGAAGTAAAATTAATAGTTATATTAAACTTTGTGGGTTTATTGGCACCGAGAAACTTTGGAACAATTGGTGTAATTATTTGGCACTCCGCAATCCCAAGGCCTGGAAGGATGGTTATCATGTGAGCGCAGCCCACGTTGCATACGCTAAGGGCGAAGCCCTGGGGGGTTGACAAGCTGGACCGACCCGTGCTACCTTGGAATGGCTCGACGGCAACACCACCAACACAACACGAGGATAACACACATGGATATTAACTTCAAGGTTTTCAATCGTTCTGTCATCATTCGTCGTCGTATTAAACTTCGTCGGTTTGGTTTTGGCTCTGGTTCTTGTTTCAATAATGTTCATATGGGTAAATTGAGTATTTATATTCAGCATCGTCGGTCCCGTGTTGTTGGCTTCCAAGCCATCGCCGATGACCAAGGCCGCGAATCTGTCGCGGTCTAAGGGGGATTAAACCATGGAAGTATTCGATGCTATTCGCTTGGCCTTCGAAGCCTCAAAAGAAACTAAAGCCCCGTGCTATGTTGTGAAGACTGTTGACGGCGAGCATCAAGTATGGGATACTTCCATCGGCCCTGAAACTTTAGATATAGTTGTAGGTAAAACAAGTTTTGATGATGTACTAGAAGACGAGTGGGTTTTCAACTTCTTTGGCGAGGCACAAAACAATGACTAACGTAACCAATCTGTTTCAAAACGCAAGTGTTTTTGGCGACTATGGCCGCGCAGATTTTGACATTGCTACTGGGCCGCTCCAATACTTTGATGCCCATGGCAATGTTAAGCGGGCTTCCAAGGAGATTATTTATCGTACCGATACCGGCGAGGAGTTAGGTATTCACGGCTCTCGCTACAAGCCGGTAGCTCCCAAGCAAATGATTGATGCGACCCGCAAAATCATTATGTGGAGTAACCTCAACACCGATGGCATTGAAGAAACTATTGCAACTTCTCATCATGGTTGCCGTACCTTTGTTAAATATAAGTTGCCTAGCCATACTTACACAACCCCTGATGGTGACACTGCGGCTCTTTGTCTGTTGGCCCTGACGAGCTTTGATTCTAAATGGCCCTTCATGATCAGCGTAGCTGCCGAACAGTTTGCATGTACTAATCTGCAAGTATTCACTACAGGTGAGATTGCAGTCTATAAATCTAAGCATGTTCAAAGTCTTGACATTGACCACGGCTCTCGTGTTATTGTCAAGGCCCTGGATGTTGTTAATGAACAACAGGAGCAATGGCATCAATGGTACAATACTCATGTTACGGTTAGTCAGGCTGCTCGCTTTATTGCTAACTTTACTAACACTCGGGCTGAGTTTGATGAGCTTTATGATGGTGGTTGTCTAAGCATCCCGTTAAATTATGGGTACCAACTAAAGCGCAATAACACAAGTGTTAATTATCTTTGTGATGCTTACAAGGGTTATGCAGATCGGATGGGCCATAATCTTTGGGCAATGTACAATGCCTTTACTGACTGGTCCACTCATGCTAAGTTCTCTAAGCGTGTTAACTATGACACGATTGCTTCGGCAACCAATGACCGCCAAGAGAAAGTGCGTAAGTTTGTAACCACTAACTTCAGGATGGCAGCCTAATGAAACATTACGCAATAGACCAAGAGTTCCCTTATACTTTGTATGTTGCGGAAGATTCTTCAATGCCTACCATTAGGGTGGCTATCGACCGCAACGCTTACTTAAACTTCCAGGGGGACCGCCCCGTTTATGACAAGCGGTCGCTGCTTCAGTTGTCCGATTTCCTTCGTGATGTTGCAGAAAAAATGGAGACTTACGATGAACAAGACCCCCCGTTTTAATGTCGATGAAATTGTTGAAGACTTGGTGTGGACTCACGTTTATTGTCGTAAGCACCCTGATTGGATGGGGCTTGCATTTGGTCTTGTAAACCTTGGGGTTTCTCCAAAGCGTCGGGACCAGATCATCGATCAAGCATTTGCGGCGGTCTCATGAGAGGCCGCTATCGATTGATAACTGATGCCCAATACTATAAATGTTTTGAATGTCACCAAGACTATAATGAAATGTTAGACCCACCAAGGGATCATCCCGACCATGAGCGTTGGAAGTTATGTCCTGAGTGTGCCGCATCTTGGAAGTACATTGAGAGTCCAACCATCTACCCTGGAGATGCATAATGAATCCCCTAACCCACACTGATTCTTTTGAGAACGATGCAGAGATTCAAATCTTTGTAGACCATACAGAGGCACCAGCACTTAGGATTCCTTTCTGGAATGATGGCGCCTATGATAATGACTTTCGGGAACGGGTGTTGTTAACTGCCGAACAAATGGCCGGGGCCTATGCATATGCTGAAGATTATTCAATTACCGTTAGGGTTATCTTGAATCATAGGGTTGTTAATTTTTAAAGCAACGGGAGAAGATTGATGAAAGAAATTACCCAAGACTTTGACATCAAGGTCATTGAAGTAATTGAAAACGACGACGGCAGCGCCACTCTTGTCCTTGACATGGACAGCAAAGCAGCGCAGGCTTTCCTTAGCCTGGGTGTGTTGCGGGCCATTCAGTTAGGGCTTGATGCTACGGAGAATGGTGATGAACAAAACCCCTGAAGAATACGAAGCCATGATCCAGAACCTCACTGCCCGTTACAACATCGCCATTGATGGTTTGTCTGAGGCCTATGGCCTGATCGAAGAAGAAAAATTCAAAGAAGCCCAGGATGCTTGTTGGTTTGCAATCCTTAACGCCGGGAGGTTAGCTTCACCATGAATATATTCTATCTAGACTCTGATCCTTTCGAAGCCGCAACGCTTCAGTGTGATCGGCATGTAGTCAAGATGATCTTAGAATCTGCGCAGCTTTTATCGACGGCTCATCATGAGTTAGGTTCTTCGGCGCCCTACAAATCAACACACAAGAACCACCCCAGTGCTATGTGGACCCGTCAAAGCACTAAACATTATGACTGGTTGTATCAACATTTTATCGGCCTGTGTGGAGAATACAAGGCCCGTTACAACAAGGTACACAAGAGCTTTGGTACCTGTGCTTTCACCCTTGACAGGCCGCCACAGGAGCTGCTAGACTCCGGTTTCGTTGAGCCGCCGCAGTGCATGCCCGATGAATGTAAGGTTCCGGGCGATAGCGTAGCCGCTTACAAACAATATTATGCTTTAAAGAATGAGGAGTGGACTAAAGCCGGGAGGCCTATGACATGGAAACCAACTGCGTCGGAGTCTGTGAGTTAGATAAAGTAACCAGACAATGTAAAGGTTGTTATAGATATGTAGATGAAATAGCCAACTGGCGTCGCTTGACAGATCGAAAGCGCGGCGATATCATGAAGCGATGTTGGCTTGAAAAAAAGGAATACTTAGATGCCCACCCAGAGAGTTCTTGATGATGAAGGCAACGTTGCTGTATTGGTGAGTCTTTACTATGGCTCCGGTTATTTAACCTATAATCAGAAACATCCTTCCTGTGTCTTTGATCCTTTTGTAATTGATATAGTTAGTAAGCCTAGATGGTACACAGACCCAGAGAAATACAAAGTAATTAAACATCATCTTAAGGACAAGTATGGTAAAGATTTCAACACTGGAGGCATCGAAGATCTTGTTGTTGAGTGGGTACCTGAAGGAACAAAGTTTAGGATTCATGAATATGATGGCGCTGAATACATTGAAATCATGCATGAAATCGATTGGCTTGAAGCTTAGTACTATGCTCTACTTGATTTGGTTTGTGTTGTTTGTTATCATGTTGGTCACTGGACGGGCTTTGTTGAATTGGTTAGAAGGAGGACGCAATGCCCCACCGAAAGATTAATGATATTACGCCGCAGGAATGGAGCGACATGGCAGAGAAGAGCAGAGCAGAGGACATGGCACAGCGGGGCTTCAAAAGCTTGGTAACTCAAGAGGGCGGTGATCATTATAAGAAGCATAAGATTCAGCCCATTGAGTATGCTATGGCCAATGGCCTTGACGCCTGCCAAGCAAACGTGGTAAAGTATGTCACACGTTATAAGGACAAGGGGGGTATTCAAGACCTTAAGAAAGCACGACACTACATTGATATGTTGATTGACTTCTATCAGGAGAGTGAGGAATGAACCTCGACAGCTATCAAGACCAAGCAGTTGAAACAGCAATCTTCAACAATGAATTCTATCCGATTGCATCCTTGATGGTGGAGGCCGCAGAACTTGCAGACTTGTTTGTTAAACCTATGCTGCGTGGTGATAGCACTCAGCCTGACTTCAGAACCAAGGTTGTCTCCGAAGCCGGGGACGTCCTCTGGAACTTGGCTGTGTTACTCCGGCGTAACGGAATCAACCTTTCAGAGGTTGCCGAAATCAATCTCAAAAAACTCCAAGACCGGAAGATGCGTGGAGTTCTACTTGGATCAGGAGGCGATAGGTAATGAGGATTCTAGACAAGCTCCAGAAGACAGTGGACTTTATCAACGAATCTTTAGAGATTGTGAAGGGGCTGGGAAATACCTGGGTGGTTGCAGCTAACATCAAAGATGTTGGAGCCTTTACTAAGCCAGTTGTCTTAGCTTCAGGAACCTTCAAAGAAATGTACGATGCACACAACATCTTCAAACAGATTACAAATCCCGAAGAAGCTAAGGCTGTTCGGCTACTAACCATGCGAGAATTCAAGGCGGGAAATTAATGCAAATCATTGAAGGTAGTTTTGGTAAGAAAGATGAACCGGCCAAGCGGCCCTTGATTGAAAAGATTCATGAGTGTTTAGAAAACTTAGAAGGTGCAGCCGAAGACCCTGAAGCTAACACAGGCTTTATACTTATAACCGAAGTAGACAACAACGTATACATTGCATCTGATATGACTGTTGATGAATTCAACTTTATGTTGGACACAGCTAAGATGAATATCCTGTTGTCATCTACCATGAGTATGGACTAATGAATGACTACGAAGGCTTAACAACTGAAGAGATCATTGATGATATTTTCACACGGGCTTTCGTTATGATGCTAGGTGTGCAGCGACCAAGCGAGGAGGTGTTGACACGGTTCACGAGTTGGTGTAAAATGCAGTCGAGCAAGTCGGGAATGGCAGTAACAGAAGATTTTGTTCTTGCTCAGATTCCTTTGTTTATTGATCATCTTTATACGAGGTAAATACTATGAGTGCACAACAGGTTATTGAAGGTCACGCTTACTGGTCCTTTGTCACCGCCCCCAACACCCGATTCACGCCGTGCTATTCTGTGAATCTTTTAGTTGATGCTGACCTTGCGGCAGACTTCAAGTCCCGTGGGTTTCCGGTAAAAGAAATGGACGAGGGTACGGCCCTTGTTATCAAGCGCAAAGTAAGCAAGTCCAACGGAGAGATTAATGAGGCCCCTAAGCTGATTGATAAATATAAGAAGCCTCTTAACCTTGAGGTGGGTAATGGTTCTCGCGTTAAGGTTCTTTGTAGGGAGTGGGAAACCACATGGAAAGGTCAAGTCTTTAAGGGTCTAGATTTTGAGGCCATGCAGGTAATTGATCTTGTCCAGTATAACAGCGGTCTCACTATCGAGAGCGCATTTGATATCGAAGCAGAGGAGGAAGAGCTGTAATGTCCAATACTTATCACGTTGACGATAAGACCTATGACGTTGATAAGTTTTCTGCTGAGGGTCAGCAAGCCTTTCGCTTGTTGGCCCTTGCGCAGCAAGACTTCAATGTTGTACAAGATACCCTGACCCTACGGCAAGCAGCAGTTCTTGCGCTGCATTCCAAGGTTCAAGAGTATCTAACTGATGAAGCACTAACCGAAGAGGCACAACCAGAGGAGTAATACCTTTGCCTTTTGTCAAGACTCATGTTGCTTGTCCGAAGTGTGGTGGTCATGATCCGGTTGCAGTAAATGATGACGGATCGGCCAAGTGTTTTTCATGCGGCGAATTCATGAAGGATTATGAAGCCGCCATACGAGGTGAAGAAAACGTGACTGACTTCTCTACTTATCAGAGAAACAAGATGAATGACTCTACCGCTGGTGAGTTTTATGCCCTGAGTGATCGGGGCATTTCTTTAGAAACGGCAAAGAAGTATGGTGTTCGGTCTGTCAAAGATTCAGGCGGCAAGATCGTTGAGCATAGCTATCCTTACTACGCTAACAACGAGGCCGTGAGCCATAAGGTTCGCAAGACAGCCGACAAAAGCTTTACTTGGAATGGTAGTCCACGAGGCACGGGACTGTTTGGTTCCCAGGCATTTCAGCAGGGCGGCAAATATATCACGGTTGTTGAAGGCGAGTGTGATGCAATGGCGGCCTATGAATTGATGGGGTCTAGGTGGCCCGTTGTTTCTGTTAAGAACGGTGCCCAAGCGGCTGACCGGGATGTCAAAGAAGCTCTAGAGTTTTTGGAATCCTTTGACAACATCGTCGTTTGTTTTGATAACGACAAGCCGGGCCGTGAGGCAGCCCGTAAGGTTGCTAGAATCTTGAAGCCTGGGAAGGCACGAATTGTTTCGTTGCCCGAAGACTACAAAGATGCTAACGACATGCTGCGTAAGGGCCAGAGCCAGGCCTTTATGAATGCTTGGTGGGGCGCTAAACTCTATACCCCTTCTGGTGTTATCAATGTCAGTGAGAACTTTGACAACTATGTTAATCGACAGCGCAAGCCGTCTATTCCTTATCCGTGGCAAGGCCTCAACGATAAGCTTGAAGGGCTGCGCCAGGGTGAGTTGGTAACTCTGACGGGCGGCACGGGGCTTGGTAAGTCCAGCGTCACCCGTGAGATTGAACACTGGTTAGTCAAGAACACCAAAGACAATGTGGGTGTTATTGCCCTTGAAGAAGATTGGCGGCGCACCATCGATGGAATTGTTTCCATTGAGGCTAACGCCCGCCTTCATATTGACAGGGTGCGAGAACAATTCTCTCAAGATCAGTTGGGTGAATTCTACGGTAATATTTTTACAGGTGAGAATGCCAATCGGGTGTGGGTCCATTCCCATCATGGCATGAATGATCTGGATAGTATCTTCAGCAAGCTTCGCTTCATGGCTATTGGCTGCGACTGTCGCTGGATTGTTGTTGATCACCTTCACATGCTGGTTCTTTCAACACCAGAGAATGACGAGCGCCGTGCCATTGATAACATCATGCATCGGCTGCGAACGCTTGTTGAAGAGACTGGTTGCGGCATGATCCTTGTGTCCCACCTTCGCCGTGTTGACGGTAACCGTGGTCACGAGAATGGTATTGAGACAGGGCTTAGCCACCTGCGTGGTTCTCAATCCATTGCACAGTTGTCGGATTGCGTGATCAGCCTTGAGCGTAATCAACAATCCGAAGACCCCATTGAGGCCTCAACTACTAAGGTACGGGTGTTGAAGTCTCGATACACCGGGGATGTTGGACTAGCTACCCACTTGCGTTATGATCAAGAAACAGGTAGACTAGGCGAGGTAGACATTGAGTCTGCCGAAGAACATTTTGAGGTAGAGTTATGACAACTATTGTATTCGATATTGAAGCAGACGCCATTGATGCTACTAAGATTTGGTGCATCGTTGGTATCGATAGCCGCACCAATGAGATTAGCTCTTTTGGTCCCGACAAGATTGCAGAAGGTATCGAATATTTGAAGACGGCTGACAAGATTGTTGGCCACAATATCATCGGCTATGACATTCCGGTTATCAAGAGACTGCACGGCATTGACTTGAGCGTAGGCCGCCGAGTGATTGATACCCTTGTTCTTAGCCGACTTTTTAATCCGGTTCGTGAAGGCGGACACGGCCTTGAGTCTTGGGGCTACCGCCTCAAGTCCCATAAAATTGAACACAATGAGTTCGATAGGTTCACTCCTGAGATGCTTAAGTATTGTGAGCAAGATGTACAATTGAACCTCCGACTTTTCAATCATCTAAAGATGGAAGTCAAAGGCTTTAGCCGCGAATCAATTGATCTTGAACACGATACTTATCACATCATTAATCAACAGCGGGACAACGGTTTCTTGTTGGATATCAAACATGCTACTTGTCTTGTTGCACAATTGAATGATGAGTTGGCTGCGGCAGAAAATGAAGTACACAAAACCTTCACGCCGAAGGACGCATCCATTGAATTGGAACCTGTCCTGACTAAGGCCGGTAAGGTTTCGAAGATGGCTCAGGTTGTTGGCGGAACCAAGAAGGTGCGACTCTCTGATGAGGAGTATGATAAGGCGTGTGCCAACCCTGACAAATCTTTTGTACGCTGTGATTCGATCCCATTTAATTTAGGTTCTCGTAAACAGATTGGCGAATATCTAATTGAGTTTGGTTGGAAGCCTAAGAAGTTCACACCGACTAACCAGCCCATCGTTGACGAGACAACCCTAAGTAAAATTGACAACATCCCAGAAGCCAAAGTGATTGCTCGTTACTTGATGCTTCAGAAGCGCCTAGCACAAGTTAACTCCTGGCTCAAAGAAGTACAGGATGATGATAGGGTTCGGGGCTATGTCAATGCCAACGGTACAATTACAGGACGTATGACACATAGCAACCCGAATATGGCACAAGTACCCAGCACTAACAGCCCTTATGGCCACGAGTGCCGTGCTTGCTGGACGGTTGCTGACGGCTACAAGCTAGTGGGTATTGACGCCTCTGGCCTTGAGCTACGGATGTTGGCCCACTATATGGATGACGAGGCATTCACCTATGAAATTCTCAACGGCGACGTACACACAGCTAACCAAAGGGCTGCTGGACTTGAATCAAGAAATCAGGCAAAGACTTTCATCTATGCACTCCTATACGGAGCAGGAGATGCAAAGCTTGGAAGCGTGGTTGGAGGAAACGCAGACAGCGGTAAAGAACTTCGACAACGTTTCTTCGATAATCTCCCATCATTTAAGACTCTTAAAGATAGAGTTGGACGAGCGTCGTCAAAGGGATGGGTTAAAGGTCTAGATGGCCGTAAGCTTTTTATTCGCTCTGAGCATGCTGCCCTTAACACTCTGTTGCAGGGTGCCGGAGCCATCGTCATGAAGCAGGCCCTGGTCCTGTTCGAACGCAAGCTTAAGTTCCTTGATGCCAAGTTTGTTTGTAATGTACATGATGAATGGCAGCTTGAAGTCAAAGAAGATATTGCTGACAAGATTGGTCAGCTTGGTGTTGAAGCTATCCGAGAGGCAGGCGCTGTCCTTAAACTACGGTGCGAACTAGATGGAGAATACAAGATTGGAAACAACTGGGCTGAAACACACTAAACTGATTTGCCACAGCATTAGGCCCGACGAGGCCGCAAGCAGCATCGAAGACCTCGTTGCCTACTGTGCCCGAGTCAGTAACCCAAGCAACCAGAACAACAGCAAGACGGCGCCAAGGCTAATTAAATATCTCATGAAACATAAGCACTGGTCGCCGTTTGAAATGGCCAGTGTTGGTATTGAGATCAAGACTACTAGGGATATTGCTCGTCAGATACTGCGGCACCGAAGCTTCAGCTTCCAAGAATATTCGCAGCGGTATGCGGACCCTACCCAAGACTTGAACTTTGTTCACCGTGAGGTGAGGCTTCAAGACCCTAACAACCGCCAGAATAGTATCGAAGTTGAAGATGATTTCCTTGATCTTACTTGGCAGCACTACCAGTTGAATGTTCGCAAGGCCGCAACAGAAGCCTATGCCTGGGCAACAGAGAATGGTATGGCCAAGGAGGTTGCAAGGAGCGTGTTACCTGAAGGATTAACCGAATCAGTGCTGATGATGCACGGAACTGTTCGCTCTTGGTTACATTACATCGAAGTACGGACTGATGAATCAACACAAAAAGAGCATAGACAAATCGCTGAAGAGTGTGCTATAATCATCGGACAATTGATGCCAAAGTTTATGGAGATTTACAATGAGCAAGGGTAAGAATGTTATCTTTCAAGATGGTGAGTGGTGGTATGTTGGATGTTCTGATGGTGGGCGTCGGCGCTTGTCGTCGCATCGGCGCAAAAATAAAAAGCGGATGTTTATCAACGGCAACTATGTTAATGTCAATCATCCACTTCATAAACCCGGACGCTATGAGAACTTTGAGGACGCTGCCTTTGATTCTCTTAAGAACTATGCTAAGAGTAAAGAAGGTCAAGTGTACATTATCTCAAACCCCAACTTCAAAGGATGGGTAAAGGTGGGCATGGCTGTTGACGCCAACGACCGGCTCAATAATTATCAAACCTCTAGCCCCTTTCGGGATTATAAACTTAACTACACCTTTGATACTGAAGTCCGCCGAGCCTCTGAGGCCGCAGCACACACCGCCCTGGATGCTCGTTTCCCCCGGAACGGCGAGTGGTTTAAGTGTAGTCCCCGGCAAGCGTGGTCCATCATTGCCAATGTTATTAACCAATCAAACAAGAAGGCAGCATGAAAAACCTAGACACGCTCATTGAGGATATTTATGGAATGCTTGACGGCCTCTCTCACGGGAAGCCGTTAGGTATTAACGAGAAAGAATTAGATGTAACGCTAGCAAACATAAAGCAAAGCATCCTTGAGTGGTCAAATCCTTCTGAGCGCAACAAGACTTTCACGCTTCGTATGTCTAACATTGGACGACCTGTGCGCCAATTGTGGTACGAAAGCCGCGCAGGTGAGGCAAATCATGTACCCAAAGCTTCTGATCAAATCAAGTTTCTGTACGGCCATATCCTAGAAGAGATCGTCTTGATGTTGGCACGGACCGCAGGCCATGCTGTTACTGATCAACAGAAAGATGCAGAGGTTGAAGGTATCACGGGCCACATGGACTCAAAGATTGATGGGGAGGTTGTGGATGTTAAGACTGCATCGCGCTTTGCGTTCGCTAAGTTCCAAAATGGCGCGCTCTTTAGCGATGATCCTTTTGGTTATCTTGCTCAGCTTTCTGCCTATGAGACCTCAGAAGGAACCAGTAACGGTGGCTTCCTGGTTATCAACAAAGAGAGTGGCGAACTCTGTTTATATCGGCCCGTTGATTTAGAAAAGCCGAATGTAGCTGAGAAGATTAAGGATATTAAAAAGGCTTTGAGTGTTGACGAGCCGCCTACCCGCTGCTATAATCCTGTTGCAGATGGTAAATCAGGCAACATGAAATTGCCTAAGAACTGTGTCTTCTGTCCTTATAAGTTTGATTGCCATACAGATGCTAATGACTTCGATGGGCTTCGGGTCTTTAAATATTCTAGCGGCCCTGTATATCTAACTGATGTGGTTAATACTCCACGAGTAGAAGAGATAACAAATGAATTCAAAAAAGATGAAGCGTATTAACCGCCATGTGGCTGACCTACTTGTACTATGGATCAAGAGTCTATTGAACGAAGAGGATGCGGCGGGTGTCAATCTAGGTAACTATAAAGAATTGATGCCCAACCAAACCCATGTGTTCCTACAGGGCAAGCTGAGTCTCAGCGCCTTCTCAGAGAAATGGATGCGCAAGCGGCTTAAGAAGCTTGTCACCCTTCACCCTAACAGGGCCGTTGAGTCCTTTGGATTGCAGGATGTTACCGCAGCTTGAAGACCAAGACTATCCCCTGGACCTGTTGATTGTTGGACTAGCTCAGTTGTTAACGACCGGCATGAAAGTAGATGACATCGATCACTATACATTAAAGAAACTTAAAGATGCGGCCATAACACAACTGGAATTACTAGAGGCAAAAATACATTGAAAATTAGAAGCGGCGCACGAAAGCCAAGAGTTCAAAGACCTGTCGAAAAAGATTTAGTCACTGGATATGATTCAAACTTTGAATACGAATTGCACCAAGGTGTGTTAAAGACCTGGGACTTTCATTCCGAGACAGTTGATTATATAATTGAACACACCTACCATCCTGACTTCATCAAGCAGATCGACGGCAAGACAATCTTGCTGGAGGCTAAGGGCCGCTTCTGGGATAACGCAGAGTTTAGTAAATATATTTGGATCGACAAGGCTCTGCCTGACAATTACGAACTTGTGTTTCTTTTTGCTGAGCCTAACGCACCCATGCCACAGGCTAAGCGTCGCAAAGACGGTACCAAACGCAGCCACGCTGAGTGGGCAGATTCAAAAGGGTTTAGGTGGTATAGTGAATTTAGTTTTCCTGAGGAGTGGAAATGATCGACCGGAAGCAAGAACGAATTGAACGCTTTCAACGCAAGAAAAAACCAAAGAACAACACGGCACCTAAGCCCAAGAAAGTTACCAAGCACTATAAAAACTTAGAAGATTACTACGAGGACTACGAATGAAAGATCAATACGGAATGGATGTATATCAACAGTACATTCACAAGAGCCGATATGCCCGTTACATTCCCGAAGAACAGCGCCGCGAAACGTGGCCTGAAACCGGAGAGCGATACACTAATTACTTTAAGGATAAGGGTTTGATTGATGACGCCGAAGCTAAGCGCATCACTGACGCCATTCTAAACCTTGAAGTAATGCCTTCAATGCGGGCACTCATGACGGCAGGCAAGGCCCTAGATCGTGATAATGTTGCGGGCTTCAACTGCAGTTACATTCCTATTGATCATCCTCGCGCCTTTGATGAAATGATGTACATCCTTATGTGCGGTACGGGTGTTGGCTTCAGTGTTGAGCGCCAGTACATTACGAAGCTGCCTGAGGTTGCTGAAGAAATGCACCCTACTGAGACTGTTGTCTATGTAGTTGATAGCAAGATCGGGTGGGCTAAGTCCTTCAGGGAATTGGTTACGTTGCTGTATGCTGGCCAAGTCCCAACCTGGGATGTGTCTGGTGTGCGGCCCGCTGGCGCCCCGCTTAAGACCTTTGGTGGCCGTGCCTCTGGCCCTGAGCCTCTTGTCGATCTGTTCAAATTTACGGTTGATCTCTTCAAGAATGCTGCAGGCCGCAAGCTAAGTTCCATTGAATGCCATGATCTTTGCTGCAAAATTGCACAGATTGTTGTGGTTGGTGGCGTCCGCCGATCTGCCCTAATCTCTTTGAGTAATCTTACTGATGATCGTATTCGACGGGCTAAGCACGGCTCTTGGTGGGAGACTAACCCCCATCGTGGCCTTGCAAACAACAGCGCCTGTTACACTGAGAAGCCTGACTTCGAAGCCTTCCTGAATGAGTGGGTCAGTCTTTATGAATCTCGCTCTGGTGAGCGTGGTATGTTCAGTCGAGTGGCTAGCCAGAAACAAGCAGCCAAGAATGGGCGGCGTGATGCGGACTGGGACTTCGGAACCAACCCGTGTTCTGAGATTATCCTACGCCCCAATCAGTTTTGTAATTTGAGTGAGGTTGTTGTGCGGCCCAACGATACCTATGAAACCTTGTTAGATAAGGTTGAGATTGCAACTATCATTGGTACGCTTCAAGCAACACTCACTGACTTCCGATACCTTCGGGCTATTTGGCGCCGCAACACAGAGGAGGAGGCCCTGTTGGGCGTTAGCCTGACTGGTATCCTTGATCATCCTGTACTGTCTGGCAAGAAGGGCAAGATGGACGGTAAGACCTTGCCTGAGATTCTTGAAGGTCTTAGGCAGCATGCCGTAGAGATTAATGCTGATTGGTCCCAAAGGTTAGGCATCAATCAGAGTGCAGCCATCACCTGCGTTAAGCCTAGCGGTACGGTAAGCCAGTTGGTGGACAGTGCTTCTGGGATTCATGGGCGCTTCGCTGAGCATTACATTCGGCGGGTGCGGGCTGACATGCGAGACCCCCTGTGTGGCGTCTTAGAAGCCGCTGGAGTCCCGTCAGAGATTGACGTTATGTCCCCGACCACCAAGGTCTTTAGCTTCCCTAAGCAGGCTCCAGGGAACGCTGTGTTCGCTTCAGACCAGACGGGTGTTGAGCAACTTGAGATTTGGGACACCTACCAGAAACATTGGTGCGAACACAAGCCGTCGATCACTGTTTACTATCGTGACGATGAGTTCTTGACCATTGGTAACTGGATGTATAACCGATTCGATGAGGTGTCGGGGGTTAGTTTCCTGCCATACAGCGATCATACTTATCAGCAGGCACCCTACGAGGCAATCAATAAAGACCAATACACCGAGCTGCTTAAGCTTCAGCCGAAGATTGTGGACTGGGATATTGTTGAGGAGTCTGATGTTACTGAAGGCTCTCAAGAGCTAGCGTGTGTGGGTGGTGCCTGTGAATTACCCTGAAATCTCACACCTGTGCAATAGGTTTGGTATTGTCTGTAAGGAATTTGGGGCTTCAGGGAAGATGGTCTCTGGCCCCATCACCAGCCAAGCACTTAAACCTGTTGACTTTTGCCCCGTATGTGGGTTAGCATCTAGGGAACGGGTACAACGACTCATTGAGGAAATTAGCCATGATTAAACCTGACGATATTGTTAATACCATGCTTGATTACTATGACTCAGATATAAACAAACACCTCATGAACATTGAGATTATGATTACTAATCCAATGGCCTTTCATGACCACGACAAATTCAACGAGGCTATTGAGAGCCAACTAGACTTGATTACTGAGTCTAAGGATCGAAAGGAAGCTTTGCTTCTGGTGCGGGATTATCTTCTAGACTGGGAAGAAAGCATTGCGTGAAGGTAACGTAGTAAGCTTTCGAATTTACTTCGACGGTAAGGGTGTGCTAGGCTCTGAGCTTAGCCGCCTTCCAAGTGAGGATGTTCATAAGGTCTTCAAAGATCAACACGACCAGCGCATCATAAACAAGATTCTTGATGTAGCCATGAGAAATTTTGAAGACCTTCATGAACGAATTGAAGCGGAGTTAGATGCCATTAACCACGGCGGGAACGAGCAGTCTTAGCAGCAATCTTCTTAGGCTGCGCAGAATGTTGCTTACCAGCCTTAGTGTCTTGGCGTTTCTTGCGGGAGGTTGCAGCATACTCAGCAGCCGTCAGAGACTGTCGAGCCTTCTTAGGTAGGTAACGCTCTCCGGTTGCTTTAGGTCCTTGGGTACTGGGCTTGCCGGACTTCGTACCCCATTCTTCGTTCGTCCATTTCTTTAAAGACTTTTGAGGTTTTTTTAACGACATGATTCACCAATTTTTTGAGTTTTGTGTGTATGTGCTGGAGGTGATTGGCTACCATACAGGTATGGGATATGAACTAGCCAACATTGTTATCTTTGTGTTCCTTCAACCAGCCCTTATTCTGTTGTTCTTTATTCTTTGGGTGCGGGCGCTAAGGTCAACTTAGGTGTATCCACCCCCTTTGTCTTTGTATTCTTTGGCAAGCATCTGGGCCTTTCGTGCCGACCATTGTCCAGCCTTGCCGCCTTTTGTACCGGCTTTAATTTTGTTGAAGAGGTTGCGCCGCATAGTCGGTTTTGTATAGTTACCAGCTTCATTGACTCGACTCTCCCCTCCTTTGGCTTTGGTTACACGCTTTTTCATTACCATTTCACCTTATCGGCCCAGTAGGCCGCACTCATTTTTCCCTTCGCAATGTTCTTGCGATGCCTTGCCTTAAAACTTGCTCGCTTCTTCTTCATGGCCTCAGACTCACCCGCCTTGGGTTTCCCCGCAGTCTTTGCGCCTTGCTCACCAAAACGAATAATTTTTTCTTTACCGCCTTCGCAGGCCTTAACCACATGAGATTTAGTGGGATGTTTAGGGGTCCTCTTAGGCTTGTTGCACTTCATCTTATCCTTGTCTACACGATTAGACATACTCACCACTCCTGATCATGTGCGTGACTTCAAGGGCCCTGGTGCCTACCTGCTTGGCCCAGCGGCTGTCGAGAAACTCTACTGCAGCTTCCTCGTAGTTACCGGCCTCCATGGCCGCTAGGGCCTTCACAAACTTCTTGAGGCGGGGTAGCCCTAGGTTAAAACAGAGGTTGATCATGGCGTCCCTACGGGCTTCTGAGAGATTGCGGTACCATGTAAAATTGGAGTCTAGCTCCTGAATACACCGGTTAATATCATTCTGAAGTAGGTATTCAATCTCGTCGTGAGATAGACCCAACCCCACATTCTTTTCAATGCACCTACCAACACCAATGGTAGCGTAGCCAAGGTGGTCATCATATACAAAGTGCTTCATGCCTTCGTGGCGCTTGAGCATATCCAATAGTTTTTGCACTAAACCTCCTGGGTGTCAGTGTCTTGTTGATCCATGACAACTTCAGGGCGTCCATAGATTTCTTCTTCGGGGCCTAGATCAATCTTAATCCTGTTTGCTTCACCTAAAAAAGAAGTATAGGGAAAGATTTCTCCTGCTACCTTTCGGATAATTCCGTAAGCACCCCGTGTTTTTCCTGAGGCATCTTCAAAAAGACCACCAGGGATTTTACTAAAGTCATATATGTCTTCTAGAAAAACACGACCATTTTCACGGACTAGGTTGCCTCGGCCAATAGTAAGAGCCGTGTTTAATACAGGATCGGCTGCAATAGACTTTGCTTTTTCAGTGAAGCCTTCGGAATCTCCCCAGTCACGATTACCATGCACCCATTCTGCAGGGCTTTGACCAACGGCAGTTTTAGGATAATCACCATAATCAATATAATTCCTACCTTCACGAGCAGCGTTGATGGCCGTTTCTTTTAGAACGCTGACAAGATTGTTACTAAAGTTTTCAGTAGTTTTTTCACCGGTCCGCAGCATGCCGCTTACAAATTGCTTGGCAAAGTCCCAAGCAGATTCTTGTGTAGGCGGAGCTTCTTCAAGTTCAATAGCTTCTTTTGCTTTTGTTGGCCGTGGGCCTTTACGTTTTTTAACCGGCTCTTTAGCCTCTTTAACCTGCTCATCTAAAGTTAGCTTTTGGCCCGCATAGATTTTATTAGCATCTTCGATGTTGTTAAGTCTTGCAATCTCTGCTACGGTTGTGTTATTATCCTTGGCGATTTGAGACAGGGTGTCGCCGGACTTGATAACGTAGCCGCCTTCTGCAAACGCTGGGCGGTTAGGGTCAAAATCAGTAGCCGTGTAAGACTTGTATTGCTCTGGTCGGAACAACAGGTATGAATAAGGCGTTTCATTTTCAAGAGAGGCTTCAAAGGTGTTGCGGTATTTGATAGAATCAAATCCTAAGCCCTCTAACCACTGCCTAAATTCTTTTCCTAGTTGTGTTCCCAAAAGTTTTATTTTAAGATTTTCAAGCTCTCGTCCTTGTGTAACTCCTTCAAAGCTTCCTGACATTTGAATAAAGTCTGCTCGCTCAGCTAGGTCACTAAAGATCAAATCTTGTTCGTCAGATATTTTTACACCTTGTGCTTCAATAGCATCAAAAAATACTTGAGTATCTAAAGGATTAGTTAAAATATCAACAGGGTCCCAGCTACCAAAATCTTGCTCAAGAACAAGAGGATTTTTAGTTTTAATATATCCTTTCATCATTGTTGATGGAGGAATTTGAATACCTTCTTCAAAGACACTGCTTTCTTTAAGGCGCTGCCCTTCGTCCTGAAAAAACTCAGACATCTCTTTAGCTGTAGGCATCTCGCCTTCTTTATAGATATACATATCTTCTCTGCCCGCATTTACTTTACGGGCAATGATACTAGATGCTTGACCTAGATTACCAACATGCGTTCCAATCTCTCGTGGCCAAATAAAAGATAGGTCATAATTTAAATCGTTAAAGCTTGTGACGCCCCTAAAAAACTTAGGTTCTTTTTCAACAGAATCGGCAACAAACTCTTCGGCAGAAACACCACGCATATTATCAAAGGATTGTTGAGGATACTGACGAGGCTTAGGAAGCTCATCAAGCATATCATCTAAAATTCTTTTAGAGTCGGTGTCTTCTAAAAATTCTAGGAGTGCGTTACGCGCCGCAGTTTCTGCACCCTCAGGAGTTAAGTAGTCTTCATAATCTTCATTAGTAAGAAACTGCTCTCGTAGAACAGGAATAAACTTATTATATTTCTGAGGAATTGTGTCGTTGTCCCCACCTTTTCTTTGAATATAAAAATATTTATCTACAATATCATTTAGGCCAACAGAGATTGCTGAACTATAATCACCATACTTATCAACAATATCTTTTAGCTCCATCATTTCTTCAAAGTTTTCAATTTCTTCTTCGTCATATCCACGGGCACGACTAAACGCCTGCCAGCCTCCTTCTACGCCTTCTGAATATCCTTCATATTCTGGAAGTTGTTGAAGCTCTTCTAGGGGCTTTTCATTTTTTTCTCTAAAAGCAACACGCACATTCCGTTCAATGTAGTCTTCTAGATCATAGTCAGGAGACATATCGCTCATAGCAAAATCATCAACAGACTCAAAATCATCAGTAGGTTCAAAGTCTTTTTGATTTTGTTTACGGGCATACAAAATCTCTTCGTCTACTTCTTTAGCAACTTTTGAGATTTGGTTTTCGTTAAAGAGATTACCGCTATACTCTTTAATTGCTTTTGCGATTATAGAACTAAAGGCCATGTGTTAATCCTTAGATAAGATTTTTGTCAGGGTCTTCTTCGTCAACAAACGCAGAGCCTGCTTGAATGTTATAGGGCTGTCCGGTCATTTTGTCAATGCGTTCGTCTGGTTCTTGTGGCGCATTAGGCACATCAACCTCACCACCCTTAGCAAACATTTTTCTACGAACATCTACAGGCATAGGAGCAATACCAAAGTCTCTTAGGTCACGATCAACGTCCCTTCCCCAATCCCTGATAGTATCCATCATTTGTGTGCCGGTGTACTTTTCTACCGTATTTATTGCGCTGCCTAAAGGTACCTTTGATGTTACAAGTGAACCTAGCTGCATGTTGAAAAGCTTGGTAGCGTCGCTCCCTGCTGGACCAAAAAACATCATGGCATAGGGAGTAAGGCTTCGCGTATACATTGCGCTTGTTCCTGCACGCTCAGCAGCATCAGCAATAAAAGCAAGACCGCCCGCTCTTTGAACAGCATCCGCTGCAATCTCATGGGCTTCTTTGTCTTCTACACTTTCACCACGGGTTTTAATATAATTAATACCCGCTTGAGCGCCAACCATAGTAAGCGCAGCGCCTGTAATTTTAGCCACGTTTTCTTTAGTGGGATTACGAATAAGAGTTTTAGCAGCTCCTTTTAGTACCGTATTTGAAAATGCTGCAGGATAAGAAAGAATTTGAAACATAAACGAAGAGTTAGGATGGCTGTACCAACGAGGCTTAGACCCTGCCATAGCAGTAGGGTTTAGAATAACGTCATTGGTGTAACGCGCAGCTCCATTTTTAATTTCTTGATAAAACGGATCATTAATTTTGCGGCCATTGTTAAACCACTGAATGGCTGTATCAATATTAAATCCCAACTCAGATAGCTCGTCCCTTTTTGCTTGGATACGAGAAGTAATTTTACCGTTTCCATGTTTTGCAAGAGTTTCAATATTATCTTGAATAAGATTCCGGCCTGAGTTATAGGCAACCAATTGTGCAAATTTTGTCCAAGCATCAAGACCATTCCATTTAAAGAATGTTTTGCTTTTTTCTTGTATCCATTTGCTACGAATTTCATCACTACCAACAAGACGGTTGCCTAGCTGTTCAAGGCTTTGTTCCATAGCCAATCCAAAACTTTGCATTTCGTCCCATGCTTCTTGGGCTGTCATGCCGTGTCGAGACTGAAGCATCTTATGAGAGTCTTTAGTTATGGTATTAAAAGATACTTCAAGAGCTTCATTAAGCCCTTTAACACTATTAAGAACGCCTGCCCTTCCAACATTTAAAAGGACTTCTGGAAGCGAAGTAAGAGTAGCAAGAGACAAATAGGCAACTTGATTGATTCCTGATGAAATATCAGTACCCATTCTATAAGCCGGATGTTCAATAGTTTTATTTAAATTTTCACCAGTGGCATAATCATAAACGGCTTCTAAATTATTTTTTTGATTTACAGTTAAACCGCGACCGCTGGCTTTTTGCATTTCTTTTTCAATAGGTGCAATCCATTTAGTTCTAAACCCATCAATATTAGTAACACCTAACACTCGTTTTTTGGCCAAAGCTCGACCGGCCTGCGTCATATAACTATATAAAGATGCACTAACATCACGGTTTAAAAACTCTTCATACCTAGAATCATCTTTAATTTTATTAAAGGAACGTTTTGCTGAAAAGAAATGGCCAGTAGTACCAGCATCAATTTGAGTTTCTTTTTTTAACATTCCTTTTACAATTTCTGTTGCTTTTTCTAGAGTTTCTTCTTCCCCGTCTTCAAAAAGAAGCTGAGCTAACTTTTCTGGATTACTTTCAATAGCAGCTCTGTCCCACATACGAGGAACATAATTATCAATTTTATGTTCAATAATACCTTCGCGCTTTAGTACGTTACCCACATCAGCATACATCTTTTTAATTTCAGCAGCAGCCCCATTAATCCTTTTATCGTTGGCAGGCCTGCCCCGGATAGCTAGACTAAGTAAATTATTTTCTTCGTCTTTA
>Ga0222719_10001591_pt1 | contig 21779 bp, 22 predicted proteins | sample C33_34DmetaG_FD_165039 | JGI IMG/M metagenome (GOLD analysis project Ga0222719, IMG submission 165039) | Estuarine water microbial communities from San Francisco Bay, California, United States - C33_34D | ecosystem: Environmental > Aquatic > Marine > Unclassified | place: USA: California...
ACTTTTAGTTCTTACCTTTTTTCTTGTAAATTTATTTACAAAACCTTTTTCGCTAGATCATTATTTAAATAAAGGAGTAACAATTAAACTTTTAGAATCCCCAGAATATATGACCTATATTGGAGTATTTGATAAGTTTAATTTTATTTTTAAACACAAGGAAAAGCAAAAGAAAGAATGGGAGAAAATTTTAATATCAAATCTTTTCACTCTTTAATTCTTGACCAAGGTATAGTTCCATTATTTATCTTAGAAGACATAGTTAACGAATGGATTGAAAATAATATTTAACTTATTGATTTAATTTTATTTCAAAAAAATTTGATTTAAATCAATATCAAGATATTATTATTTATGGATAATAAATTTACAAAAATTATTAAAGGTCTTCACTGGACAACAGTAACTAGCGAGAGGGTTCTTTTAGCTATAATTGGAATAGCTACTTGTATTGCAGCAGCTCAATATCTTTTTGCAATGTTTCTTGCCAGAGAAATAACATTAGCAGATCTTTTCTTATTATTTATTTATGTTGAAATAATTGGAATGGTCGGTGTTTTTTACAGTACCAATAGAATTCCTGTTACACTTCCAATTATTATTGCTATTACCGCTCTTTGTCGTTTAATCATTATGCAAAGTAAGGATATGGATGCATTAATGCTTGTGGGTGAGGCTACTGCAATACTTATTCTTTCAATTTCAGCGTATATTATGAGCTTAAAAGATAAACTAAGTATTGAAAAAGATAATACAGGTAATAAGAAAGATAATTAATTTATACAATAAACTATGTCTTTTTATGAAAAATATATTTTGCCAAGATTTCTTAATTGTGCTTGTGCGTCTGAACCAATAACATATCAAAGAAAAAAAGTTGTCCCTTTAGCTGAAGGTAAGATTCTAGAAGTGGGTATTGGGTCGGGTCTAAATTTACCTTTTTACAATAAGTCTAAAATTATAGAGATATGGGGTATTGATCCATCTGAAGAATTAAACGCTATGGCAAAAAGAGTTGCTACTGAGGAAAATATAAATGTTAAATTTATAACCTCTGGTGCAGAGGATATTCCATTTCCAGATAATTATTTTGATACAGTCTTAATAACTTACACTATGTGTACAATTCCAAGTGTTCTTAAAGCTAATGAAGAGATGAGAAGAGTTTTAAAAAGTGGTGGTAAAATGATATTTTGTGAACATGGAGTCTCGCCTGATGAAAGTATAAAAAAATGGCAAAAAAGATTGAATTCTATTTGGGGTAAAATAGCAGGTGGTTGTAATATAAATAGAGATATTCCTATGTTGATTAAAAGTTCAGGTTTTAAAATTGTAATGATGGATGAAATGTATCTACCTAAAACACCAAAAATAGCAGGCTACAACTATTGGGGGTATGCTACGCCTGAGTAAAAAATTAAGGTAAATTAAAATGGATAAAATTATAGATAGTTTAAATCTTTTGAGCGAAGAGGAATTGCTTGATCCTTCTATTTCAGCAGAAAAACTTTTAAATAGTGATAGAGCTTACTATTATGACTTATTTGATCCTCCTTTTTATATTTTATCAAGATATAATGATATTGATAAAGCGCTTAGAGACCCTGAAACCTACCTTGAGGGATATGGGAATGGACCAAATTTTATAAAATCTAACGGTATTGTATCTGATGGAGATCACCATACTTTTATTAGACGAATAGTTCAGCCAAATTTCCTAATGGGATCAATCAAAAATTTAGAGAGAAGACTTGAAGAAATTACTGATGATTTGTTAGATGATATAAATAATAAAGAGATGTGGGATATTCATGACGATTTATCTTTTCCATTACCTGTTATTATTATTTGTGAAATTTTAGGAATACCAACTGATGATATAAAAAGGTTTAAAGGTTGGGCTGATGCTGCTGTTGCTCAGATGTGCAGCGAGGAACCAGAATCTTTTCAAAAAGAACTTGATAAAATGGATGATTATTTTTTAACATTAATAAATAAAAAAAGATCTATTCCAGAGGATGACTCATTAATTTCAAGAATAGCTAACTCCAAAATTAATAATGAATATTTATCAGATGATGAAGCAGTTCGATTGTTAGCTCAGATATTTGTTGCAGGGAATGAAACAACTACTTCTTTAATTTCTAATTTAGTTTGGAGATTGCTAAGTATTGATAATCTATGGGAAGAATTTGTAAACGATCAATTGGAAATTGACGGTCTTATAAGCGAAAGCTTAAGGTATGACCCCCCGTTATTAGGCTTATTTAAAACAACTTCAAGAGATGTTACTTATGATGATATAACAATTCCATCAAATACTAAAGTTATGATGCATTATGGTGCAGCTAATAGAGATAGTGAAATTTTTGATAATCCTAACAAATTTGATTCAACAAGAGATGGCAAAAAAGTTATATCATTTAGTGTCGGTATTCATATTTGTCTTGGAAGGGAATTAGCAAGATTGGAGACAAGAGTTGCTTTGAGAGCTCTTAAAAAAAGGTTTCCAAATTTAAAACTAATTAATAATGGTCAAAGAGTAGGGCCATTTCTTTTCTGGGGTAGGAGTAAATTACCTGTTTCTCATAATTAATCTCTTAAAGGTAAAAAATGGAAATCTTTGAAAATCTTAATAATGATCATATAAAATTCATCAAGGAACAAAAGGTTTTTTTTGTAGCTACAGCAGTTGCAGATGGTAGAATAAATCTTTCGCCAAAAGGTTTAGATAGCCTTAGGGTCTTAAATAACAATAGGATTGTTTGGCTAAATTTAACTGGTAGTGGAAATGAGACCTCTGCGCATATTCAAGAATATTCAAGAATGACAATTATGATGAATGCTTTTGAGGGCAAACCCCTTATTTTAAGAATTTATGGCAATGCAAAAGTTATTCACCATCTTGATAATGAATGGTCTAATTTAATTGATCTTTTTCCATATTCAGAAGGATCTAGACAAATTTTTGACTTATCTATCTCTTCTGTTCAAACTTCTTGTGGCTGGGCTGTTCCTGAATATAAGTTCATAAAGGAAAGAAATATTTTGAACAAATCAAATAAAGCAGCTGGAGAAAAAGGTATTAAGAAATACTGGAAAAAGGCCAATACAAATTCTATTGATGGAATTAAAACTAATATAATCGAAAAAAATATTGGGAAAAGTTTTTTAAGTTCTATTTCCTTTAATAAAAAAGAAAAAACCAAGAAGCAATAAGAAAAGCTGTTCACTTGCAAATAATACCGAACCTCTCTCGCCTATAAAAATACTCCAATGTGAGTGGGCAATTAATAGTGCATTTACCATAATTATAACAATAGTTAATCCAGATAATTTAGTTATTAAATTTGCTATTATTGGGTTAAGTTTAATTAACAATCCGCCTAAAATTATTCCCAATCCAGATAAAATTTCTCCCCAAGCCACTAAGTATGAGAATATATTAGAGAGCGGAACTCCTTTAGATGCTAAAAAGTCAATAAAGCCCTGACTTATTGGAAGCTTTCCATAACCATGAAGAAAAAAAGAAATCCCTAATCCAATACGAATTGTGAAGTCTCCAATTAATATAAATGGTTCCGTCATTGAATTTATTAAATTATTAATTTTTTCCATTATGATTCCTCCACTTACTTATTTAAAGTCAAAAAATAAGAATTTACTAGAACTTTTTTCTAATTTCTAATTAACTCTGTGATTGATAGAGTAGAATATGAAAAAAAGATGCTTATGGCCTGGTAATGATGATTTATATATTCGATACCATGATGAAGAATGGGGTGTTCCTGTTCATGAGGATAGAGTTTTATTTGAAACTTTATGTTTAGAAGGACAGCAGGCAGGTTTAAGTTGGATAACTGTACTTAAGAAGCGCGACAATTACAGGAAGGCTTTTTATAATTTTAATATTAAAAAAGTATCACTAATGAGTGACGACGATATTTTTGCTCTTTTATCTAATGATGGCCTAATTAGAAATAAATTAAAATTATTTTCAATAAGAAATAATGCAATTTCCTTTCAAAAAATTCAGAAAAATTTTGGAAGTTTTGATAATTATATTTGGTCTTATGCAAATGATAAAATTATTCAATCAAAAGATAAAAATGCATTAGATTCATCATTTAAATTATTGTTAAGTAATAATATTTCAAAAGATTTAAAAAAGTGGGGCTTTAAGTTTATAGGCCCAACAATTTGTTACGCTTACTTGCAGGCTATAGGTATAATAAACGACCATGAGAATTATTGTTTTCGTTACAATGAGGTTAAAAGTCTATATAATAACTAGATAATAACAAAAATGGAGAATAAATTGAGACTTTTTCTAACAATATTTTTAAGTGTATTTATCCTATCGTTAAGTGCAGAAGAGTGCGAGGTCTCAAAGTGGGGATTAGATGATGAAATTGGAAATGCAAATTTAATAACCCCTAATTCTATTTTAAAAGCTTCAAAATTAATAAAAACAGGAAAAGTGTATGGCTTGGGTATAATTATTGATACTAATACACCTGCTTACCCTCCAAGATCGCTCTCTCTTCAAGTGGTTCAACCCAATCAACAATTTGGTAATCAACAATCTCCTAATTCTACATATAATGATGATATTTTTCAGGGTTGGTTTGGAATTGGCTCTCAACTAGATGGATTAGGACATTTAGGTGGCCCTGATGGTACTTTTTATAATTGCAACAAAGGAAAAGACTTTGCACAAATAGACGGTTTAACAAAACTTGGTATTGAGACTGTCCCGCCTATAGTTGCTAGAGGTATAATTTTAAATATGGCTAAACATTTTGGTGTTGATTATTTAGAGGCTGGTCAATCTTTTTCAGCTGAAGATGTAAAAGCGGTTGAGAAGAAACAGGGAACTCCAATTAAAAAGGGTGATGTTGTAATCTTTCATACAGGTTGGACTGACGCAAAACTAAAATCGAATCCAGTTGCATGGGGGTCAGGAGAACCTGGTCAAAGTCCAGAGGTAGCAGAATACCTAGCATCTAAACAAGTTGTTGCGGTAGGAGCTGACACTTGGGGGTTAGATGTGATTCCTCCTAAAGACATAAGCAAAGCATTTCAGGGGCATGTAATATTACTTAAAGAGAATGGTATATATATTCTAGAAACTATGAATACTGGACCTTTAGTAAAAGATGGAGCGCTTGAGTTTCTTTTTGTTCTAGGTCAGGCAAAGGTAAGAGGTGCTGTTCAAATGTTTATAAACCCAATTGCAATTAATTAGAGATGAATATTTTAAAAAAACAAAATTCTCTCTTCATTGCCATAATTTGTTCGGCATCCTTTTTCTTAGTTTATTTTATTTTAGCAAAACTAGGATTGATTGTTACTTTAGAACCTAATTTATCAATTGGTGATGTTTCCCGATGGTGTGAAAGAGTTAGTCCTAGTATTTTTCGAGAACCCATAAATGCTTTCAGTAATGTGGGCTTTATGATTACAGGTTTAATAATGTTTTGGATTTTGTCAAATGAGGACAAAAAGAACAAAGAATCAAATGATTTTACAGGATTGACAAATATTTCAATATTATATGCAAGCGTTGTTATTTTCCTTGGACCAGGGTCTTTTCTTATGCATGGTACTCATTCATACTGGGGTCAGTGGATTGATAACGTTAGTATGGTTACTTATATAATTGTTCCTTGGTTATTTAACCTTAAAGAGCTAGGTAAATGGTCTACAAAGAGATTTTTTACGACATATATTGCAATAGTTTTAATATTTTCTGCATTAAGTTGGTTCTTTGGAACAAATATGGGTATTAACCTAGATTTATTTGGAGTTTCAATTGCTTTATGGATTATTTCAGAATTTTTATTTAAATTCTGGGGAAGAATTAATAAATGGTATTCAGGTTTTATTGGCTTCTTAGTCGCAAGTATTTTTGGAATTTTCCCAACTGATATTTTTGCAGATATAACTACTTATTGGTGGATAATTCTTTTTTGGTTACCAGCATTACTATCAAATAGTCCACCATCAAAAACAAGGACTTACACCCCATGGTTTTTTCTTGGAATGATTAGTTATATTGTTGCTTTTATAATTTGGTTGCAAGGATATCCTGATACAAAATTTTGTAACCCGGACTCAATTATTCAGCCCCATGGTATTTGGCACTTAATAACAGCTTTTGCAACGTGGTGTTTCTTTAAATTTTATAGAACAGAAAAAAATATTCTCTAATGCTAAAAAATACTTTCAATTATTGTTATAATTTGCTGTATATATCTTTCAAATTATCAAATAAATGAGGTACTTTTTATGACTGATGTAGGAATTTCATCTATTGCAGGGTATTTACCCCGTTTAAGACTTTCAAAGAAGACAGTAGCCCAGGCTAATTCATGGATAGCACCAAACCTAATGGGTAAGGGAAAGGGTACAAGAGCAATGGCAAATTGGGATGAAGATAGTGTTACAATGTCGGTTGAAGCTATAAGAAGGGTTCTTGGTAAGAATGATGATAGATCTCATGTCGATAGTCTTTATTTTGCATCTACTACTATGCCTTTTGTAGATAGATTAAATTCAGGAATAATTAGAGCAGCATTAACTTTAGAAGAAGAGACAGAATGTATTGATATATCATCTACCTTAAAATCAGGAACAACAGCTCTTATTCAAGCATTAGATAAGGTAAAGAGTGGTTCTAGCAATTACTCAATTGTTTCTGCTTCTGACAAAAGAAAGGCAAGGTCTGCTAGTTCTCAAGAACTTGATTTTGGTGATGGAGCAGTTGCCATTGCCGTCGATAATAAGAATTTAATAGCAAAATACATTAATAGTTCTTCATTAAGTATTGATTTTATTGATCATTTTAGACAACCAGGTGAAGAATTTGACTATAATTGGGAAGAAAGATGGATAAGAGATGAGGGCTATTTAAAAATAGTACCGAAAGCTATTGAGGAGTTATTTTCTAAAGCTAATATTTCAGGGTCGGATATCGATCACTTCATACTCCCTAGTGTTTTTCCTAGGGTTGATCAAATGATTGCAAAAAAATGCGGTATCAATCCAGAAAATGTAGTTGATAATCTTGCGCTATCAACCGGTGATACTGGTTCTGCCCATTCTTTACTAATGTTTGCAAGTATTTTAGAGAAAGCTAATCCTGGCGAAAAAATCCTTATTAGCAGTTTTGGTGGTGGTTCAGATGTTATTTTATTCGAAGTAACCGATAATATTAAGAGTTTTAATCCTGAACAAACTGTCGAAAACCTTATAAATAATGGTATTGAAGAAAATAATTATATGAAGTACTTAACATTTAATGATCTTGTTAAGTGGGAAAAAGGAATGAGAGGTGAACAAGACCGTAAAACTGCTCTAACAACTTTATATCGTCATAATGACGCTATTATGGGTCTTGTAGGAGGTAAATGTACAAAAACTGGAACAATTCAGTATCCTGCTTCTCCTATATCCGTAAGTCCTAATAGCCCTGATCTTAATACTCAAGAACCATATAAATTTGCTGAAAAGAAAGCTAAAATTCTATCTTGGTCAGCAGATTACTTATCTTTTTCAGTTAATCCGCCTAATCATTATGGTGTAGTTGATTTTGAAGAAGGGGGAAGAATAATGGTTGATTTTACTGATATTGAAAAAGGTGATATTGATTCAGGTATGGACGTAAAAATGGTTTTTAGAGTAAAAATTGTAGATGAAATTAGAGGCTTTACTAGATATTTTTGGAAAGCAATACCAGTTTAATTTTTATAAATTTTATAATATAGTTAATTTTTAAATATACGGAGATATTCATGGCTACTGGAATTAGAGATAAAGTTGCAATACTTGGAATGGGATGTTCAAAATTTGGTGAACGTTGGGATGCAAGTCCAGAAGATTTAATGGTTGAGTCTTATGTTGAGGCTATGGAAGATGCCGGTATAGAACCAAATCAATTAGATGCAGCGTGGTTTTCTCATCATATTGATGATATTGGCGCTGGAAAAGGTGGTACCCCTATGTCAATTGCCTTAAGACTTCCTAATATTGCTGTTACTCGAGTAGAAAACTATTGTGCATCAGGCTCTGAAGCTTTCAGAGGAGCTGTTTATGCTGTAGCGGCTGGTGCGGCCGATATAGCAATTGCAGTTGGAATGGAAAAACTAAAGGATACTGGTTTTGGAGGTTTATCGCCAACAAATTATGGAACATTAACTCCTCAAATTGGACCATCTGGTTCAGCTCCTGGAAATTTTGCTCAATTAGCATCTGCCTATAGAGCAAAACACGGTGTTTCTGCAGAAGATTTAAAAAGAGCTATTGCTCATGTTTCAGTAAAAAGTCATGCAAATGGAGCAAAAAATCCAAAAGCTCATCTCCAAAAAGAAGTAACTGAAGAACAAGTTCTTAATGCACCAATGATTGCTGAACCTCTTGGTTTATTTGATTGTTGTGGAGTTTCTGATGGAGCCGCCGCTGCTATAGTAACAACACCTGAAATTGCAAAAAGCTTAGGTAAAGATAATATAATATCTGTTAAAGCTCTTCAGTTAGCAGTATCTAATGGTCTTGAAAATCAACATAATAGTTGGGATGGATCATATTTTCATACTGTAAGAGTTGCTGCAAAAAAAGCTTATGCCGAGGCTAATATAACCAAACCTCGTGAACAAGTTTCAATGATGGAGGTTCATGATTGCTTTTCTGTTACTGAATTAGTCACAATGGAAGATTTGTTTATTTCTGAAGAGGGTAATGCTGTAAAAGATGTAATGGATGGTTTTTATGATGCTGATGGAAAGGTTCCATGTCAAATTGATGGCGGTCTTAAGTGTTTTGGTCATCCAATAGGTGCCTCAGGTTTAAGAATGCTCTATGAAATGTATTTACAACTCCAAGGAAGAGCTGGCGAGAGACAATTAAGCAATCCATCAATAGGTCTTACCCATAATTTAGGTGGTCAACCTGCCAATAACGTATGTTCTATTGCAATAATTGGCGCTCTAGATAGTTAATTATTTTTTTTCAGCCAAATAGCCTGAGTAATTTGGCTGATCAATACTTAATTTCTCCATGGTAGTCTTATAAAGATGGTCAATTAAATTATTATCTTTGATATTTATTTCATCATTATTAATTTTTTCACACAGTATTCTATTCAATTCTATTAAATCACCATCAATTTTTAGTATTTCCTTAAGTCTTTTCTTTTCTTTAGAATTATTTTCTTTCTCTAACCTTAACTGTCTTAAAATTATATTTAGAGAATTTTTTGCTACATGCGCATGAAATCGTTTCTGGCCTTTTAGCTCACTTATTACATCATTTTCTATGTAATTTATTATAGAGGTAATCAATTCTTCTTTTGATGGGGGGTTATTCATCAATAAACTCCTTTGTTATTAACCTCAGTAAATCAATTTCAGTTTCTGAGGATCTTCTTCCAATTGCAGCTCTATCAACACTTTTGTCATAGCCAGATTTATAGGCATCATACATTTTTAAACACATAATACCCCATTTTAATGTTCCTAATACTTCCCAAAATTGTAAAGATTTTTTATTAATTTTAAATCCTGAATTTTTTTCATAAGAATTATAAAAATCTTTTCTCTTTCCAAAACCACCCACAGGGTTATTTATTTTTCCAAATCTCCAACTATTCACGCATATCCAAGCAAGATCTTCGTGGGGGTCACCAAGATGTAAAAGCTCCCAATCTAATATTGATTTAACACCAGATGTTTTAGACATGAGTATATTTCCATTTCGAAAATCTCCATGTAATAAATAAGACTTTTTATTAATTGGTATATTTTTTTCTAACCACTTAATGCTAAAATCAAATACAGGAATACTAAGATTATAATTTCTGTAAACCTCTTTGTATTTCTCTAATTCATTAGTCGCTTCAGATTTTTGTATATTATTTAATTCTTTATGATTAATTGAATGTATCTTTGATAAATAAAGACCACATTGTTCGGACAAATTTATATCTTTATTTTTAAGAAAATTTTCATCCACAATTTTATTTCCAAGTGCTATTCCTTCAATAAATTCCATAAAAAAACCTTCACCTAAACCTGAATTAGAGTCTGTCGAGTACAAGACCTTAGGGACTGGTACTTTAGCCTTATAAGCCGCCATCATTACATCTGACTCTATTTTTAATGAAAGTGGAGGGTATTTATTATCAATATTCTTTATTCCTTGAAAATGTCTTCTCAATACTATTTTTTTTTCTTTTGATGAATTGTTGTATTTTATTATCCAGGTTTCGTTACTAGAGCCTCCTGGTAATTTATCAATTTCAAAAATTGAATTAAATTTTTTATCTTTTGATATTAAGAAATCTTTTATTTTTTTTTCTGTTTTATTCATTTTTCTATTTAATAATAGTTTTTTTCATAAGTCATTTTATGATACAAACTTATTATGACAAAGAATAAAGACAAAAATGTAAATTTAAAGCCTGGTTTTTTTTCAAAAATTAGAACTTATTTTTTAACTGGTATTGTTGTTGCTGCTCCAATAACTGTTACTGGATGGGTGGCTATTTGGTTTGTACAAGCAGTAGATGGATGGTTTTCTCCATTTGCCCCAAAAAGTTATAATGATCTTCCTTTTAATATACCAGGGCTTGGAATTCTTTCTGCTTTTATTATTTTAACAATACTAGGCGCTCTCACAACTAATTTCTTTGGAAGAGCTATAATTGGATATGGTGAACGATTAGTTGATCGCTTGCCAATTATACGAAATATATACGGTACTTTAAAACAAATATTTCAAACAATTGCTTCAAAATCTTCAAATAACTTTCAAAGAGTTGTAATGCTTGAGTATCCAAAAGAGGGGTGCTGGGCTATTGCATTTGTAACAACTGAAGCAAAAGGTGAAATTGCTAAAAAACATGAAAATGAAATGCTTTGTGTCTTTCTTCCAACAACACCAAATCCAACATCTGGTTTTTTATTATTTGTTCCTAAAGATAAAGTAATTGAACTTGATATGTCTGTTGAAAGTGCAGCAAAATTAATAATTTCAGCTGGTCTAGTTATGCCTGAAAAGAAAGATTAACCCGCCTCTAAATATTTGAGAGCCTCTTCTTTGTTAAATAAATGAAGTAAAATCTCTAAATTTTTTCCTCTTTCTGTTTTTCCTAAAATATTGCTATCAATAATAAAATTTGCATCGTTTTTTGCTAATTCTAATAACTCTCTATCAATATTTAAATTTGCTATTTTAAAATAGGGTAAACCAGATTGCTTTACTCCAAGTATTTCTCCAGCTCCTCTTAGAATTAAGTCTTCCTCAGCTATAATAAATCCATCATCAGTGCCTCTTAATGTTTCTATTCTTTTTTTAGCATTTTCGCCAAGCGGAGACTTGTATAAAAGTAGGCAACTAGATAATTTATCACTTCTTCCGACTCTACCTCTTAACTGATGAAGTTGAGATAAACCAAATCTTTCAGAGTGTTCTATAATCATAAATGTTGCATCAGGCACATCAATTCCAACCTCAATAACTGTTGTGGCAACTAAAATCATCTTTTTACCGTATTTAAAGTCGTTCATTACTTTTTCTCGATCTTCAATTTTCATCTTTCCATGAACTAATGCCACTTTATCTTTGTAAATCAAATTTAGTTGATGAAATCTATCTTCTGCAGCAGCTAAATCAATTTTTTCTGACTCCTCAATTAGAGGACAAACCCAATAAGTCTTTTCATCGATATTTATTAATCTTTCAATAGAATCAATAACTTCATCAACTTTATCAATTGGTTTTGCAATTGTTTTTATTGGTTTTCTGCCTTTAGGTTTATCTAAAAGCCTTGAAACCTGCATTGATCCAAATGCAGTAAGTTCAAGGGTTCTTGGGATTGGCGTTGCGCTCATTATTAGAATATCTGGTGGATAATCCTTGCTTTTGGATGTTAAGGATAACCTTTGATGAACACCAAAACGGTGTTGCTCGTCAATTATAACCAAACCTAGATCATTAAAAATTACCTTTTCTTGAAAAAGGGCATGTGTGCCAATTATTATATTAATTTTACCTTCATTAAGATCATTAAGTATTACTTCTTTCTCTTTTTGTTTTGTCTTTCCTGTTAGGATATTAACATTAATATTTGATTTTAAACATAAATCTTTTATACTATCATAATGCTGTCTTGCTAGTAACTCAGTTGGCGCCATCATTGCCCCTTGTTTTGATGAGCCAGCTACATGAAAAAGGCCAGCAAGAGCAACAATAGTTTTTCCTGACCCTACATCTCCTTGAAGTAACCTTATCATCCTATCAGGTTTGCATAAGTCATTTGATATCTCATTAATTGAGACTTTTTGTGAGTTAGTAAGTTCAAATGACAAATTATTTAATAATTCTTTAACTAGCTGATTTTTATCATTTATTACCTGACCTTTAGGTGCTTCAAAGTTTTTTGAAATTAATGCTAAAGATAATTGATTTGCTAATAGCTCATCATATGAAAGGCGTTGTTTTGAGATATTTTGATGATTCAAATCCTCTGAACTTTGAGGATTGTGACAGTCTTTAATTGATTTTGAAAATGTTGGCCATTTCATTCTTTTTATAAGTTCTTTGTCATGCCATTCAGGTAAATCTGGAACTATTTCTATAGCTTTTTTTATGTAGTTTCTTATTACTTTATTAGACAAACCCTGTGTTAGCCTATAAACAGGTTCAATATCTTGAAAATCGTCTACTTCTTCATTTCTTACGATATGTTGGGGATGAATGATTTGTTTTCTATTTTTATAGGTTTCAATTTTACCACTAATAGTTGCGTTTGAACCAACAGGAAGTATATCTTCTAAATATTGTTTTCTGGCGTTAAACCAAATTAAATCAACTTCTCCAGTTTCATCTATACAAGTTATTTTATATGGTAATCCTCTTCTTCTTGATGGGGTATGTTTTGAAACTGTTATGTCTATTGTTACAATTCTATCATTTTTAGCAGATACAACTGTAGGTTTATAACTCCTATCAATTATATTATTTGGAAGATGCCATAAATAATCAACAATATTTTCACCAATTAAATATTTTAGTTTTATTTTTAACCTTGGTCCTATACCTTTTGTAGTTTCAATAGGTTTAAATAATTTATCTAGAATCTTTGGTCTCATTACTCTATTAAAGTACAAATTATGAAAAAAAACACAGAAATAATTAGAAAAAAAATTTTATTTCGTTCTTGGCATCGCGGAACAAAAGAAATGGATCTTATTTTAGGAACTTATGCTGATAATAATTTAATAAATATGTCGCATGATGAGTTAATGCATTTTCAAAATTTTTTAAATTTATCTGATCCTGATTTATATAAATGGTTAATTTCTGAAGAAAAAACTTTCCCTGAGGAATTTAGAGATTTAATTGAAGATATAATTCTTAAAACAAATTCTTAGGTTAAAAATGAATAATTTAAAAGAAATTCTTTCAAAGGAATTTTATTCTAATCTTAGTAATATTTCTCATTTAGGCGAGGTTCCTGAGGGTTCAGAGTCACTTTTGGTTAATGAAATATCTAAGAATATAGATAATAATATTTTTATTATAGCCAGGGATTTAAAAAGATATCAGCAAATTAAAGATGGGCTTGATTATTTTGTAAATAATGATGTTTTATTTTATCCTCAGTGGGATTGTGTTCCATATGATAGAATTTCTCCAAATAAATTAATTACTTCTAAACGTTTAGAGACCCTGTCTATCCTATCAAATGGAGAATGCAAAAATAAGATTATCTTAACTACTATTCAGGCCTCATGCCAGAGAACATTATCAATAAATGAAATTAAAAATAAATTCATTTTATTAAAACCGGGTGAGATAGTAGATATAAATAATTTAGTAAGTTTTTTTGTAAATAATGGCTATACAAAAACCTCAACTGTTAGAGAACATGGCGAATTTTCTATAAGGGGAGGAATAATTGATTTTTTTTCACCTTTAAATAACCCTGTAAGACTAGACTTATTTGGTAATAATATAGAATCTATAAAATCTTTTGATCTAATTTCACAAAGATCTACCGAGTTATTGAAAGAGGTTTTAGTTTATCCAGCCTCAGAAATTGCCCTTAATGACAAAACTATAGAAAATTTTAGAATTAATTTTAATAAAAAATTTGGATCTCAAAAAGAAAAAATTAAAATTTACGAGAGTATTTCTGAAGGAATTTCTTACCCTGGTATGGAGCATTGGCTCCCTTTTTTTTATAATAAAACTAATACAATATTTGACTACACAGATGATCCAATAATTATATTAGATCATCTTTATGAAAATTCATTAGAGGACTTTCTTCTAACAGTTACCGACCATTTTCAATCTAGAAAAGAATATGATGAAAATAAATTATCAAAAATTGAAAATAAATATTATTCTATAGAGCCTTCATATCTCTATCAAGAAAAAGAGGAGTATAAAAAAAATCTAGCCTCAAAGAATTGTGTTAAAATTAGTCCTTTTAAGAAACCAAATGCAAAAAACTTAAATGGAAAAGTTACATCAAAATATTCTAATATTAAATCACAAAGAAATGTCTCTTCAAGTTATGAGGGGTTAAAAAAAGATATTGATAGTTATATTAGAGAAAACAAAAAAATTATCTTTGCCTGCTCGAGCGCAGGTTCAAGTGAGAGAGTTGCCAAAATATTAATTAATAATGGCGTTTTAAATGATTTAAAAACCTTAGAATCTTTCAATGATATTAATCAAGATAATATCTACATAACCGTTTTAAATTTAAATAACGGATTTCATTTTGAAGATTATATTTTTATTTCTGAACAAGATATTTTTGGTGAAAAATTTTATAGACCTCGCATTATTAGAAAAGCTGAAAATTTTATTAGAGAGATATCCAGTGTAATGCCTGGTGATGCTGTTGTTCATGTTGACCATGGAATAGGAAGATTTGAAAATTTATCAACACTTGAAATTAATAACGCTAAGCATGAATGCCTTTTAATAAAGTATGCTAATGATGATAAGTTATATCTTCCGGTTGAAAATATCGAAGTTTTATCTAGATATGGATCTGAAATATCAGATCAAATGCTTGATAAACTTGGTGGCTTATCTTGGACAACAAGAAAAGAAAATTTAAAGAAGAAAATAAAATTTTTAGCAGAAGAGCTAATTTCAGTCGCTGCCAAACGCCAACTTTCTAAAGCCGAAATGTTAAATGTTCCGGAAGACTTTTATGAGGAGTTTTGTTCAAGATTCTCATTTGAGGAAACTAGTGATCAATTAAATGCAATAAATGATGTTCAAGGCGATCTTGAAAAGGGGCTTCCAATGGATAGATTAATTTGCGGGGATGTAGGTTTTGGGAAAACTGAGGTTGCTCTTAGAGCTTCATTTTTGGCCGCTATGAGTGGAAAACAAGTCTCTTTATTAGCCCCCACCACTTTGCTAGCAAGACAACATTTTGAAACATTTAAGGATAGATTCAAGGGTTTTCCAATCAATATTTCGGAATTATCTAGATTAACTCCTAAAAAAGAGAGTGTAATTAAAGAAATTAACTCTGGATCTTGTGACATAGTAATAGGTACACATTCTTTATTAGGTGAAAAAATTAGTTTTAATGATTTGGGTCTTTTAATTATTGATGAGGAACAGCATTTTGGTGTTAAACATAAGGAAAAAATTAAAAAGCTAAGAGATAATATTCATGTTCTTACATTAACAGCAACACCAATTCCAAGAACCCTTCAATTAGCTATGACAGGTGTTAGGGATCTATCGATAATTGCATCACCACCAATTGATAGAAGAGCTATAGAAACTTATGTTTTTCCAAACGATCCTCTAGTAGTTAAGGAAGCATTATTAAGAGAGCGATATAGAGGAGGCCAGAGCTTTTATGTTGTTCCAAGAGTTTCTGATATTGAGGATATTGAGGAATATTTAAAAGAATTTGTTCCTGAGATTAATTATATAACTGTTCATGGTCAGATGCCTTCAAAACAAATAGAAGACAGAATTAATGATTTTTATATGGGTTCATATGACGTTTTAATTTCAACAACAATTATTGAGTCCGGCTTAGATATTCCAAATGCTAACACATTGATAATACATAGATCAGATATGTTTGGTTTGTCTCAATTGTACCAAATAAGGGGTAGAGTAGGACGATCAAAAGTAAAGGCTTATGCTTACCTTACTTATAAAGAACATAAAAAACTTGGAAAGAAGGCCCTAAAAAGACTTGAGGTTCTTCAATCCCTTGATTCTCTGGGAGCTGGTTTCAATCTAGCAAGCTATGATCTTGAGATACGTGGTTCTGGTAATTTACTTGGTGAAGAACAATCAGGGCAAATAAAGGAGGTTGGTATTGAGCTATATCAGAATATGCTTGAGGAAACTATTGAAGAATTAAAAAATACAAATCAAAAAATTAAGAATAATCAATGGTCACCAAAGATATCCCTGCCTTTATCTGTTTTTATACCTGAAGATTACATATCAGATTTAACTATAAGGATGGAAATATATAAAAGATTATCCTCAATTTCTGTAGAGGAAGAAATAGATGAGATTGCTGCAGAATTAATTGATAGATTTGGAAGCCTTCCTAGGGAAGTTGAAACATTAATCGACACAATAGGTTTGAAGAATTTGTGTAAACAAACAAATATAGAAAAGATTGATTGCGGGAAGAATGGTTTTTTAATTTCTTTTAAGAACAATACTTTTTCAAATCCTACAGAGCTTGTTAAATATATTTATAAAAATAAGAATTATATAAGTATTAGGCCAGATCAAAGGTTATTTGTTAAGCTTGATCAAGAAAAAGAAAATATAATTGATTATATTAAATCTATAGTTATGGATTTTGTGAAAATGATTGAAAGCTAATTAGAATTTATATGTTTTAATAGTTTAACCAATGAATCAACTGGTTGAGATCCTGTAAGGGTAATGCCATTATTTATAACGTAAGTTGGAACACCCATAACTCCATTTTCTCTATTTTTTCTCTCTTCTTCAATTACATTTTCATCATCTTCGTTTTCTAAAAATTTATTTCTAATTATTTCTTTTTCTAAACCTGACTCTTCTGCGATTTCTATTAATGTATCAATATTACTTATATCTTTAGATTTTTCAAAATATGCCTTGAATAGATTTTCAACTACCTCTGTATGACAATCATATTCTTTGGACCAAAATATTAATTTATGACTATTAAATGTATTAGGAATTATATCTAACTTATTGCTTGTAATAGATATTCCTGATTTTAAAGCTTCGCTTTTAATTCTTTCCTTCATACTACTATGATGATCTTCATTAAATTTTCTTGATATATATTCTCTTCTATTAACACCTTCTTTTGGAAAATCTGGGTTCAATTGAAATGTTGAGTATGTAAACTTTACCTTTACATCTGGAACAAGACTTAAGGCTTTGTCAAAGTTTCTTTTTCCGATATAGCACCATGGACAAATAGTATCTGAAATAACATCAATTTTTATCATTATTTTCTCTTAATTTTATAGCTTAATCTTGCTTATTGTAAAATCTAAAGGCATAACTGTCTATAATGGAAATAAATTCATCATATTTAGTAGACAGTCATTGTCATTTAAATTTTAAAGACTTTAATGATGACTTTGAAAAAGTCTTATTAAGGGCGGAAGAGTCAAATGTAAGGGTAATGGTCTCAATTTCGACTGAATTAGATGAAATTGATAAAATTATTAATATATCTGAAAAATATGACAATATTTATTGTACTGTAGGTGTCCATCCTCACTCAACTAATATAGATAATCAAATAGATGAAGATTTTCTTGAAAAAAAATCTAAAAATTCAAATGTAATTGGAATAGGGGAGACAGGTCTCGATTTTTATTATGAAAATTCTAAAAAAGAAGATCAGATTAAAAGTTTTAAAAAACACATAAATGTCTCTAGAAATACTCAACTTCCAATCATTATTCATACTCGTGATGCTGACGATGAAACATGCTCTATTTTGGAGCAAGAGACTAAAAAAGGTGAATTTCCAGGAATTATTCATTGTTTTACTGCGGGTGAAGATTTAGCAAGACGTGTTATTGATCTAGATTTTTATATATCTTTATCAGGAATAGTAACATTTAAAAATGCTGAAAAATTAAGAGAAACTATTAGAGGTATTCCATTAGAAAGACTTATAGTTGAAACTGACTCTCCATATTTATCACCTGAACCGATGAGAGGAAAAAGGAACGAACCCTCACATGTTGTTCATACAGCAAAATATTTAGCAAACTTTTATAATGTAGATGAAGATGAGTTTTTTGCATTAACGACAAATAATTTCTTTGAAATTTTTAAAAAAGCAAAAAGGCCTCTTAATGAGCAATAAAATTTTAGTAACTGTACTAGGCTGCGGCTCATCTGGAGGTGTTCCAAGGATAGATGGTGACTGGGGTAATTGTAATCCAGATGAACCAAAAAATTTAAGATCTAGATGTTCTTTATTAGTTCAAAAATTTAATGATTTAGGTAATGTTACTACTGTTTTAATTGATACTTCTCCAGATTTAAGAAATCAATTGTTAAAAACCAATGTAAAACAGATTGATGCGGTATTATACACTCATGATCATGCTGATCAATCTGGCGGTATTGATGATCTTAGAATCTTTGCTCTCAGAAAAAGAAAAAGAGTTCAAGTATATATAGATAATGAGACTGCATCTAGACTAATACCTAGATTTAGTTATTGCTTTAATACTCTTGAAGATAAGGTTTATCCTGCAATTTTAGAAAAAAATACTATTATTCCGTTTCAGGACTTTTTAATAAGCGGACCTGGTGGAGATATTAAATTTCTTCCATTTCTCCAAAAACATGGAAAAATTGATTCTTTAGGTTTTAAATTTAACAATATTGCTTATTCAAGTGATGTTGTAGATTTTTATCCTGAAAGTTTTGATGTACTGCAAAATTTAGATTATTGGATTGTTGATGCATTAAGATATGATCCTCATCCAACACATGCTCATTTAGACCTTACCTTAAAGTGGATAAACAACCTTAATGTTAAGAGAGGAATACTTACAAACCTTCATATTGATCTAGATTATAATGATTTAAAAGAAACATTACCCAATCATATTGAACCAGCTTTTGATAATTTAACTTTTGAGGTAGATCTATAGATATATTATTTATACATAATATATATTATGCGCACTATTATGATTAAATTTATTTCAAAAAGAATACTTATAGCCATACCTACTCTTCTAATCATAGTTGCTTTTAGCTTCTCTATGATGAGAGTTGCTCCTGGTGGTCCATTTACTAATGAAAGAGCATTACCACCAGAAATAGAGAGAAATATAAAAGCAGCTTATAACCTTGATAAGCCTGTCTATAAACAATTTTACATTTACATTAAAAACTTAACCAAAGGTGATTTTGGCCCCTCTTTTAAATACAAGGACTTTTCTGTTAAAGAGCTGATCCTTAATGGATTACCAGTAAGTGTTACTTTGGGTTTATCCTCAATAATAATTTCACTATTTATAGGATCATTACTAGGTATAATTGCTGCTATTAATAGAAATACTGTCTTTGATTACTCAGTTATGGGTGTGTCTTTAGTAGGCATATGTGTGCCAAGCTTTGTAATGGCACCATTATTGTCGCTGTTTTTTAGCTTATATTTAGGAATTTTACCAACCTCTGGTTGGAATAATGGCAATATACTCAATCTTATTTTACCAATAACTGCGTTGTCATTGCCTCAAATCGCAGTAATTTCAAGAATGATGAGGGCAAGTACTATCGAAGTATTAAATTCAAACTTTATACGTACTGCTAAGTCAAAAGGCTTAAATCAATCATATATTATAAGAAAACATGTTATTAGGGCCTCAATTTTACCAATTGTTGAGTATTTGGCCCCAGCTTCAGCAGGTTTGATGACTGGGTCAATAATAATTGAGCAGATTTTTGGTTTACCTGGAATAGGAAGATATTTCGTTGTGGGTGCATTACAGAGAGACTATACATTAGTAAGTGGAGTTTTAATTTTATATGCTTCTTTGTTGATATTTTTAATCTTAATAACTGATATTATTAGAGCAATTTTAGATCCAAGGATCAAAGTTTAAGATTATGAATAAAGATAAAATAAAAATATTTGAAGATTATGCAAATATTAAAGGAAGGTCTTTATGGGTCGATGCCAGAAGAAGGTTATTTCAGAACAAAGCTGCAGTAGTTTCTTTAATTTTGCTTTTTTTTGTAGCTTTTTTGTCTTTTTTTGGTCCTTTTTTCTTAAAATATAGCTTTAGCGATACAGATTGGAATTCAATATATTATCCCCCTAGTTTAAATAATGGACATTTTCTTGGAACCGACGGAAATGGAAGGGATTTATTTGTAAGAATTTTATATGGCGGAAGATTAAGTTTAAGTATTGGTGTTTTAGCAACGTTTGTTAGTGTTTTTATCGGCGTTATTTACGGTACTATCGCCGGATATTTTGGTGGAAAATTAGATATATTTATGATGAGAGTTGTCGAAATTTTATACGCTATGCCCTATTTAATTTTTGTTATTATTCTTATGGTTGTTTTTGGAAGAAATATTTATTTTCTTTTTATTGCTATAGGCGCTGTTGAATGGTTAACGATGGCAAGAATAGTAAGAGGACAAACTATATCATTGAAAGAGAAAGAATTTATAGAAACAAGCAAGGCTCTTGGCCAATCTAACTTTATGATTATATGGAAACATATAATACCAAATTTAGCTGGTCCTATAATTGTATATATCACCCTCATGGTACCATCTGTAATTATTTTAGAGAGTTTTTTATCCTTTCTTGGTTTGGGTGTTCAGGAGCCATTAACATCTTGGGGTGTTTTAATTTCAGAGGGCTCTAGGGAAATGGAAACTGCTTGGTGGTTATTAATTTTCCCGGGTTTATTTATGACCATAACATTAGCCTCATTAAATTTTATAGGAGATGGATTAAGAGATGCAATTGACCCAAAAGAGTATTAATAACAATAGTTTATTACTAGATATTCACAATCTTAATGTATTTTTTAATACTCCAGAGGGTTTATCTCACGTTGTAAGGGGTGCAAATTTTAATATAAAAAAAGGAACTTGTCTTGGGGTTGTTGGTGAGTCTGGTTCCGGTAAAACTCAGACTTTTTTCTCTATTACAGGTTTACTAGCAAATAATGGATATGTTAAAGGAGAGGCATTTTTTAAAGATACCAATTTAATATCATGTGATGATGAAACTAGAAGAGGTTTTCTTGGAAAATCAATAGGTTTTATTTTTCAAGACCCAATGACAAGTTTAACACCTCATTTAAAAATTGGAGATCAATTAGCTGAAATAGCCATTTATCATAAAAAAATTAATAAAAATAAAGCCTTAAAAAGAGCAATTGAAGTTATGGATATTGTTAAATTACCATCTAATAGAGATATTATTAATTCCTACCCTCATGAATTATCAGGAGGAATGAAGCAAAGAATTATGATAGCAATTTCATTAATGTGTGAACCAGATCTTATAATTGCGGATGAACCAACAACTGCCCTTGACGTAACTACACAAGCAGAAATACTTAATATATTCAATGAGTTAAAGAATAATTTAAATATAGGGTTGGTATTAATATCACACAATATAGGAGTTATAGCTGAAACATCAAACAAAGTATTGGTGATGAAAGATGGTAAGATTTTAGAAAGTGGAGAAACCGTTAAAG
>Ga0222719_10001593_pt1 | contig 21765 bp, 19 predicted proteins | sample C33_34DmetaG_FD_165039 | JGI IMG/M metagenome (GOLD analysis project Ga0222719, IMG submission 165039) | Estuarine water microbial communities from San Francisco Bay, California, United States - C33_34D | ecosystem: Environmental > Aquatic > Marine > Unclassified | place: USA: California...
ATAAAAGATTAAAAGACAATATTATACAAATTTCTAATCCAATAGAAAAGATTAAATCTATTGGTGGGTATGAATTTGATTGGAATGATAATCAATCAACATACGAAGGACACGACATTGGTGTTATTGCACAAGAGATTGAAGACATAATGCCAGAATTAGTCACCACAAGAGATACTGGATACAAAGCAGTAAAGTATGAAAAAATCATAGCACTATTGATTGAAGGTATTAAAGAACAACAAAAACAAATAGACGAGATAAAGAATAAATTGTAATCTTGTTATATTTATTAATGTATACAAATAGACTATTAATAGGAGAATTTTAATGGCTCAAGAAGCAATATGGCCAGGAAGTGGGTCAAGTGTTGTTGGAAATACACCATTCGCAGTGTATGATAATGACCTTGAATTTCAATTAGAAGCACCCCAAGTTGCAAGTTGGTGTGCAAAAAGACTTGGATATCCAATTATGGATGTTGAACTTCAAGATACGCAATTTTATGCTTGTTTCGAAGAAAGTATTTCCGAATACTCGGCACAAGTTAATCAATTTAACATTCGTGATAACTTATTACACTTAAAAGGACAACCAACAAGTTCAAACTTTACACACAAAAGGATATCAGCAGGATTATCAGAAAATATATTTATATCTGAAAACTATGGTTCAGAAGCACAAGTGGGTGGTAATGTAGAGTACAAACGAACAGCGGTAAATCTACAATCTGGTAGTCAAGATTATGATTTAAATGAACTAATTGCACAAGCAAGTGAATCTGGTGAATCAATAGAAGTTAAACGAGTTCATTATGAAGCAAGACCAGCAATCACAAGATACTTTGACCCATATGCCGGAACAGGTATGGGTACAAATAATATGTTGGACGGATTTGGTTTCGGTAGTTATTCACCAGCAATTACTTTCGTATTACAACCAATGTATGCAGACTTACTTAGGGTTCAAGCAATTGAATTTAATGACCAGATTAGGAAATCAGCATACACTTTTGATATTCAAAATAACAATTTAAGAATATTCCCAATCCCTACATCAACAGGTTCTTTATGGGTAGAGTATATCAAAACATCAGATAGAGATAATCCTTTAAAAACTCGTTATAGTGGTTCAAGTGATGATACCGTAGTATCAGATTATTCAAATGTAAACTATGACTTTATGGTGTATTCTAACATCAATGATGTGGGTAAACAATGGATTAGAAAATATTGTTTAGCACTATCAAAAGAACTATTGGGTATTGTTCGTTCTAAATATGGTAATATTCCTATTCCAAATGCAGAAGTTTCAATGGACGGGGATACATTAAGAGCCGAAGCAACTGCAGAAAAAGAACAATTAGTAGAACAATTAAGAGAAAATTTAGAACAAACCAGTCGTAAGGCATTGTTGGAAGCTCAAAGAGATGAGAGTGATACACAACAAGAAACACTTCGTAAAGTTCCTTACCCAATCTATATAGGATAAAAAAATGCCATCAAGATTTTATGGAAATAAAGATTTGGCAACCATAGAAAAGTTCAATAGAGAACTTTTAGGTGAACCAAATAAAGATGATTGCGGAATCATTGACCAGTTCATTATTTTATATCGTGTGTCCGTTTACGATACAGATACAAATATGTATGGAGAAGCATCGGACGGAAAAGTTTACAAACAAGGAATTAAATTACCTTGTATTGTAAATGCAGAAGATATAGATTTTGAATTTGATGAGTTTGGTCCAGATAGTAAACAAAATGTTACATTTGCATTCCAACGAGCATACTTAGTAGAAATAGGAACAAAGCCAGATATCGGTGATATATTGAAATGGAATGATGGTTGGTTTGAAGTTAAAGATTATAATGAAAATCAGTTAGTTGGTGGACAGCCAGATAATAGTCATTCAATAGTTGTATCAGCTTATTCAGTAAGACCACCAACACATAATTTAGAAGAATATAAAGGATTTTAATGGCAAGAAATAAACCAATACCAAGAAGTCAACGAATTAGTTTTAATCGTGCAGAAAAAGTAAGTCGTAATTCACCAGGAGCAAAAGATAATGTAAAGAATTTATCCGTAGGTATTATGGATATGGATAGTGCTATTATGTATTACTTCAATGAGGTAATTAAACCAGATGTAGAAGTTAATGAGGAAAAGGTAAAAGTTCCTTGTATTTACGCATCACCAGAAAGGTGGTTATCTATATCTAAGCAAGGATACCTAAGAGATAAGAAAAGAAAAATTATAGTTCCGTTGATTGTATTTAAACGAACAGGTATGAGTCGTGATGACCAAATGCCAGTTGATAAATTAGATGCCAATGACCCTAAAATAAATTATTCATTTCAGAAAAAATTTACACAACACAATCGTTATGATAAGTTTTCAGTATTACAAAACATTACACCAGGTAGAGAATATTATAATGTAGCAATGCCAGATTATGTTCAGTTAACATATGAATTTACTATATGGACTTCTTACATTGACCAAATGAATCAAATAGTTGAAAAAATTAATTATTCGGACGGAGCATATTGGGGTGAACCAGGAAAAATGAGATTTAGAACTCGTATTGATAGTTTTTCGGACTCATCACAAATAGATGGAGAAAGATTAATCAAAACCACATTTAGTATGACACTAAATGGATACTTAGTTCCAGAAGTGTTTAATAATAAAACCACTACACAGAAATTTCTAACACCAAAGAAAATAGTTTTAAAAGAAAGTGCAGACACAACTATTGTAGATAAAACAGGAAAAGTTGTTTTAGCACCAAACTCCGCAACAGACGACGGCTCATCAAATACAAAAGATATATTTTCAATCAACATATCTAATGGGTTGGTGTTTGAAGAAGGAACAGGTGTAACACTTTCTAATAATGGTTCAAGTTTTGATGGTTCATCACCATTAACACAAGAATTTTCAATCGGACAATCAGTTGGAACCACAGATAATGTTCAATTCAATTCTTTAACCGCAAGTTCAGTTCAAGTAGGAACAGGAACTACCGTGATTGAAGACGGGAATATTAGTAGTTCAGCAGGAACTTTTGAAATTACAGGTTCTACCATAGTTACTGGTAGTTTAAATGTATCTGGTAGTGTAGAGGTTACTGGTAGTTTAATAGCAGATATATCAGTTACACAAGTCACTACACAATCTATTGATTTTTCCGCAGGTTCAAATCAATTTGGAGCGGCATTAGTAGATACACACGAATTTACAGGTTCAGTTGATGTAACGGGTTCATTAAAACTAAATGGTTATTCGGTAGATGAAATCAGTAATGATACATCTTTAACTGACGCAAGTCAAACCGCATTAGTAACGGAATATGTATTGGCAAACACCTCACTTTCATCAAGTATTTCAAGTGATGATACCGCATATCTAAGAAAGAATTTTTACAAAACATCTGCTGGAATAAGTGGTAGTAGTACAGCAAGTTTCACGGCAGTAACGGCATCCGCACCGAGTGGACTAACATCAACATCAGAAAATGATTTCGTGTTTTTTGTCAATGGTCAATATATGGAACACGACGCAATCTCAATAGAACAAAAAAATAGCACAGAATTTTTATTAAAGGTAGACACCGATTCAATAGGATATGAATTAGAATCCGATGACGAAATATTAGGAATCGGTAAGTTTAATTCATAATGTCAGATATATTATTTAAACTTAATAAACCTATAACTCTTAAAGAGGGAACAGGTGTAACCTTAACCAATAATGGTATTACTGGAACACAAGTAATAGACGGAACCAACACATCTAATGTTCAAGTATCCATTGGACAATCAGTATCAACGAGTTCTAATGTACAATTTGACAATGTAGTTTTAAGCAGTAATAGTTTAACCGTAGGAACTGGTTCAGATACCTTAGTGTTTAGTGATGGAAAACTTGTTGGTGATGTTACATTTCAACAAGAGGTTAAAACAACAGAAGACTTAACCACTATTGGTAATTTGGTCTACACGGATAGTGTAACGGCTACAACTATAATTACAGGTTCATCACAAGTTACACAATCAGTTGCAACCGGTAGTAATATATTTGGTTCAACATCATCAGATAATCAGTTCTTTACTGGTAGTTTAGATATAACGGGTTCCATTAAACTAAATAATTCAAATACAATTACTGAAATATCCAATGATATTAATGCAACAGACCAAAGTCAAACAGCATTCGTAACGGAATATGCAGCATATCAATTTTTAACTGGACAATCTACCGAAGGACTTTATTTAAGAAAATCATTTGTTCATACGGGTAGTTTTGTTAATAGTTCTACATCAAGTTTCAATGCTATAACGGCATCAGCTCCACAGACTTTAACAGGAACAACTGAAAATGATTTTATGTTTTTTATTAATGGTATGTTGGTAGAAAACGACGCATTAACAATTGAACAAAAAACATCAACAAATTTAGAATTAAGATTAGATACGAGTTCATTGGGATACGAATTATCCGCACAAGATGAGATAATTGGGTTCGGTAAATTTAACAATTAGATATTTATAAGTAGAGAAATATTATGGCAAAAACAAAATCAAAACAACTGGCAAATCTATTAACCTTTTCCACTGCAAGTATAGATGTAGTGAGTGGTTCATTAATTCCAGATGCCGCAAATCTTTACAATGTAGGTAGTTCTACACTACCTTATAAAAGTGGCTCTTTCCAAAACTTAGATGTAACCGATGGTGGACAAGCCACAATCACAAACCTTTTCGTAACAGACGTAAGTAGATTTACAGGTTCAATCGTATTGAAAGAACAAACCACATCACCAACCGCACAAGAAGGTGGATTGATGTATAGTGGTAGTAATTTTTACTTAGGTTTTGAATAATAAAACTTTCAAACTTAATATTTATAATTAGAAAAAGTAGACAAACTACTTTACTATTAATTAACAAAACAAGATAATCTTAGGAGAATAAAAATGGCAAGTTGGAAAAAAGTCATTGTTAGTGGTTCGTCCGCAGAGTTGTCAGCATTAACTTTAGATACAGCTTTACCAGTCGCACAGGGTGGTATTGGTGCAAGTTCGTTAACTGACAAAGCAGTTCTGATTTCACAAGATAGTGGAACAGATGCAATTGGAGCATTAGCATTAGGTACCAATGGAAACATTATCGTAGGTGGAACAAGTGGACCAGCAGTAGAAGCAGCAGCAGATGTTGCAGGAACTGGTTTAACCGCCGTAGTAGGAGACGGAACATTAGCAATCAATGTTGACGCAGCACAAACACAAGTAACATCAGTCGGTACATTAGCCGCAGGTGCTATTTCAAGTGGTTTCGGAAACATTGACAATGGAACATCTACTTTAAACACAGGTAATGCAACCGTAGATAATTTAACAAACGCATCAGCAGTAGCAGATTCACACATTACAGGTTCTATGACCGGTTCATTTATTGGAACATTTAGTGGAGACGGTAGTTCATTAACAGGTGTAACAGCAGCAGTTGATATCGATTCATTAAGTGCAGCAGCAATAGCACAAACAGATAATTTAATTTTCTCAGATGCTGGAACCGAATCAAAAATTACATTTAGTAATTTTGAAGACGCAATTTTCGGTAATGTATCAGGGGACGCAACAATCGCAGCAGGTGGTGCTTTAACAATAGCAGCAGATTCCGTAGAAGGAACAATGTTAAACACAAATGCAGCAGACACATCAACAATAGAACTATCAAGTGATACACTATCAGTATTGAAAGTTCCTAATGCACTTACCGTTGATAACGCTACTATTGCATTAAATAGTGGTACAACATTTGACGGAAGTGGAGCAGTAACAATCTCCATTAAAGACGGAGGAGTTGACGCTGACGCATTAGCAGCAGCAGTTGCTGGTGGTGGTTTAACTGGTGGTGGTGGTTCCGCATTAGCAGTCGGAGCAGGAACGGGTGTTACCGTAAATGCAAATGATATCGCTATTGGACAGGCAATTGGAACAGGTGATTCACCAACATTTACAAACTTAACACTTTCAGGTGATTTGACAGTAAGTGGAACAACTACAACACTAAACACAGCAAACTTATTAGTAGAGGACAAATTCATCTTACTAAATAGTGGTTCAGATGCGACCGGAGATGGTGGTATTTTAGTTGGTAGTGGTTCAAACCAAAGTGGTAGTGCTTTCGCATGGGACGATTCAACAAATCGTTGGGCAGTTCAATACGATACACAACTGAAACACGACGCAACAGCAGTAGCACCAGAAGCAAATGTGTCATTATATGTTGGAACGGCCTATACAGGTTCAGCAACATATACACAAAAAGGTAATATCAAAGTAGACGATACTACTGAAGACATCTTTATTTACTCTTAATGAGTAAGTAAATAAAGGTTAATATGGGATTAATAGATAGTAAAGAAGCAAAAAAACTAAGATTATCCAATCAGGAAAAAAACGAAGGTGTTTCAAAAGAGACACCTTCGTTAAAGTTGGATAAACAAGAAATTGAGTTTCTTTTATATTTAATACAAGAAGGAATGATTCCAGGAAAAAGACTGATAGAAGCAATATCAGTTGTAGAAAAATTACAAAAAAGTTACAAAGAACAAAAATAACTTTATTGGCCTTGATGTGGCAATCAAGGAAGTGGGCTCAACGAGTAACCAACCATAAGGAGACAAATTAAATGCCAAGTTGGAAAAAATTAATCACAAGTGGAAGTGCAGCTTCCCTTTCAAGTATCACCACATCTGGTGATATTACTATACCAGCAACAAATAAAATTTATTTAGATGGTGGTTCTCATACTTACATAGATGAAGTAGCATCAGACCAACTAAGATTGGTAGCAGGTGGTACAGAAATTTTAAAAGGATATTCAAGTGGAGTTATTGATATTTATGGTTCAAACATAAATAGAAGTATTGAGTTAGGTTCCAACAGAACTGGAGATGGTGCTTCTTATATTGATTTTATAGGTGATACAACTTATACAGATTATGGATTTAGAATAATTAGAAATTCTGGTGCTAATGGTATTACTCAATTACTACATAGAGGTACTGGTGAAGTACAACTGACTACACAAGAATCAGCAGGTATAAGATTTAGAACAGGTGGCTCTGATGCATTAATGATTAACTCAAGTCAAAATGTAGGATTGAAAGCTACTGGAAAATTATTCTTTGATGGAGTAGATAGTACCGGTGATACTTATATCCACGAACCATCAGGAAACCAAATAGGGCTTGTTACTGGTGGTAATACAAGAGTATTAGTTCAAGCACATAAAACTTACATTAATTCAACTGGTGCCAATGGATTAGTTATTAACAATGATGAAGGACTTACTACTAATTCAGGAAGAATATTCTTTGAAGGAAATAGCACAACTGCCTTAATGCAAGAAGCTGATGATTTTAGTATTAGAACTGGTGCAACTACTGGTACTTCAAGTGGTACAGAAAGATTTAGGGTAAATACTTCTGGAGTGGGAGTAACTGGAGATGTAAATGCAACCGGTGATGTTGTGGCATATTATTCATCAGACAAAAGACTTAAAGACAATATTATTCGTATAGAAAATCCATTAGAAAAGGTTGAAAAAATAGGTGGTTATACATTTGATTGGAACGACAACCAACAAACTTATACAGGAAAAGATGTCGGAGTAATTGCACAGGAAATCCAAGAAGTTCTACCAGAACTCGTAACCGAAAGAGATAATGGATACTTAGCAGTCAAGTATGAAAAAATTGTTCCATTATTAATCGAATCAATCAAAGAATTAAAACAAGAAGTTGATGATATCAAACAAAAATGTGATTGTTTGAACAAATAACTTTATATTTATTACTAAACCAAAACAGGAGTTATAATGGCAAAAGCTAAAACACAAAAAAAACAAGAAATCAAATTCACTCAAGAAGAGTTAAATTCACTAAATGGTTTGAAAGTCAATTTTGAAAGATTACAGAATCAATTAGGTTCTATTGAAATAAATAGAATACAAACTGAATCTCAATTGCAAACTATTGAAGACGAAAAACTTAGACTTGAAGCAGAGTATTCAAATCTAAAAGACCAAGAAGGTCAATTAGTAAATACTCTAAATGAAAAGTATGGAAGAGGACAACTCGACCCTACAACTGGTGTTTTCACACCACAAAAATAATTCGCTCACAGAGTGATTTTGAGAATTTTATTTGATATTTATTCATACCAAATAAAACCCAATTAGGAGAAAAAAAATGGCAGAAAGAGTAGTAAGTCCAGGTGTATTTACCAACGAAAAAGACTTATCTTTCTTACCGCAAGGGATAGACGGAATTGGAGCAGCATTAATCGGACCGACATTAGACGGACCGGCATTTGTTCCAACAACCATCAGAAACTTCGGTGAGTTTGAAGATATTTTTGGTAAAGAAACTCAAGACTTTTATGTTCCATTTGCAGCAAAACAATATTTAAGAAACGCTGGAAATGTAACAATCGTTCGTGTTATGGGATTAGGCGGATACTCAAACAATACAGTAGCTTTAAGTGTTAGTGGTTCAGACGGGTTAGTTCATACCGTAGCAACACTAAAACCTTCACGAGGCGCAGCAGACCCAGATAGTTTAGACTTAACAACAACCGCACTTAGTGGTAGTGTTAATACAAAAAGCAATTTTGGTCTTACGATTGGCGGAACTGCATATCAATTATCATTTGATTCAAGTTCAGCAAACTATATCGGTAAAGTATTTAGTGAAGACGCACAAGACAATACAAAAAATGTTTACTTGTATTCTAATCTTTTACATACACAAAACATAATAACGGGTACATCAGTAGTTTTCGTAACGAATGCTGCTACTGACCCATTTTCATCGAATTATTCGGTGGCAACAACACCATCAATCACATCACAACTTGTAAGTAATTCAAGAACAGAATTATTTAAAGTTAACACTCGTTCACACGGAACAAGTCAAAACACAAGATTTAGAATCGGTATATCAGATGTTAAACCAGCAACTGATGTAGCAGGAAGTGATTATGGTACATTTAGTTTACAGGTCGTAAGCCATAATCCAGGTCAAAATGATGACGGAGATATTTTAGAAAACTTCTCTGGATTAAATTTTGATGAGGATTCAGTAAACTACTTACCAAGAGTAATTGGAGATACCTATACAACAGTAGACAATTCAACAGGAAAATTAACCAATAATGGTGATTATCCGAATCGTTCAAAATATGTATATATTTCTGATTATGGTAATTTAACAGGAATTTCGAAAGAATTGGTTCCTATGGGATTCGGAAAGCTAACTTTACCACACAGAACATCAGTAGTAAGTGGTTCAGCTTCTTTCCCAACAGCATCATTACTTGGACTAACACAAGCAGCTAAGTCAAGTCAGGTAAATTCAAGAGGAACATTTGACCAAAATGCTTTCTATGGATTTGACTTTGGTCAAACTGCTACAAGTTCTTTTGACGACAATAGTGAATACTTAGCACCACTACCTTCCACAGGAACAGGTACTGGTAGTAATGTAACTATGAGTTTGGAAGATTGTTTTGGAAACGATGACGCATCTACATTAGGTGCTACATACGCAAATGGTTCAACAAAAATCAGTTTAACAAATTCAGCACTTGGTCAAAGAAAGTTCCAAGTTCCTTTCCAGGGTGGTTTTGATGGACAAAATCCAGCACAAGACATTAAAACTGGAACAGATATCGTAGCTACAAATTCACAAGGATTTGACTTATCTGCAGCAGATAAAAGTGGTTCAGTTGCATTTAAAAACGCAATTACAGCTATTTCAAACCCAGACGAATTTGACATTAATCTATTAGCAACACCGGGTGTTATTCATTCAATTCACCCATCAGTAACAAATCACGCAATTGATAAAGTTGAAGATAGAGCAGACGCTTTCTACATTATGGACGGCTCTCACTATTCAGCATCAGTTCAAAATGCTATTGATGATGTTGCGGCAGTAGATTCAAATTATGCAGCTACTTACTATCCTTGGGTAAAAGTATTGGATAGTGTTAAAGGTAAACCTACTTGGGTTCCACCTTCAGTAGTGTTGCCAGGTGTTTACGCACAAAACGACAGAATTGGACAAGAGTGGTTCGCACCAGCAGGTCTAAATCGTGGTGGTTTAACAGAAGTATTAGAAGCTAAAACAAGACTAACGAACTTGGAAAGAGATGATTTATATGAAAGTCGTGTAAATCCTATCGCTACTTTCCCAGGTCAAGGTGTAGTCGTGTTTGGTCAGAAAACACTTCAAGGTAAACCAAGTGCATTAGACAGAATCAATGTAAGAAGATTGTTGATTAACTTGAGAAAGTTCATCGCTTCTACTTCAAGATTCTTGGTATTTGAACAAAACAATAGTTCTTTAAGAAATCGTTTCTTGAATATTGTTAATCCATATATGGAACAAGTTCAAGCAAATGCAGGACTAACAGCATTCAGAGTAGTAATGGATGAATCAAACAACACACCAGATGTTGTAGATAGAAACCAATTAGTTGGTCAAATCTTTATCCAACCTACAAGAACAGCTGAGTTCATTGTATTGGACTTTGTAGTTCAACCAACAGGAGCAGCATTCCAAGACTAATAGGAATATTGATTAAGAAAAACCCCCAAGAAATTGGGGGTTTTTTGTTATGATAATCAGGAAGAAAAAATTTGAGAGTTTAACCACCTAACTCACAAGGGTTGTTTCTAAATCGTGAAACTCTACATAACCCACTCGGTTCCAAATTTGTAGTCACCGAAAACCCACGACTCAATAGGTTCTTACGATTACGATATTAACACCTATTTAGGATAAATAGCAAATGTATCAGCGTATTCTGCCAATGTATTATATTGACTTCTAACATATCCGTATTGTGGCTTACTACCACCACGATATCTAATTCTATAATTACCAGTCATCATCATTTCTCTAATAACTGGATTCCACCTTAATCTCATAGGAATACCCTTGTAATGAGCTACTTCACCAAGGTCAGTATTAGCGTAATTCATAATATTTAATCTTGGTTGATTTTGATTAGCTTCATACAATTCCATAGGATTGTGTGCATATTGATAAACATTCATAGTGAATGTCCTATTGTCAAAACCAAAACATCTTTCTACAAGAGTATCTTGGTAATTTCTCATATAAATACCTTCGGTATCAGTCGTTATTGTTTCATTATTTTCAATCATTTCGTTTCCTTTTATCATTATCATAACACTATAATATACAAATACTATTTGTAAATGTCAAGCTTTTTTTTTAATTATTTTCTTCAAAGAGTTCTTCTTCACAATCATCACAAAGGAAAAAGCCGTCTATTTCAACACCACACTCTTCACATATTATCTCATCAATCATACTATAATATACAATGAATAAATGACAATGTCAAGTAAAAACTTCAAAAAAACTTCTAATAATTATATTAAAATAAGTTCTTTTAAGAAATCACTTTTTTTCATTTCGTTATATTTATTAATGTAATAGAAAATTCTTATTTATAGGAGAAAGAAAGTGGCTGATTTTATAGACCCAAACGAAATATTTTTTACACCATTTGAACCAAAATTATCAAATAGGTTCATTATGGAAATTGACGGAATACCATCATTTATGGTGCAATCTTTCGCAAGACCAAACATTGAGTTTGAAGAAATAGTAATTCCACATATCAATACAAAAAGATATGTAAAAGGTAGACCAACTTGGTCAGATGTGGAAGTAAAACTATATGACCCAATCGTCCCAAGTGGAGCACAAGCAGTTATGGAGTGGGTAAGACTACACCACGAATCAGTAACGGGTCGTGACGGATATTCTGACTTTTATAAAAAAGATATTACATTTAATGTATTAGGGCCAGTCGGTGATAAAGTTGAAGAGTGGACATTAAAAGGAGCATTTATTAAAAGTGCTAACTTTAGTGATTTCGGATTTGATGCAGCTAACATAGCAGACATCACACTAACTTTAAGATACGACTACGCTGTATTACAATTCTAAGGAGAATAGTTATGTGGGCAATATTTAAAGACAACAATGAATACAACGAAAAATCAATAATTGGTTTCGGTGCATTCACAGTAATGGTTTTATTTGCATTTGCAGATGTTGTTACTGGACTTATGGGTAAAGATTTAGTTATCAATGATGTGGTATACAATTCTTTCCTATTCACTACATTAGGTAGTTTCGGTATCGCAGGTGCAGAAAAAGTTTTAAAAAAATAAGTTATTAATTCAGTATTAATCAAGGAGTAAACAATGGCTGAAAATCAGTACGGATTTCCTACTGAAGTTCTATCTTTACCTTCACAGGGATTATTGTATCCCGAAGATAGTCCTTTGCGTAATGGAACCATAGATGTCAAATATATGACAGCAAAAGAGGAAGATATCTTAACTTCCACAAATCTAATTCAACAAGGTGTAGTTTTAGATAGATTATTGGAAAGTGTAATCGCAGACAAAGGTATCAAATTAGATGACCTACTTGTCGGTGATAAAAATGCACTTCTATTAGGAACTCGTATTTTGGGGTATGGTAAAGATTATAGATGTACCATTACAGACCCAGATACAGAGGAACAAGTAGAACATACAATAGATTTATCTACAATACAACACAAATCAATAGATGAAAAATCATTTGAAAATGGAAATCTATTTAGTTTTGAATTACCGAACTCTAAAAGAGTATTAGAATTTAAAGTTCTAACTCACGGAGACGAAAAGAAACTTCAAGAAATAAATGAAACCTATGAAAATGCAAAAAAGATAACAGGTATTGACCACTCTATGACAAATAGAATGAAATATCAAATCGTATCAATAGACGGAAAAACAGACCAAAAAGAAATAGACAAGTTTGTTGATAACGACTTCTTAGCATTAGATTCAAGAGCATTCAGATTATATCGAGATAAACTAAACCCAGATGTCGAAATGGTGTTTGACTATACAAGTCAGACTGGTAAAAAACATAAAGTTGATTTACCAATAAATGTAGAATTTTTTTGGCCAGCCGCCGAGTAATAGGGCGGCCATACACGAAGAACTCTTTAACATTGCCTATTATGGTAATGGATTCAACCACGACGAACTATACAATATGCCAGTATTCTTAAGAAAATTCTATGCTCAAAAATTAATAGACGCAAAGAAAAAAGAATCTGAACTAATCAAAGATGTTCAACGAGGAAAAAGTCAACCACCAAGTTACCAAAAATCTTAAAACTTGATATTTATTATTGATGAAAAACAAACTTACAGAACGACAAAAAATCAACGAATTTATCGGTAAAGCACTTGAAAGGTTTTTAACCAACCGAGCAAGTAAATCTCTTGATAAATTTATGAAAACTGACCCGGCGCTACGCAAGAAAATTAACACTATGAATGACAAAGCTCTTGATGTATTAAACCACTTAGAAAAGGTTAAGCAGGGTAAAGTTAAACTTAGATAAAGTATTTTCGTTTTTCGTTTATATCAATTCACACACATTATAAAATATGGCTAAAACAAGACAGCAAAATCTGAACGATATGTTTGGTTCTATTGACAAACTCAATACCAAACTTGACAAATTATCATCTACCGTAGAAAACTTAGATACTAAACTATCTTCGGTGGAAAAGGGTAGTGCTGAAGAAGCAAATCTTATAAATAAAAAAAATAAAGCCATAGAAGAAGAAACCAAAGTCACAAAAGAATCTACAAAGAAAGAAAAAGAAAAAGTTGAAAGTATAGAAGAATCGATTGAAAAGACTGATAGTTGGACTGAAGCTATCATAAAAAGTGCAGATGAAGCCAGTGTTGGTTTTACACAAGTAAAGAAAATGTTTGGAGAATCTGGTAATAGTTTTATCGATAGTTTTACCGACTATGCAGAAATCATACTAAGTTCTGGAAAAGACCTTGATACAAATGATATAGGTAAAAAAACTCTTAAATCAGTTGGTGGTATATTTGAAAACATAGCTAATATAGCAAATGATGAATATACAAGTTTTGATAGAAAAGCTTCAGATAAAAAACGAAAAGAACTTGAAAAATCAGGCGCAGGTGATGTAGACCTTGACTTGTTTGATTCAGCAGTAGCAGCTGCAGAAGCAACTGATACGGTGGTACAGCAATCGGAGAAATTAGTTGATTCAACACAAGCGTTGGGTAAACAACTTAGTTCAACGGTTCAAAGTATTCCATTAATTGGTGGATTTTTAGATAAACATTTACAAAAAGGTTTAACAAGTCTTGGACAAAATTTAAAATCAAATTTACTTAAAAATATAAACTTATCAAATAAAGGAACGAAAAATATAGGAAAAGGATTTACAGGAACATTAGGGCCAATTAGAGCGATGGGTGCAGCAATCGGAACAGCTACGGGTGGTGTTACAATATTGATTGGACTTTTAGTAGCGGCAGCAGCATTACTAATCGGAATGGCAAAACGAGCAAGAGATTTTGCTGGTGAAGCCAATATAGGTTTTATGCAATCAGTAAAACTACAAGGTGAATTCTTGAAAGCTGATGCTATGTTGGTTGGAACTGGTAAAAAATCAACAGATATTGGAAAAGAATTAATTCAAAACTATGGAACATTAGCAAATGTTAATGCGGATGCTATAAAACAAATAGGGCAAATGTCCGTAAAATTTGGTGTTGCAACAGACGACTTAATTAAATTCCAAAAAGGATTTTCAGATGTAACGGGAGCATCAGCAGATGTTGCTAACGATGTTGTTAGAGCAGTTGGTGATATGGCAGCAGGAGCTGGTGTAGCTGCAGGTGCAGTAATAAAAGATATATCAGGTAGTATGGAAGCGTTTGCAAGATTTTCTACTGAGGGTGCTATGGGTATGGCTGAAGCTGCAATTGAAGCAGCTAAAATTGGTTCAAACTTAAGTGAGGTTGTTAAAATGGCAGACGCACTATTAAATTTTGAATCCAGTATCACAGCAGAATTTGAAGCACAAGTCTTAACGGGTAAAGCACTAAACCTTGAAAAAGCAAGAGAAGCTGCACTTCAAGGAGATTTCGCAACATTAACACAAGAAATACAACAGCAAGTTGGTGGATTAGGTAATTTACAAGCAATGAATGTTATTCAAAAAGATTCTATCGCAACTGCACTTGGTATTAGTGTAGCAGAATTAACAAAGATTGCTCGTGGTGAAGCAATAGATAACGAAGAATCACCAGAATTAAAAGCACAAAAAAGAACAAATCAAATCTTAATTGACGGATTTACAGGAAACAAAGAAGCATTAGAAAACATCGGTAAGAAATCAGCTGATAGTTCCGGTGGTATGTTTGGGGATTTTTTATAGGATAAATTATGGCACTTATTGAATTAAAATCAAACTTAGCAGCAGACCCAGATTACAATAAACAAAGTTTAGAAGAATCTAAAAGGGATAATGCAAAACTAAACCACAGAAAGTTTAGACCAGACGAGGACCAACTAATCCATAGAGAGATTGGAGACGGATACAACTCAACTAAATTGGACGGGGGATTTGTTCGTGGTGGAGCAGGACTACAAGCAGAACGAACCATTGAAGATACAAAAAGAATTGGTAAGTTTTTATTTTCACCAAAAGGAGCGTTGTTCACATTAAAACAATCCGTTTTACAAAATCAAAACAAACAAAGAAATGCAAATATTTATGACCCAACATCAATTTTAAAAAATCTACCTTCAATAGCACATTTCCAACGACACGTTAATGAAGATTTATTTTCTGAAGGGTTATCATTGAGTGGTATAGCACAACAATTAATCGGTGGAGACGCTGATAATCAATATATAAAATTTATCAAAACAAAAGGAGATAAATTTGGAACAAAATATGAAGATGTTGTAGATTCAGTAACTTACTTTCAACAAAAAGGAAAGAAAAAATTACAAGTTGAGTATGGTGAGTTTGATGAAACAAAATTACCAAAAGATTTTATTAAATTTAGAATTAGAGATTTGGTAAATGGAAAGTGGATTATATTTCCTGCTTTCTTAACATCAGATATTGTGGATAATTCACAAGCAAGTTATGAAGAAATAAATTATGTTGGTAGACCAGACGCTGTTCATATTTATAAAAATACTAAGCGTTCATTTAGTATTGGATTTAAAGTCGTAGCAACCAACAAAGCTGATATTAAGTTAATTTGGAAAAAAATAGATAGATTAAAAGGATTAGCACAACCAGCATATAAACCATTTTTAAACACTACGAATAAAGTAAAAGAAACTACAGAAACCGATATATTTACAAGACCAACCGCACCTATGGTTTCATTAACGATTGGTGATGTATTTAAAAATACAGTTGGATACTTTGATTCAATTAGTGTAACGATACCACAAGCAAGTAATACTTGGGAAACAGAAGAAGGAACACAACTACCAGTTATATGTGATGTTTCTTTAAGTTTCATACACATAGGTAATGTAACACCAACAATAGATAGTCCAAATTATGGTAGTCAAGATTTTACAGATAAAAAGGATATATTTATACAAGAAACAAAAGACAACACAGCAGCTTCAAAAGAAGTAGAAGCAGGAAAAGAAGTTTCACAACAAAATTCAAAAGAATTAAGTAGTGAAGAGAGGCGAGCACAAATATTGGCAGAAGCTTATAAAGTTCGAGATGACGCCAATCATTATGGACGATAGTTATGAGTAGATATGATAAATCAAAAGTATTTAGAGATGAAAACGGAGTTCGTTATCTAAATAGAATACAATATCCGAAGATTGAAATTAGTGATAGTGATGTTACAATTACTGGACTATATGGACAACGACTTGAAAACTTAGCACATAAATTCTATGGTAATGTAGAATTATGGTGGATAATTGCCAGAGCAAACGGACAACTTGATGGTTCCAGTTATATGATTCCAGGTAAAGAATATCGTATTCCACAAAATCTTGCTCGTATCATAGAGGACTTCGAGGAGTTGAATAGATAATGAGTGCATTTGAAAGTTCTCAAATACACGCAAAAGTCCAACAAGCACTATTCAGAAGAATGTTGGCAGTCAATAGGTTAGTTCCTAATGGTGTAGAAAGTCCAGGTGTTGGTTCAGCACAAAATTTAAAAGATTCATTAGCAACAGGTCAAGCATTTTTACCACAGGATATTGTTGGAGATAAAAATCCATATGAACAACAAATAATTCGTAGTGCTTTTTGTAAAGTTAGTGCTGATGTACTTGTTGGAAAAGATATAATGAACTTCTCAAGTTATATTACGGGTGGACCAGGTGGTAAAGGAGAAGCAACACAAGCAAACAGACCTATATCATTCAAAGATAAGATAAACCCAGACTCTAATTCTTATCGTGGAGATACTGGTGTACAAAGTGTATCGATAGCACAAAAAAGTTATTTTATGAACGAGATAACTATCAACTGGGTTTGTCCGGACCCTATGGATTTTGAATCAAGAATACAACCTATATTTTTAAAACACGGAAGAATGATTTTTGTAGAGTTTGGATTCGGTATAAACAGTTCAAAGGAGTTTGAACAACTATCACAAATAGGAACAAAGACTTTAAAAAAACTTGATAGAGAAATACTATTATTAAACTCAGCTCACCCAGACAAGTATCAAGTTTTTAGAGGGTTGGTAACCAAGTATGATTTTAAGATTACTGATTATGGTGGATATTCCGGAACTATAACTTTAGCTTCAAAAGGAAAAAATGTATTAGAAACACCAATCCAAAAAGCAACACAACAAACATCTACCTCAACATCAACAGAACTCGGAGTAAATGATTACAAAAATAAACTAAAAGAAAAAATTGAAAAAGAAAATAAAACCATAGACGACCAGGGTGAAGATTTTATTGGACCACAAAAGTCTACTGAAAAAGAATTAAAAGATAAGTTTTCCGATACAGAAGTTCACTTTAAAGCAGTTATTGAAGCACTACCAGAAGTTGTAGATAGATATGTAAAAGAAGCTCCACCAAAAGGAGTTAGTATTACGGAAGACAACAAAGGTAGGAAAGACGCTGTTATACCACCAGTAAGAAAGTTAAATTACTATTATAAAAATGGTGCGATGAACTACTTTTTTGGAGCAGGTGTAGATATAAATCCCGACGACGACACTTGGTTTGGACCAGTAGTTACAAAGTTGTATGAAGAAGTTAAACAAGCTGGTGGTGAATTAGTAGATAGTGAAGAAACTTGGTGGAAAAGAACTTGGGGTGGGGTAAAACTTTTAGGAGCTGCTGCATTAGCAGTAGCTGGAGCAGTAGGTAGTGGAGTTGTAGCTACTGGGGTAGCAGTAGTTGCTACTGGAGCTGCAGTTGTTGGTGCGGGTAGAGCACTCCTTAAAGTAGGAAAAATGGCAACGGAAGAATTATTTGAAAGTGAAATAAATGACAAACAAGAAAAATCTACACACTTAGTTACTTGGGGTTGGTTTGAAGACCACATACTAAATTCATTTTTTCAAGTTCAATCATCAACCAATACAGGTGAAGGAACTCAAACACTACAACAAATTCGTAGTGTTCATTTACCTTACAACTATGAAGTAGAACAATACAATACAGAAGAAGGAAAAAAAGAATCTCAAAGTAATAGACAAACTAAATCCTATAATGAAGCTTTGAAAGTAGAAAGAGAATCACAAGAGGAAGGTAATGAAGCTTCAACTGAAGAGGAATTTCAAAATGTACAAAGATTAATTGAAGCTAATGACAAAATGTCAGTAGTTTCAGATTCTAAGTATTTAGTGAGTAATCGTTGTGCAAATAGTCCTTCATTACAAAGTATTGGATTGGATAGTGTTGTGATACCAGGACAAACTAATAAATTCTGGGAAGAAGAAGTGGTTAGTGGAAGTCAAGCAGAACCAATTCCAGACCAACAGCTGGACGCAGGACAAGCAGTAGTAGCAATCGGAACAACAGTAGCAACAGCTGCTGGATTAGCTAATCCATTTACTTTAGCACCAGCTGCTGCTTATTTGTTCAAAAAAAGAAGTCAAAATATCGACCAACAAGTTGTAAGAAAATTATATGGAGTTATTAATGAGGAATTTCCAAGTTTTAAAGTTGATGATAGTTTGGAAAGTGGATACATTAGAAATTTAGTTTTTGATGTAAAGTATTTACAAGATAGTTTTAAAGACATTACAAACTTAAAACAAGGATTAAGAGATTTCTGGTCAAAGGTAAAAACCGATATGTTTGATTACAATGGATTTCAAATAACACAAGACTTATCTGATGATGGAAGAGTAGGAATTACAGATACCAAATATCAAAATCCAATAGAAAATGCAAAAGATTTATTAAGTTCAAAAAAACAATCACAAGCAGAAGAGTTCGCAGATGAAAAAGCATTATCAAACAAAATGTTTTTCTTACCAGTTTATACAAAAAGTTCTATTGTTAGAAGTTTCTCAGTTGGTTTAAAATTAACAGACAAAGCAGCATCTATGGCTGCACTTGGCTCTAATATCGGAACAGATGGTAAAAGTCCGACATATCATTATGATGTAGGTATCGAATCTTTTGCTCAAGCAACCGCACTACAAAGTGGTCCTGACAAATCAGTAAACAAAGAAACTGCGGATACTTATAATCTAACAAAAGAACAAGTAGAACGAGAACAAAAATTGAAAAATTTAGTTGTAAATGACTTACATACTTTTGTTGGTGGAACAGATAAAATTGGTTCAAGTGCAGTTACTGAACACGGAAACAACTCAGGCAAAACAGGTGACATAACTGATAACTCAGGTGTAGACTTTTCTGGTGTATCGGAAGTTTTGAAAAATATAGATGATATAAATAATGAACTTGAAAATCTCGAAGATACAAAAAATAAAGATGGAGGTAAAGATAGTAAAGAAACATTAGGTTCCATATATGATAACAAGGGTAGAATGAAAAAACGACCTAAAGAACTGATTTCATCTACGATAAATAAAAGTTTAGGTCCAAATCCAAATCAAGAAGGACATTACAATTTAAACAAAACCATAATACCAATAGAATTATCACTTACATTAGACGGAATAGGTGGTTTACGAGTGGGTAATATGTTCAAAACAGATTACTTACCAGAACTATATAGAAAGTATTCATATTTTACAATAACTGAAGTTTCTCACGCAGTTGGAATAGGTGGGTGGACAACTGATATTACTGCTATGATGAAATTGGATAGAGTTAAAATGATTGAGGACGGACTTATTACCAAAAGAGGTGGTAATGTTTCTACAAAAGCAAGCAACGAAGAACTTTTACAAAATGCACAAGATGCCGGCCGTGATTATTATTTTAATAATGAAGGAAAATATACGGTAATTCAAAAACCAACAGACGAACCAGACAAAACAGCTGAGGAAAAAGAATTAATTCAACCAGTAGAAGAAACAATCACCAGAACAGAACCTACAATAAATAGAACAGACGGAGTAAGACTAAAAAGTGGGAAGGTTTTGTACCCAAGAGATGAAGGTTATGAAGAAGCTAACATTGTTAAAAAACGAGAGTTTGATAAAAAAAGAAAAGATGAAATACCAAGTATTGTACCAGACCCAACTCAACCTTCATCATACAATACAAAAGGTTAAAAAAATTACATTTTGATTATATAAATCAATACTTATTGTAAATGGTTATAGTAAATACAGATATTCTATTCAACCAACTCAAACAACAAATACAATCAAAACCATTTGTATTATTGCAAATGTATTCAGATGTTCAACAACATCCACAAGAAAATCGTATTAGTTGTTATTGGGTTGATTTTCAAGACGAACAATATATTGTTCCGATTCACCATACAGAACAATTTCAAGACACCTTAGAAATGATTAAAACCGACCAAACGATTTATGTTCAAGATTTAAAACAATATTATCACAATACATTGGTATTCAGTAAAGACATTAGGGATATGAATTGGGCACACTATCAACAAACCAATCAACCATATGATTCAGAACAACACTTAACCAATGCACATCATCATCAATACAGATTACATTATGATAAACAAAACATAAATGATGTAATTCCATTAGTGAAACACGCAGAATACTTTGAACCAATATCACGAGAACTATATAAGTCATACGAACAACACGACCAAACCATACTGGAAAACCTATACCAAATAGAACGAAACGGATTGAAAACTTATGAAAAAATCGTATATTCAGAATACAATCCATACACTTCAACAGGTCGTCCAAGTAATCGTTTCGGTGGATTAAACTTCGCAGCACTAAACAAATCAGACGGAAGTAGAAAACAATTCATCAGTAGATTTAACAATGGAGTATTGGTTGAAATGGACTTTGATGCTTATCACTTACGATTAATCGGAGAGATTATCGGTTATGAATTCCCTAAAACATCAGTCCACGAACATATGGCAGAACTATATGGATTACCTTATGATGAAGCAAAAGCCCTATCATTTAAGTATTTATATGGAGGTATTACAGATGAGGTATCAAACAACCCATTTTTCTCAAAAGTAAACGATTATATTAAATTACTCTGGCAGGACTATAAAACTAACAATTTTGTTCAATCTTATATTTATAATAGAAGAATATATAGGAAAAATCTACAAGATATGAATCCAAATAAATTGTTCAATTATATGATACAATTAATGGAAACGGAAAACAATATCAAGATTTTGAA
>Ga0222719_10001594_pt1 | contig 21759 bp, 40 predicted proteins | sample C33_34DmetaG_FD_165039 | JGI IMG/M metagenome (GOLD analysis project Ga0222719, IMG submission 165039) | Estuarine water microbial communities from San Francisco Bay, California, United States - C33_34D | ecosystem: Environmental > Aquatic > Marine > Unclassified | place: USA: California...
AAGTGGGGTATCAACGATCACGCGGCTATGATCGAGAAGTTCGAGGCAGCCAAGGTCTTCACCGAGAACTTGACTGAGGACCAGATCACTAACTTGGCTGAGTACTTCGTTCGCCTTCCGTCCGAGATCGCTATGAAGTTGTGGACTGTCCTCGGTGATGCCGACAACATTGATAATGTTGTGGCGCTCCACAAGGCTGAGACTACTGAGGGTCGTCGGGTGTCTGATCACCTTGTAGAGATCCTCGGCGGCAACACCGATGAGACATAGGCTGCCGCCAGTCGGCAGGGAACCCGAGTTAGGGGATCTCTGTCGGCTTGCTGGTCCGGGTGATATGCCTACTCAGTTCTTTAGAAAGCACGGGCTAGGCATGGTCATCGACAAGTCTATCCATCCCCAAGGTAGAGTTACAAACTATGAAATTAGATGGCTTAAAACTGATGAGCGCATGCGCTTCTTCGCGGAGGATCTGATCGTTGTCTCTGCCGTGGACTGATAACATCAAAATTGGTGATCTCCTGCTCGCTATCAGGGACGGCAAGCCTGCGATCGTTCTTGACAAAGAGGAGACATCACAAACCAAATATGGCGACATAGCCAACAAAAGATTCAGGTTCAAACTCCACATTGACAGAGAGCAAGGTTGGATTGATGAAGTTCGCTTACGCGCTTGGTATAAACGCCCCTGACATTTCCTTGACAACTTAAACCTTGACCTTCACCCTCCATGATGCTATATTATATATGTAAGGAGAAAGAACATGTCTGACGACAAGACCGCCAAGCCCTTCAACCTGAACATGCACACCGCTCGCCTGCTTATGCGCGAGCCCTTCTTCGCTGCGCTCTCACGCCGCATCGACAAGATCTCCTCCACAGCCGTTCCGACTGCTGGTGTGCGCGTCAACCCTGATAGTGGTCAATTCGAGATGCTCTACAACCCTGAGTTCATGGGCGCACTCTCCGATCGTCACCTTCAAGGCATCCTGATGCACGAGTTCTATCACCTGATCTTCGAGCACGTGACTGGTCGCCTTCCCGGCGATGGGCTCAAGCGCATCGACAATATTGCGATGGACCTCTCTATCAACTGCCACATCTCCGACTACCTTCCTAGCGAGACTAACCCCGGTCCTGTTGTTGGCGAGGGTGAGCCTATGAAGGCTTGTATTCCCGGCGAGGGTATGTTCAAGGATCTTCCTCCGTTCAAGACCTACGAGTGGTATCTCGAAGCACTCAAGAAGATGCGCGATGAGCAGGAGCAAGACGGTGAGGGCGGCGATCCCTTCGGTGATGCGGATTCTATGGACTCTCACGAGGGCTTTGGAAGCGCGGACGGCACCACGCAGGAGATCGCCAAGGAGCGCCTCAAGGAAGCGGTTAAGAAGGCTGCTGAAGAAGCCGAGAAGTCTAACAATTGGGGCTCTGTCTCACACTCCATGCGCCAAGACATCATGGAGCGCGTTGCGACCAAGGTTGACTGGCGTAAAGTTCTTCGATACTTCGTCAAGACCTCACAACGCGCCGACAAGCGTTCTACTCCTCGTCGCCTTAACAAGCGGTTTCCGAAGGTCCATCCCGGCAAGCGCGTCCGCCGTCACGCCAAGATCGCTATCTCCATCGATCAGTCGGGCTCCGTTGATGATGGTATGCTCTCCGCGTTCTTCTCTGAGTTGAACAAGTTGGCTGAGATCGCAGAGTTCACCGTGATCCCCTTCGATACTGAGGTCGCTGAGGACAAGATCTACACGTGGAAGAAAGGTCAGAACAAGAAGACCGAGCGTGTTCTTACTGGTGGTACAGACTTCAACGCCCCAACCAAGTACGTCAACGATCACAACTTCGACGGTCACATTATCCTCACGGATCTGATGGCTCCTAAGCCAGTCGCTTCCAAGTGCCAGCGCATGTGGATGACCACGAAGCAATACGCTGCACGTCCTTACTTCTCCACCACCGAGCGAATTATTGCTATCGATGTTTGACAAGTGCTTGACAGTCTTCGCCTTGATCTCGGAGACTCTTGATGCTATATTTAATAAACAAGAAAGGAGAAAACTCATGCCTGCAACTGGACCTCGACTTGATAACGACGGAGTAATTGACGCTTGGACAAAGGGCGTAAGTGCCCGTAACCACTCGCTTTCTTTGAAGAGCGTGGCTTGGGATGACGGCTATACTGACTTGTATAGTTATGACCTCAAGATCGGATCTCGAACTCCTGCTGGTGTGCTGGTGCTCGCAGACTACACCGCTCCGGCTGGCGGCTTCAGATCAATGACGACCTCTCAGCACGTTTGCCTTGCGAAGCACACGGCATCTAGCCCCGTGATAATGAACCCGCTTGTATGGGAGTCATCGCCGCTGAGTGATGAGGTTCCGTTCTAGTGCCCGAGTTCAAGCCCGGAGATCTAGTAAAGATCACAGACGGCACACACGAGGATGGTTGGCCAGATGACCGAGTGGGGCTAGTCCTTGACTCTCACGAGCGAGGCGTGTACCGCTATGAAGTTTTCTCCGTGCTTTTGCTCGGAACCAGCGAGCCCATAAAGATCCACAAGATGTTTCTGGAACACTTTACAAGTCTCTAACAATTCAAACCTTGACGAGAGCACTTAACGGTGCTATATTATAAGCATAGAAAGGAGAAAGCATGATCACTATCCCTCTTATCCGCACTGATAACGAGTCTAGCCTCAGCCCCATGGAACGCTCAATGGTTGTTTGCGAACAACTGATCACGGCGCTCATGATGCAAGGCACGCTCGATGATCCTACGATCACCGCGCAGGAAGCCGATACCTTCACAACTCTCTCCGTCGCTACCATCATTCCAGCAGAGGCATAGAATGACCACTCTTCCCGTTATCGTGCATATGCCGCCCATGCTTTACACTGATGGTCACGGCCAAAAGTGGGCGGTGTCTGGTCAGTTCTGGGTAGCGGTGCCTGAGACTGCTACACTTGGTTCTATCGACGAATATATGATCTACAAGCCAAGGATCAGAGAAGTTGTCGAGACAGAGGCAAAAACTTGGAATGTAGCCGGGAGCAAAGGTAAAAACTATAGCGTGTCTTTTGATGGGCATATCTGGCGCTGCAATTGCGTTGGCTTTGCCTTCCGTCGCAAGTGTCGGCATATCAATGAAAAGATGTTCGAGATCGCCTGACATTCTCTTAACAAGATCACTATTGACCCACAGCCCATCCGATGCTATATTATAAGAGTAAGGAGAAAAGCGTGTCCATATACTATGCACCCAAAGAAGCTGTTGAGATGAAAGTCGGTGATCTGGTAAAGGATCGGTGGGGAACGGTTGGTGTCCTCGTTAAGTTTATTGATCCGATTGAAGTCCGATGGCTCGTTCAGTGGTCTAACGGAAAGCAATACGGCGCAAACCAAGACACGCTGGAACTTGTTAGCGCCTCCTGACATTTCCTTGACAACTTAGTCATTGACTTTGACCCCCGCGGGTGTTATATTATTAGTATAGAAAGGAGATAGTTCTATGATCAAACTCGGAAGCATCGTAACTAACGTCGGCTTTATCCAAGGACGCAACAACTCAAACCACGGGCTTGTTGTTGATCTTCTGGCTGACGGCAAGATCGCTCGCGTGTTCTGGGCTTCCACTCAAAAGACTGGCTTCTGCTCCGTGTCCGACTTGCAAGTGGTTGCTTGACATTCTCTTGACAACTTAACCCTTGCGATCCACCGCCCCCTGTGTTATATTATATGTATAGAAAGGAGAAAGCAAATGCTTCGCACTCAAGACCTGCCCCTCAAAACCTTCCGCGTCACCTTCCACCTTCTGGAGCCCATGCGTCCACGCGCAACCCGTATCGTCAAGGCTCGTGATATGTATGAGGCGGCACGGCTCGTAGAGCTTCCAACAAACGCAATCCAGCCCATGAACATCAAAGAGATCAAGTAGTCTCTGACATTCTCTTGACAACTTAGTTGTTGACTTCCACCCTCTCCGATGTTATATTATTAGTATAGAAAGAAAGGAGTTCATCTATGCAACGCGCTATCGATCAAATCAAAATCCAAACCTCTCGCGACTACAAGCCAGCGCCTGCGCCTCCAACGCGCAAGCAAATCACCGGCTGGACCGTCGAGCAAGTTGGTCCGCGCATGTGGGTTGTGTTCCGCAACTCGACCACGCAAGGCAAGCAAGCCGTGATGGACTTTCCTGAGCGCGACTGGGCGCAATCTTTCGCTGATGGCTGCAACGCCGAGTATGCAAACCCTACCAAGATGAGCGCGAAGTCTCTCAAGCGCAAGGACGCTAAGTATTTGACCGATGCCGAGAAGGCTGATCTTGCCGCACTTGAAGCCGGCGAGGACATTTAATAATAACCCACCTAACCCGTAAAGCGCCAAGCGCGAGAGGTCAAGATAATGAAGACTCCCTATAAACGGCTATAAGAGGACTAGCCACCCTCCTAACTTAGCAGCAATAAAGCTGCACTAATAAAGACAACGACTCGAAAGGGCTGCGAGCATAAACAAAGATCCCACCTTTTTTCAATCAATCGTTTCGACGAGGTTTATAACATGACACGTACAGCTTTTCCATCGCCCGCTAACATCCGGCGTCAAACTCCCGATGAACTGTTTAGCAGGGATGCAGGTTATTTATTTAACAACCTGACTAAAGAGTTTGAGAAGAACGCCCGCGTTGGCTCAACAAAGCAGAGCATTTTGATCCGTCGTCGTGGTAGCTGGGGCAGAGCCGAAGCAGCTTGGATCGATTGGCACCAACAAAGCCAAGAACAAAGACAATACTCGATTGATTATTGCAATCAAAAGCTGTCAACAACCGGCTGGCGCGTCAATGGCTTTACCTTTAGAAAGGTTCCCGAATATGCTAACACGTGGTATACAAACGGTAGAGATATGTGGGCGATCATTGTTGAGATGGAATATGCATGTGACGATGCGTGTGCGGCTAAATGAAATATTACATCTCCCAGACTATCGTTGAAGTTATTGACGGTCGCTTGACTGGTAGAGAAGTAGTATTAACACGTGCGGACTCCAAGGTAGATGCAGACTCCGCGAGACTAAAAGATATAAAACTATTCAAAGCAAAGTTGGAGGCAATAGGAATACAAAACCTGCATATAAACAAATACGACAAGACTCGGTACAACAAATTGATCCGAGAGCAAAACAAGTATAGAAATAAGAAAGCCTTAACTGTGGCTGATATATCCCAGATGATCAAACAGTTCGATGAAGAAGTAGAAACAAAACAATAATAGGAGTAGATGTATGTTTATTGGTGGTATGTTGGTAGGTATTGGAACTGTTGGCGCTGTATGGGCAGCAGTTGTAGAGTCTAGGCGAGAGAAAGCACTAGAAAAGCGTTTGCAAGCGATAGAGGCTGTATGTTTCAAGTCGGAGACCTAGTAAAAAGAAAAGCATTAGACAATAGCAGAACACGTGCTTACTGTGTAGTGGTAGAGATAACGAGAGACAATTACGTTTTATATAATAACTCTCTTAAATGTTTACAGAGAATAGCATTACCAGTAGTAGCAGAGTTATATAGCAAAGTAGTAGTATAATGCTTTACAGTGGATGTAGGTGCAATATAGTGCACATGTAATATGAGTTAATGATGTAGGTTGTTTTAATAATGTGATAGAAAATGTGATGGGGATGTGGTTGGGGCTTAGTATGTAGTCTCTACCACTCTTTGTCAACCTGTAAGTTACATGCGACAGCATAATGCGCTTACAACCTGCACTCACGTCCAGCGAATGTGACCAGCAATTCCAACACCTTACGCGACACGATCGTCGCATACAAATATACATTGACGGCATGTGATTTGCGTGTTATGATAGTATAGAGAGAGAATAGAACATGATGAACATATCTGACGGCATTGGCGCTATCATAATTGTGACTGCATTTGTGCTAGTAATGGCGTGTTGATGAATAGGGCAGACACTACATATAGTGTGTGTGCATGCAAATGATTAGCGAATTCCCGTATAAGAGAGAGTGGGAGACACTATATATGGAATTACTTATTAAAATAGGTGATGTTAAACTGACTGCAACAGAGATTGATATCCTGCATATCATCCTCGATACTGAACAATATGACTGGACTATCGGTTCTATCGCAACTTGTTTGCCGGCATCATACGAAGACATATGGAGAGATGTGCAGTCTCTTATCCTACACGGATTGCTAGCTCGCACAAACATGTCCCAAAGTTTCGAGAACATAAAAGTAATATCTGTAACAGTTCCTTTGACTGCTCGTGCTTGGCTATCACAAAATGAGCAAGACATTGAAGACGCATTTGTAATATTAAACCCAGACATGTTTGAACTAACAGAGGTAGGCGAAGCATGAGAAGAAGAGTAGGAAGACTATTAGATAAAGGATGTATGATAGTATCGTTTACTCCTATTGTATTATTTGTTTATGCCATTGCATTAAAGAAAGGGTTTAACTGTTACAGTAACTGTTCAGTGAATGAATGACAATTGCTTGACGAGGTGCTAGGGGTACCCCCCTACCCCCCTACCGGGATATATGTCCCTATGTTCGGTGTGTGCTGGATGTGGTGGCTAAGTACGTTTTCGATCCGCGCCTAAAATTTTGAGATATAAGAACCTGAGCGCGTAGTTACTACGTGGCACATCTCAAAGAGTTCTTCGAAAAAGCACCTGCCCATGACTTTGCAGTCGGGGATCTGGTCACATGCGACTGCCATGGCGGACTTGCCATCATAATTCGCATCTTTGACGGCACTAATGAAAAGGAACCCGACTACCCGTCCATGAATATGGTCGAAATTTGGTGGCTAAGGTACCCACACCGCGGAATTAAAGAACGCCAGTGGATACACACCATATCGAGATTAAAAAGGCACACAGGCAAAAATTACGCGCCTAAAAATTTTACAGATTAGAGCATAGTTATAATGTGGCACACAATACCGGCAGCAGCTTAACATCAATATACGTCAAAGGTGACTTGGTTCAGTACGTAGAGTACTTTTATTACCCAACAGCAGTACGAGTAACAGCCCATGACGACTTACACAACAACGATGTTGGTATTGTGGTGGATACAGTGTACTCTATGTATGGCAATGAGTTGTACGACATATATTGGTTAAGAACCGGTAAGCGAAGTTTTACGCAGGCTATAAACCTTAAATTGGCTTATTTGATACCGGGCACCTAATTATACACATGAAAATCAAAAAGTCAGAACTGCGCATTATCGTGCTTGAAGAGCTTACCAAGTCCGATAAAGATGAAATCCAGCGCATGATTTCAAAAGAACTTAAGAAAATGGTCGAAGATGAAGTAGCAAAAGCTATCAAGTCGAAAAACATCAAGGACGACATTGGTGATATTACCAAGAAAGTTCTTAAAAAGCTGTACAAGGATATGTCTGTACATCATCCTTACATTATTGACCGAATTAAAGTGTAACTTAGTGACACGCGGGACTATGTATAGACCGCTGTTGGAGATATAAAATGTTTAAAACGCAAGTAATAGCAATAACGCTGAGCGCATTAGCCGGAACATCTGCGGGACTAGTCGGAGAGCAAGTGGTGTCCAAGCCCGAGATGCTGCCCATTCCTTACGAAACCGTGGGCGACACTGTTCCCTTACAGCCATTTAATCACTCACCAGTTATTGAATGCAATGGTATTACGCTAGACGATGCTGTTGATATTAAGATCGTCAGCGAGTGTGCTGTTGGTCGTGTAGGTTGGCTTAAACTGTAGACAACACCTAGTTACTATGTGGACCTCAGAAGTGGCATGGTATTGTACGATGTCGTCGATAAAAGTTTTATCATACTTGTTCGACGATTTTGGTCATACGAAGGACTAGAAGCGCCGTCGTATGCTAAGATTAATCCCGACTTTTTTAAAGTATGGGTGTGGGAAACTTTGTCGTCAAAAGAAGGCAAGATGTTTTGGTCGGAAGGTGGCTTGCATAATTTAATCAAGTCGGAGATTATTATCGTATTGGATGATATTTAAGAAACTATGCAAACAAACTTGCGCGAAGAGTCAGAACGTATTAAGTTAGTACCCGGCGATATGATCGTTGATATTGCTTCTAATAATGTCGGCATTCTGATAGAGCGTGTCCGTCGTATTAGCATGCAAGATGATGATGTTTACTTTTGGATTATTCACTGGACTAAAGAGTCGGATAATATGGTGCCTATGACTCTGCAAATGGAAGAAGATGGTCTCAAGATCTCGATAGTCGTTGGTTTGTATGACCTTTTCTCAAGTAGTGATTTGCAAAAGCTGAAATAATTTTAGGAAAAAATATGGAAAAAATTTCGAAGTTTGATGTCGGTGATCTGGTATTGATAGGCGATCATCCTCATACCGAACCTGCCATCATACTTAAAATGGGACCTGCGCGGGAAGATAAGCAAACGATTATGTTTCCTGTATGTCATATTTTAAACCTGCGAACTTCTGCTGTTGAGAGATCTTATTTGTTTAGATTGCGTCTTCTTTCTGCAAGCTGATAGTTACTTTAGTGGACAAGCTTAATAAGATCATGTTTCCAATTGCTGTGGCGGCTTTCTTTGTTAATATATGGATGCTGATATGGGGTTCGATGAATAACCTCCATGATCTTGAAATACTATCTCTTTGCAATATGATCTTATTAAGTTTCGTTCTTCTTCGTCGAGAAGACGGATAGCGACATATTTACTATGTCGTAAGACTGCATAGGAGGGTTAAATGTGGGAGTGTTTTTATTTGTTTTAAGCTTATTGTCTTGTTACACTGATTACTCAATCGGTCAAGAGAAAAAAGTTATATCTGAAATAAAAGAAGTGGAAGTGATCGTAGAGGTTCCGGTTGAAACGGTCGTCGAGATTGAGGTTCCAGTTTATATAGAAGTTGAGGTTCCGGTCAACGAAGGTGAGATCTGGGTTGACTCGTTTACTCAACATCACTCTATTGAAGGTATCGATATCTTATGGGTTATTGACCGTTCAGGTTCTATGCATATTTATAACTCGCAGTTGTTAGCCGGTATTGAAGCAATGTTATTAGCTCTGCCAACAAGCGACTGGCGTCTTGTAATGATTAGTGCCGACCCAACAGACTCTGTGCTGAGTACTGAGTTTCCTCTTATTCCGGGTGACGATGTAGCCGATGCGGCAGATATGATGTCTACATTAGGTAATGGAGGCTTAGAGGAGGGCTTTGAGTCTGTATATCAGTACATCGTTATTAACCCTTACTCTTCAACTTGGATGCGTCCAGATGCTGGCTTGTTAGTTGTGTTTGTTTCTGATGAAGAAGAGCAAAGCAATGTTAGATATCCATTAGCAATGGAATTTGTAAGTTGGTACCGCTCTTTGCGAGGCGGGTCGGTATTTATGGCTAGCATCGTAAACCATGAATTTGGTACCTCGTTATGCAGTTGGGCTGTTAGTCCATTAGATGTTGGAGAAAGATACATGGAAGCCACAAATGCTTTTGGTGGGGTTGTGGTAGACATCTGTGATTCTGATTGGTCTCCGGGTGTGACTGACGCGACACGCTCACTGGATCCAATAGAAAATATAAAATTAACTCACCAAGCAGAAGAGGACTCTATTAGAGTTTTCATCAACGGTTCTTTAAATTACGACTGGTACTACCAAGCATCAGATAACACAGTTTATTTCACTATTGTGCCGTCTGGTGGTGATTTAGTCGAAGTTGGTTATAGGTATATAGCAGCACCGGATACCGGTGATAGTGGCTTATAGGAGATATCATGAAACACTTACCTTTAATATTTGCGATGTTGCTGTCGCTATTATCAAACTCACAAGCAGCAACAAACACAGCAGCAGTTCCCTTACCTGTTGAACATGCTGACGTAGCCATGAATATGGCACAAAAGAAAGTTAGAGAAGCCGCAGTTAAAGTTGCTTCTGGTGGAGGGCACGGAAGTGGTTCGTATATCGTCCATAAAGGTCTTCACATGGTTTTTACTGCACAACATGTAGCAGACGGTCATATTGGCTCGAAGTATCAAGTATTCAAAGGCAAAGAAATGAGAGTTGCCACTCTTGTTTGGTCTAGTGAGTTAACAGACATGGCTGTACTTTATTTACCCGAGAGATTTATTACTGCTGACCCAATGAAGTGGGATCCTCAAAAACGAATTGCTGAAGTTGGGACTGATATAACTTATTCTGGTTTTCCGTCAAGCCATAAGTTAATGACTTTTGCTGGTAGCGTAGCGGGATATGCTGAACGTCATGGAGCAGGAAAGCAGATTATTCTTAACACATATGGGTGGTTTGGTTGCTCGGGCTCTGTTGTTTACAATTTAAAAGGTGAGATCATTGGTATCTTGTACGGTGTTGATGTTGAATATCATCCAGACATACAAGTTCAGGAGAATATGATTTGGGTCGCTCCTATACAACAAATTAAAATAGAAAACATTGTAAAAAGAATTTGTTCTGGTGTACCATATGGAACCGCAAGAGCTTGTAAATAATAATGAAATATACTTGGAAGACATTTCTTCAAGAAGAAGAGCTAAAATCTGTCGGTATTGTCGCTTGTTTAGACGATAAAGGCAGATTTTTAGTTATTAGACGTTCTAATATAGATCATAGAGGCGGGCAGTGGACCATACCGGGTGGTCATATCGATGAAGAAGACACTTCTATCGAAGAGGGCGCGATAAGAGAATTGGAAGAAGAAACTGGTTTGACTTGTAGTGTCTCGGACTTAAAGTATTTGGGCGAACCAAGACCGCAAAAGTACTATTTCTTAACCAGAAAATGGTCTGGAGATATAAATGTCGATATTCCAAACCCTAAAACTGGTGAAATTGAACACGACGACTATAAATGGGCGACAATTGATGAGATAAAAGAGTTGGAAGGTAATGAAATTCCGATCTATTTATTGGAGAAAGCTCTGGAATTATAAAATGGAAGATCTTTATGGTCCGCTGGATGAGAAAAAGTCCAAGCGAAAAAAAGCAGGTACCGAGTCTAGCAAAGAATCTTCTTTAGCTGATTGGTTTGGCAGAAAAGGAGCTAAAGGCTCCAAGAGCGGTTGGGTAGACTGTAATGCTCCAGATGGTAAAGGTGGCTATAAGGCTTGTGGTCGCGAATCTGGCGAGAAAAGAAAGAGATACCCCTCATGTCGTCCCACGCCCGGTGCTTGTAAAGAGCGCGGAAAAGGCAAAACATGGGGCAAAAAAGGAAAATCTAAGAAAAACGAGGAAATAACAATGGATTTAGAGCAAATTGTTCGTGAAGAACTTGAAGCAGTCCTTAGTGAGAAGGAAGGCAAAAAAGATGCGTGCTATCACAAAGTAAAATCACGCTATAAGGTGTGGCCAAGTGCTTATGCTTCTGGTGCTCTTGTTAAATGTCGTAAAGTTGGAGCCAAGAACTGGGGTAATTCAAAGAAAGAACAACTTCAAGCAATGATTGAGGACGAATTAACCAGTGTTTTACAAGAAAAAGATTACATTCCGGGTGGTTTGACTGACAAGCTGACTGGTAGCATGGAAGATAAACACAAACAACTTGCAAAAATGCACAATGTTAGCCTCGAAGATATTGAAAAAGAAGTTTCAAAAGGCGTAAAAACAGAGTTAGAGCACACAAATGACGAGAACATTGCTCACGAAATTGCAATGGACCACGTTTTTGAAGATCCAAAGTATTACACCAAACTTTCAGCACAAAAACTTGAAGAAAGCGACGAGATGATAAAATATCATATCGATAACAACATTCCTTTCTCGGAAAATGTATACCGCGTGGGCTCTGAAAACTACTTTGAAGTTATCTCAGAAGCCCGCAAGCTGTACAACGACGGTAACTTAGCTCCTTTGTGTGAAGAAGATAAAGATTTGTTTGAGAACTCCAACTTAGGCGAATGGGATGAGTTTGAAGGAGAGCGAGTTCCTCTTGATTTTCCAATGTATGAGGAAACACTTGAAGAAAAAGAAAAGAAAGATCCGCCCATCGGAAAGCCAACAAAGAATACCGGTGGCGGAAAGAAATACAAAGTATACGTAAGAAACCCAAAAACTGGAAAAGTGAAGAAGATTACCTACGGTGATTCAAAAGGTGGTCTTAAAGGCAACTGGAACAACGCTGAAGCTCGTGCAAGTTTTGCCGCACGTCATAACTGCAAAGACAAAAAAGATAGAACCAAGGCTGGTTACTGGGCTTGTAGGGCTCATAAAGACTTTGGTACAAATGTGCCCGGAAGATTTTGGTAAACAATGAACGACTACCCATTTACTGAAAAGCTCATCAAAGACAATGTGTTTTTGCGAGAGTTCAAAGAAGATACAAATGAAAGTGAACTTGTTTGGCATCAAGACCAAGAGGAACGTATCCTCACGGTCGTAAAGTCAAATAATTGGAAGCTACAAATGGACAATGAGCTTCCTATCACACTCCAAGAAGGTCAAAAATATTCAATTCCTGCTTATTTTTATCATCGCGTTATCAAAGGCAAAGGCGATTTAGTTATAATGGTCGAGAAAAAGGTCAAGAATTAACAAATTTAGGTTATAATTACTTCAAGGAATCAAGTATATGCTGACTGACGAGCAAATTCTAGCAAAAGCTGCTAAACTTTTAGAAAATTTAGATGAAGAATGGTCTAAGTCTGAGAGATCTAAGCGAAAAAGCAAATGTGACAACCCAAAAGGGTTCACAATGAAGCAATTTTGCAAAAATCAACGCACAAGATCTAAAAAAGGCGAGAAAACTAACGAAACAATTGACTTTTATGAAGAAAAAGTACTCCGAGAAGTCACCGAAGACGAAATGCGAGTGCTCGAAAACGTTTTAGATGATCTTGATCCAGCAAAACTGCCTTTAAATGACCTTTTTAGTGGCAAAATGCGTGTTGTTATACCATTTCCAACAATGGACACCGAGTCCGATCTTGGAAAGTTTGTAAAATTCTTTGATATTCAAGAATATGAGGTAGATTGGGACAAAGGTATAGTCTCTGCAACACGAGAACAAAGAGGCGGTGCGCTTGATTTGCTAGGCAGAGGTAGAAATGAGCCATCAGAGAAGAAAACCAAGAAAATTCAGATGAAAATCGGCAAATTGTTCCCAAAAATAGCCCAAACAGCTTCAAAATTAGATGAATTGTTCCAAATTATTAAAAAAGAAGGCGAAGGCAAAGCTTGGTGGAATTACGCCATTAGACCCGGACAAGTATCCGGAAATGTGGTTCACAAAGTGTTGTCAGATGAACAAATAAAGTCTTGGGACAGATTAACGGACCAAATGTATGATTATATTCCTAATCCGGGTTATTTTGCTCCAAAATGGGATGAAACTGTAGAATATTTTCAAAATATGAGCAAATATTGGCAAAAAAATGCTGGATATATCAAAGATGAGATAGAAAATCTTACAAATGACAAATATTCTATCATTATTACTCGTCATCCTATCGATGTGTTGAGAATGAGCGATTTTGATAACATTACATCGTGCCATTCGCCTGCAAGTCGTACAAGTGCCTATCAATCTTACTATAAATGTGCTGTAGCTGAAGCTCAGGGTCATGGGGCGGTTGCCTATGTGGTAGAGACAGAAGAATTGCTTATAAACACATATACGGACAATATAGACAGCGCAGAGCAAGAAATCCAAGAAGGCGAGATATTTGCCGACGATGCAAGATATGGAGGGGCTGGATTTGATATTAACCCAATTTCTCGCACACGTATCCGTCATATGCGGTATTATGATACTCTTTCTCCAAAACGCTGGGATGATGGACAAGATATTGGTGTGCCAGAAAAACGTATTTATGGTGCTGCTATTCCGGGCATTAGAGAAAAAGTTGTTGATTGGGCAAGACAAACCCAAGAAGAAATCATTGCTAATATGCCAAAACAAGACGGCAAAATTGACTTAGATAGAGTTACTATGTTTGGTGGTTCTTATGAAGACACGTCTGGAACAACTGGACGCAGAGAACTTATGATGCAACTAACGGGAATAACTGACGTTGATCAATTTGTAGGCTATATTAAACAGAACACCGAAACAGAAGATGCCTTAGACGCAGATTTACTTGGCGATATTCGCGCACAATATGAGCAACAATGCAGCGAGATCGAAGAGCACTTTAATATGCGTATGGCTGCCTGCACTGTTAATTACGAAATTCAAGACGATGGTGATGATGGTGTTTATATTGTTGGTGGGGCTCAAATAAGAATTGTTTGGGACGCTGATGAATGGAGTAAACTTCCAAACTCGTGGGACAATGTTACTCAGGATTCGGTAAGTGCTATTAATGATATTTATGGTGATTTATTGTTGGACAATGTTTATCTGTCTATGGATCGAGGAAAAAACCAGATAGCGTGGGAATGTGCAATCAACACAGAACACCCAGACTTAGGCGGAAGTTCATATTATGCACTTCCAGAAGAATTTCAAGAAATGTGTGAATCAGTTGATACAGTTGTTGACGACAAACGAGATGCATTTGAAGAAACATTAACAAACTACTTTGCTCGCGAAGGATATATGCAAGGTGGTGCTTTTATTCAAATGGCTGTCGATATTGAAAACGGCGAGATCTCTCCATACGAATGGGATGTCGAAACCGATGGAGAATACGAAGACAGTTATGAAGTATATGCAAATTACTCACATTATTATGATCCAGAAGAATACAATATCAATCCTGATGTATTAAACGATATTGTTGAGTCTCGCGACTTTAAAATTGCCTTGCGCAGTGCTTTGTTAGAGTCGCCACGAAAAGAAATAGATACACAATATTTCTTACAAATGCGTTTAACAGCACAAGAAGTGGGAGGAGAAATCAAAGTTACCGTTACGTTTGTTACAAATCGTGATGAGCCTGACGAAATGACTGAATTATTCAAGACTCTTATCGAAGGTGAAATGGACGACGAAGATAATCTTAATGTAGTTTTCAAGAGAGTGTTGACTCAATTTATAAAAGCTCGCGAGCCGGCATTTATGCAAACAAACGAAAGCGTCGTTAAGAACTGGAAAAACTTCTTGGGCTCATGAGCAAATACTTAAACAATCCCGAATATCTTTTCAACATTCTTACAATGTTAGTAAAGAAGTATGGCGGTAAGATAGTAATAACCGAAGAAGACATGAACAATATCTCCAAAGGAGATTTAATAGGCATGTATTATGAGCCAGAAACAAAAAGCCTCATACTTAAAGAAGTGGACCAAAAGGATATGCTTAAAGCAACCAATATGGTCGCTGACAAGATAGATGAGGAGTACGATAACTAATGTTTAAGAAGTTTGCAGAACACCCCGCAGAACAAGGGGAAACATATCTAGAACACATGGTGGCAGCGTGGAAGATAGTTTATGTTTTAAAAGTCTTAGAGACAAAGTGTTTTATACATTCCATATTTCCGTTTTTGTATACAGATGCTCTTTCTAGCAAAATAGATTACTTAGCTAAGTTAACAAACAGAAAATCACAAAAACAACAAGATCGTGATTTATATGAGGTGTATGGCGGTGATTGATTTGCTCATCATTGGCTTTGCCTGTATGAGTTTATTAGTTTTTGCTGCCACCCAAGATAAACACGAGAAAAAAGAAAATGTACAAGTACAACGCGAAACTGATACGGGTAATTGATGGCGATACCATCGATGCGCTCATAGACTTAGGTTTTGATGTGTGGATTAAGAAGCGCATTCGATTATATGGCATTAACACGCCAGAAACCCGTACTAGAGACCTTGAGGAAAAGAAGGCAGGGAAAGAAGCCAAGGCACGTTTAGAAGAGCTTCTAGAGCAACATGGAGGTGTTTTTGTTTTAGAGTCTCACGGAGTTGGAAAATACGGAAGATGTTTAGGGGTACTATTTATCGGTGAAACCAACATTAACACTCTTTTATTGAGTGAGGGTTTGGCGGAGGAATATAAATGAAATTTTTCGTATCATTCTTTGCAACATTTTTGTTGTTGCTTTTTTTGTCCAGTATCGCTGAGGCTAGTGACGACGAAGAGCCCAAGGTTGTTTATAAAAAGAAAACTGAAATTGACTTTGAAGGTGTCGAAGTTGAAGGAACTCTAACAAAACCACAAGGGTCCTTGCTTTTAGAACGAAAACATGCTAAATTTAATCCTATGATTAAGTTGCGCACTGACTTTGACGATGAGATGGAGCAATCTGTAAAGGAAGTAAAATGAAACTCCTACTTGAAAATTGGAGAAATTACATTTTACTAGAAAACATTGAAACTGCTTCTAGACTTTCTATTTTTGATTTCGATGAAACAATTGCGTTTACAACTGGATATATCAATGTTATTAACAAAGAAACTGGTGAGAAATTTCAAATTACCTCTCAAGAAGAATTTGATGAGTTGAAAACTGCTGGTGGTTATGAGTTTGACTTTTCACCGTTGGCTAAGGTAAACAACGCAGTAGAAAATCCAAACATAACCTCTATTATGCGCGATAGGCTTAAAGACCCAAACACACAAGTTATGGTACTAACCGCAAGAGATCCCATATCAGTTGACGATATCCATATGACTTTACAAATGTTTGATAAACCAATGGATACTAAAAACGTTATCATTATTGGTAATAGTGGCGGCAATAAAGGCGAATACATCAGAAATCTTGTGCTACCAAAATACGATAACATCAAAACAATAGAGTTCTACGACGACTCAGATAAAAATATTAGCGATATGCTTGAACTAAAAAAAGAAACATCTGATAGTGGGCGTATTGAAAACTTCGACATTTATCATGTAGTCGAGGGAAAGCCAAATTTAAGCTAGCGGCGGCACTACTTATAGGCAGGGAGAAACACCTTATGAACACCAACAATGGATGGGAAACCTACTCAAAGTTAGTTTTACAGCAACTTGAAACCATGGCTAGTGGTATCGAGTCTCTGCGTACTGAATTGCAAGATGTTAAAGAGCAGTTAACTGAACTAAAAGCCAAAGAAGATCGAGTGCAAGATCTCAAGGCTTGGAAAGAAAAGATGGATGATGTTGCTTCTCCCCCACAACTTAGAGAAGCACTTTTAGAACTTCAAGAGTTGAAAACCTTCAAGACAAGAGCAACCACAATATTCATGGTCGTACAAGCAGCAGTCGGTTTTGCTATGGCTTGGATCATGGAATTGTTTTAGTTTTTAAACGTTTCTTCAATAATACGTCTTTATTGTTTTCGGTGAGTAACTGTAATAATAAATGTACGTAATAGCCTCATAGTTACTTTGATGGCTGCTTCTAGAGAATACATAAAAGACTTCATAACAAGAGTTATAAAATATATTGGTGGTGACTTTGACGAAGACGACGAGATCATCCCAGAGTATGGTATTGTCGGTTCTGGTCTTTTGTATTGTTCTGAGTACGGAACTAGAAATTTCGTGAAAGTTTCTCGCGGTCAAAAAGCTTGGGTCATCGATGACGAAAAAGATGATTTAGATAGAATTTTAATTTACACACAGTGTGGCAAAATAGTTAAAATAAACCATGAAGAAGTTATATACACTGGGTGTGATTAATGCTTTTTACATTTAATAAATTCTGGAAGACTTTATTTTCGCTTATCCTTGCTTGGGTATCTTGCCATTTTATAGGTTTCGAACTTACCGCCATATCATTATTGACATTAATATTAAATAAAAATACACATGACACAGAGCATCTCGTGTAAATGAGTCTATTTATGGCGTGGCTAAATCAAAAACAACGAAAGGCGATTCGTCTGTTGAGGGCGTTTATCTCGTCAGGCATCTTGTAGATTCTGAGAAAGGTAAAGTTTCTCAAGTCGGACCGTTTCATAATGAGAAAGAAGCACTAAATACTTGTGTGCATTTCTTGAAAAAAGGAACGTGCTCTTGGCTTGTGAGATGTGATGGATGAAAAACAAGGTTTTGGCGAACTAACGGCTGAAGATTTTGAAGCGGGTGATATAGTTGAGTGGTCTACTTGGGACCAAGAACTTGAACAATGGAACACTCACTATGGTATAATAGTGAGAACAGAGAACAGAATACAGTCTAACAGGGTTGTCTCTATATCTAAAGTTATCCCTATTAATGGTCCTCAAATAGAAAGAGAGTTTTTCACATTGACGCTCAAATTAGTAAATAAACTTTGAGAAACTATTTATATTGATTCTGCTGAGCTTTTTTCGATGATTGATATCTTATCTCCCATGATCAAGAAGTTTCTTCCGTTTGCTAAACAAAGGATGGGCTTCAATATGCCTCCGAGATTGTTTTTAAAAGGCGACTCGGAAAATGCAAACAACCCACTTGGTAAAACTGCTTATTATGATCCGGGGCAAAAATCAATTACTTTGTATATCACAGGGCGACACCCAAAAGATATAATGAGGTCTTTATCTCACGAATTAGTTCACCATTCCCAGAACTGTCGTGGGGAATTTGACAATGCTTCCGAGATGGGTGAAGGATATGCTCAGAATGACGAACACTTACGTGAAATGGAACGTGAGGCTTATGAAGTCGGTAATATGTGTTTCCGAGATTGGGAAGACAGCATAAAACAGACTATTTATTTCGAACATCTACAAAAAGGAGATAAAAAGATGTCTACAAAAGATTGGAAAAACAAAGAGATCTCCACTTTGCTCTCAGAAGCATGGGGTTTCAAATTTAACACTTTAGAGGAGTTCAACGAGTTCAACGGAGCCGGTGAAGTCCAAGAGGAAGAGGTCGAGGCTGCTGCCGAGACTGTCGAAGAGTCCGAAGAGACTGTTGAGGAAGCCGAAGAGGCTGTTGAAGAGTCTTTAGTTACTGAAGAAGAGGAAGAAGAAGAAGAAGAAGAGGAAGAAGAGGAGATGAACGAAGCAGTTGATACTGGTGTCTTCGCTCCCAACCATTATTGTGTACATCATGGCGGTGTTTCCAGAAACGGTTCTATCGAGATGGCTGAAGCTGTTGGTCATAACTTTAACGAAGAGCTTGGTAAGGTCACCCACTATGATATGAAGTTTGAAGACGGCACTATCATGGAAGGCGTTCCCTTCGAAGATATTCAGGTTACCAATGCTAGCTTAGCCGAGGCTCATAAGGGTCACATGGCTGGTAAGAGAGACGACGAAGAGAAAGAGGAGATGGAAGAGTCCACCACCGATACAGAAGCTCTTCGCGAGGCAATCAAAGCTGTTCTTACAAAGCACCTTAAGGGCTAAGACGATGACTGGTAAATATAAAAATCGAACTTAAAAAGATTCGAAATACATTTATCAGACGACTTCTATTATTAGAAATAAGCGAGGATAAACCAATGTCATTAGACAAACAGTGGAGAGATTTTCTTAACGAGAGTGCAGATGATAAAAACATCTTTACCTATATTCAGGGTCTCCAAGAAATAATTTCCAATCTAAAACCAAAGACCATTGCTGAGAAGCGCCGACTTCAGTTGGCTAAGCAGCATTTGCGCGAAGTGAAGAGATTCGCTCGACGAATGGAAAATGATATTGGTGTGCTTCAAGAAAAGCTTAATATTCTAGAAGAATCAGCAGGAAAAGAATAATGGGTGGTGTTGCAGGACATATGGCTCATTTGTCGGAAGATACCGACTTAACGTTCAAAGAAATTGTTGATATCCTCGGCAAAGTAGCAAATGCAGAAATAAAAAATGCAACAGAAAAAGTTGACGGTCAGAATTTGTTTCTGACCGTTGACAATTCTGGTGAAATTAAAACAGCAAGAAACAGCGGCGATATCAAGAAAGGTGGTATGACCACAGATGAGTATATCAGTAAGTGGATAGGTCACCCAGCAGAAAATGCCTTTACAAACGGTTTTAAGGCGGTCTCAGCGGCTTTACGCAAGTTAAGCCCCGAGGATATAGAGGCTATCTTTGCGGACGGTCAGAGGTACGTTAACATGGAGATAATGTATCCTAAGAATCCCAATATTATTTCATACTCTTCTCCAAACATCGTTCTTCATGGCTTGCAATATTTTGGTGATGAAGAAGAAACACCAGAAATGCGTCAACAAACCAAAAGCAAGTTTGTAAAACTTGCCGGTATGATTGATGGCGCCACTGAACAAGTAGGCGAAGAAGAGTGGAGCGTTAATGGTCCAAAACTGGTCGCATTAAAAAATATTGCTGATGGTTCTGCTCTTAAAGACGTTACATCTAAAATCGAGTCATTTGCCGCTCCTGTTGGAATGGATGCAACCATTGGTGACTACGTAAAACTTGTTGTAGAGCAATATGCTGATTCCGTAGGCTTACCACAAGATGTAACTGAAAAATTGACTACACTTATGCTCGATCCTGAAAAAGCAAAAGAACAGGGCATATCTGTCGTACAGTTAAAGAAAGGTTTACCAAAAGAGTTACAAAACACTGTCTCTAACCTTGGTTCTAAAACAAAGACCATGAAGTATATTTCTAGTGTTCTGAAGCCTCTTGAAGTTGCTATTAGTGATTTTGCTATTGAAGTTCTTCGAGGCGTAAAGAGTTACTTTGTGTCCGACAATGACCAAGAAGTAGCACGTATGAGAGCAGAGCTAGAACAGTCTATTGCTTATCTTAAAAACCTTCAAGCATCCGGTGATGAAAAAATGGGTGAGTTGGTCGATCAACAACTTGCAAAACTTGGAGACATTGAAAACCTTGCTTCTTCAATGGAAGGCGTGGTATTTGAATATCCGCCCGGTTCTGATAAGATCTATAAACTAACTGGTGCGTTTGCCATGGCTAATCAAATTATTGGTCGAGCCAGACGTTCAGGTATGACTGAGGAAATGGAAGAAGAACCAGTTGCAGAAGTCAGTCGTCCTAAGACAGTAGCTGTTGTTCCCGGCGCATTTAAGCCGCCGCATAAGGGACACCTCGATATGGTGCGAAAGTACGCAGGTGTTGCAGATGAAGTTATTGTTCTCATCTCCAGACCCACAAGAAGCGGCAGAAGACTTCCAAATGGACGAGAAATAACCGCTGAAGACTCTCTTAAAATATGGAATGTGCTGCTTCGTGGCTTACCAAATGTAAGAGTAGGTATCTCGCCGCATGCATCACCCATTAATGCAGCATATGAATTCATTGGCGACGAAGGTCCTCTAAACTTAGGAGATAAAGTTATATTAGGATGCAGCACTAAAGGTGGTGACTGCAACCGTTGGGCTGGAGCGGCGAAATACATCAAAGATGGTGTCGAGTTAATTTCTGACACAGGTGTTGAACCAACACAACGCGCAAGTGGACAACCATATAGTGCAACAGACTTTAGAAATGCACTTGGGAAACCAGAAAACAAAGCTGAAATAGCCGACTTTGTTGGTGAAGAGAACGTAGATGCTATTTTAGACATCCTTGGGCTCTCAACAGTCGATGAGACTTCTGGTGCTGGTGCTGTTGGAGGATATGCTGCCCCTTTGGGATATGGGTCGGTTAGACCCAAAAAGACCAAGAAGAAAAAGAAGAGTGAATATATAGATTTAAGTTTGATTGATGAAGTTATTGAACTAATTATGAAAAGAGGCATTACAAAATGAACCAGAATGAAGAAACCATTCTCAGAGAGAGTATAAGATCTATTATAAGACATGTCAAGTCGAAAAGACTGGATGAAGAAAAAGAACTTCGACAGATCATTCAAAAAATGATGGACTTTGATTTGCTCGAAGCCCAAACACCAGATGTCGATCCATCACCAAACAAGTCAACTGGTATTAACGTACTTGA
>Ga0222719_10001597_pt1 | contig 21749 bp, 23 predicted proteins | sample C33_34DmetaG_FD_165039 | JGI IMG/M metagenome (GOLD analysis project Ga0222719, IMG submission 165039) | Estuarine water microbial communities from San Francisco Bay, California, United States - C33_34D | ecosystem: Environmental > Aquatic > Marine > Unclassified | place: USA: California...
CTGTAACCTTTTTTTCTATTAAGTGATCTAGCGAGTTTATTTTGTAATCATGCTTTTTAATACCATCAAGAATTTCTTTTTGCGGAGATTTAAGCATCTCGCTAACCATATTAATTGACTGCAAAGCAAGATGCATCATTTCCTCAAGAGTTTTAGAAACAGCTTGTAAGTCATTATCATAAGATTTGACGGTATGCTCTTTGAAGGTCATAAAACTTAAATTATTTAGCAATTGGCAACAAAAATATAGAAAACACTGCTACCATATTTTCTTTTTTCTAACAATTCAAGCTGATTAATAAACTCGTTTGAATTGCTAAAATTCTCAAACTTATCAAGATTTTTGCCGATATTTGACATTTCAACCGCCAAAATTGCTTTTTTTTGAATCCATGAATTTTTTAACAAACTAAGCAAAATTGATTCATAATCTTCTTCATATGGCGGATCGACAAAAATAAAATCAAAAAATTCATCATTTTTAGGTAATTTTTTAGCATTATATGTTAGAATTTTAGTTACATTTTCGATATCTAAGATTTTCTGGTTTTTATGTAGTAATTCAACATGATCAAAATTATTTTCAATTAAACTAGCCGATTTAGCACCACGAGAAATCGCTTCAAAAGCTATGGCGCCAGTTCCAGCACAAACATCCAAGACATTTGATTCACTCAATTCAAACCCTGTCGCAACGATATTTTTATTAGAAGCTAAAAGATTAAAAAGATTCTCACGCGCCGATTCTTTAGTTGGTCGCAGATTTTTAAAATGATCTGATTTAGCTAATTTTTTACCCTTAAGCCTACCAGCTATGATTCTTAACATAATTTTTAACGCTTTCTTAACAAAAAAGATTTCATTTGTACAATATTAAAAAATATGCTATAATATTTTTTGTAAAAAAAATAATTTTTTTTATTTTGTTCTATAGTGAAACAAAAATTTAACAACCACATATATGAAAGGTGGAAATGGGGATCAAAGTGCATATAAATTCGACCCAAGAACAGACGAAAAAAACAATTCACTCTAGATGAAATATTGGCTAAAAAAGGAAACAAAGAAAGTCAACTTAGATTAGTAGAGTATTATAAAACACTTTATAAACAAAGACCTAATCAGATAAACTCTGACACCCGTGACTTTTTAAAATATCTTCGCTTAGCTGAAGCCAATGATGAAATAGATGAAAAAGTAAAAAAAGAATTACGAAAATACATTAATCAAGTCATTTCAAAATTAGATCAATACGTTAAAAAAATTAAAGAAGCGGCTTTATGTGACAAATCAAGGTTGAGTGATGATGAAAAAAAAATTATAGAATTTATATATCGTATACAAAATATAAAAATTTCAAACGATATTAAGAATTCTGATGTGTCAAGAAACTCAAAGGAATCAGAAATATCTGATAAAGGTAGTCAACTTTCTACTGCTAGCACCTTAGAAAATCAACAAAAACCTAGTGAAGAAAAACCTAGTAAATCATGTTTTGCAAGAATAGCAAGTGCATTAAGAGGTAAAGGTCAATCTCGAAATTAAAAAACTCGCTAATTATCAACCCAAGCCTTCGATCCATCATTATTTGAGCGCATTTTATCAGCATAGTAAACTCCCAAAAGCTTAACATTTTTTGAAAAAAAACCCATTTCTTCAAGTGCTAAAGCTACATTTTGCTGAATTGGATGCCCTTCAATTGAAATAAAAAATTTAGCCTGGTTAGAAACGCCCCCAGGAATATAGCTTTCAAGTTTTAGCATGCTGACACCATTGGTTGCCAAGCCACCCAAAGCTTTATATAAAGAACCCGGAATATTTCTGATACTAAATAATAAAGTAGTAACCACCGGCGCAATTTCTGGATCAACATCAGCTGGCTCTTTAGCAATTACAATAAAAATTGTGATATTATCGTTATTAGCATCCTGAATTGCTTCGCGAATTATTTCTAAGCCATAAATTTCAGCTGCTTTTTTAGAGCAAATTGCCGCTTTTGATTTATCATTATTTTCAGCAACGAATTTAGCCGCCATTGCCGTATTTGAAAATTCGCGAACCGCTAAATTAAATTCTCGTAAATTACTTTGACATTGCATCAAGGCTTGAGGATGTGACAAAACTTCTTTAATATCTTCAACTTTTGCACCTTTAATTCCAGCTAGATTATGGGTAATTGGCAAGAAATGCTCGGCCACAATTGATAAATTTGAATCTTGTAACAAAGTGTGAATTTCAGAAACTCTGCCAGCATAAGAATTTTCAAGTGGAATCATACCAAAATCAGCTTCACCATTTTCAACCGCATTAAAAATATCATAAAAAGTAGCAAAAGCTTTAGCTTCATGATCTGGATAAAATTTTTCGCAGGCAATATTAGAATTTGCTCCGGCGCTTCCTTGGTAAGCGATTATTTTTTGTGGCATTTAATGCTGAATTAATTGACAATGAATATAGTATAAAAATAATCTTTGATCTTTGTTAAGTAAAATCAATATTATTTTTACCTCAAATGACCTCAAATTGGAATAAAGATTCTTGGCGCCAATTGCCAATCAAACAACAACCACAATATAGTGATCTAGATTTATTATCAAAAGTAGAGGATAAAATTAGCAATTTTCCGCCTCTTGTTTCTTATGATGAGGTGGAAAGATTAAAATCTGAGTTGGCAGATGTTGCCAACGGTAAAGCTTTTTTGCTACAGGGTGGCGATTGCGCTGAAAGCTTTGTCGAGTTTTCACATAAAAATCTCAAAGGATTTTTTAGAACTATCATGCAAATGACAATTGCCTTAATGTATGGTTCAAAAAAGCCAATTGTTAAGGTTGGACGCATTGCTGGACAATATGCCAAACCTAGATCAGCAGATGATGAAACAATTGATAACAAAACTTTGCCAAGCTATCGTGGCGATATCATCAACGCAATTGATTTTGAAGAAAAGGCCAGAATTGCCGACCCGAATCGTTTAATTGATGCTTATTTTCATTCAGCCGCTTCACTCAATTATCTTCGATCCCTTGCACAAGGCGGCTACGGCAATCTTGAAAAAATTGGCAAATGGAATCAAGAATTTGCTCACAGTTTAAATAGTAAAAAAAGCACTGAGGAAGTTATTGCCAAAATCAAAGATAGCCTAGATTTTATTAATGCATGTGGCCTTGATTATAAAACCTTACCCCAACTTACCACCGCTAGTTTTTTTACATCTCATGAAGCTTTGCTACTTAACTATCAAGAATGCTTTGTGCAGCAAGATAAAAGTAACAACAAATTTTATGATTTAAGTGCTCACATGTTGTGGATTGGTGATCGCACCCGTAACCCAAAAGAAGCTCATGTTGAATATATGCGCGGCATCTCTAATCCGATCGCCTTCAAAGTTGGTCCATCAATTTCGAAAGATGATTTATTGTCGTTACTAGATATTTTAAATCCAAATAATGAAGCAGGTCGCATTACCCTAATTGCACGCATGGGCAAAGACAAAATAAATGATTTATTGCCACCTTTAGTTGAGGCAGTTAAGAAAAATGGCAATAAAGTTATTTGGTCATGTGATCCAATGCATGGCAACACTATCAAATCGTCAAATGGCATTAAAACGCGCAAATTTGATGATATTTTAAGCGAAATTAAGTCATTTTTTGCAATTCATCGCACAATTGGCACATATGCTGGTGGTATTCATTTTGAAATGACTGGTCAAGATGTGACTGAATGTTTAGGTGGCAATCAGCAAATTTCTGAAGTAGATCTAATTGAGCGCTACCACACTCACTGCGATCCAAGATTAAATGGCTCGCAAAGCGTTGAATTGGCTTTCATGATTGCTCAGGATTTGGTTAAATTTAGCTAGAAATATTAATTTTCGATACTAATTTATTTGGCAATATATTCGCCATTAAAATCCTAAGAAAATTAATTAAATGTAATCAAGCAAAATCATGAAAAAGAATTATCATGCATTTTCTTTAATTGAGCTATCGATTGCAACCTTAATCATAGGTCTTTTAGTTGCTGGAGTAGTTAAAGGCATAAGTCTTTATAAAAAAGTGACTCTAGTAGGTGCCAGAAATATTACTAATTCATCACCGGTAAATGGCATTAAAGGCTTGAAGTTGTGGCTTGAAACCACATCACAAATTAGCTTTGGTCAAAATGAACCTGCAAACAATGATACAATCAACAATTGGTATGATTTAAATCTTCAAGATACATTTAAAAGAAATGCTAATGCTTTTAACAATCTTCAAGAAAACAGGCCTATTTACAGAGAATCAGCGATCAATAATCTTCCAGCCTTGGAATTTGATGGTGTCGATGATTGCATGCAAGCAGATTTCAACTTAAACCGTACCAAAAATCCAAACTTAACAATTTTTATAGTTTTTAAAAATATAACAGTTGGCACAAAAGCTTTTAACAAAGGTATTATTGGCAATGGCAATAAAGGAAGTTTTGCCAGAGTAATCTTTTATGACCCTTCTAATATAGCATCTATTGGAAAAGGCTCAGCACCAAATATTGCCTTAAACGAGATGAATACTCTTAACAAACCATATATTTTAACTCATATTTCTCAAGCACCTACTACCAATGGTTCCTACGTTTTTATAAATGGTAGTCAAACCGCAACCTCACCTTTCACAGAGACACTTACAAATACCGGCTCTTCTCCTATCTCGATTGGAAGCTTTAATAATTGCTCTTCTAGCAATTCATTGAATTTTAGTCTTGGTGAAATTATAATTTTTGATCGCATTTTAAAAACCAACGAAAGACAGGAGATTGAAAAATACCTTTCTCAGAAATGGAAAATTGATTTAATATAATTAGTGACTAACAAAAAACATGGAATTATTGCTATAGTCGGTGCTCCAAATGCTGGCAAATCAACCCTCACCAACGCTTTAGTTGAGCAAAAAATAACTATTGTTTCACCAAAGGTACAAACTACCAGAACTTCAATCAAGGCTATTTTTAACTATCAAGAAAATCAAATTATCCTAATTGACACTCCGGGTATTTTTATTCCTAAAAAAGATAAGGCTCTTGAAAGATATATTGCTAAAGGTGCTTGGCAAGCACTTCGTGAATCAAATCATATTTGCTTTGTAATTGACGCTGTGGCTGGCCTAAATAATCAAAATCGTCAAATTTTAGCTGATTTAAAGAAAGAAAATCTGCCAACAACTATAATTATTAATAAAATCGATCTAATTAAAAAATCTAAATTATTAGAGATTTTGGCTGAATTTGTTCAAGAAGGTTTTGAAGATATAATTCCAGTTAATGCTACGCAAAATTTAGAAGAAAATAAAAATGGCATCAAAGATTTAAAGATTTTTCTAGCCCAAAAATGTCAAAATGATGACTGGATTTATGAAGAAGATCAAGTCACCGATGCTCCCATTAAATTTTTAGCCGAAGAGATAACCAGAGAAAAACTCTTCTTAAAACTTAATCAAGAACTGCCCTACTCTTTACACGTTAGCACAGATTCATTTCAAAATTTTGATAATGGCGACATTAAAATTCAGCAAACTATCCTTGTAAGTAAAGACAATCACAAAAATATTGTGATTGGCAAAAGAGGAAGTCTTTTAAAAGAAATCGGTATTGAGGCTCGAAATGAGATTTCGCAACTTTGCCAAACAAATGTCCATCTATTTTTATTTGTAAAAGTTAAAGAAGACTGGATGAAAAGCGAATTAAAAAGCCAACCTTAAGCCACTTTTAGCAATAATTTGCTTCGCTTTATCGTTAGTTTCGATAAATTTAAGAAATTCTCGAGCCGTATTCATATTGTCACTTGCAACCACCAAAAACTTATAAATTATATCTAGCTCTATGCTAGCCAATATTTTTAAATCTTTTCTATTATTAATTTGACTAGAAAGTAAAATTGCATAATGATTTTCATCACTTAGCACCGCATTAACAATTGGCGCCCTATCCTCAGCTAAACGAGTAAATACTTTAAATTTATCAAGATTTAGACTGCGCAAATAATTACCACTATAGCTACCTGAGGTACTTGCATAATTATCTAAAATCAGAATTGCACGATTTTCATTTAAAAAACCCAACGCTTGATCCATTGCTAAACTTTCTGCAAGCAAACTACTAGGAATTTGTGAATTTTTTACTGAAGTCACTAAGTTAAGCGAGTCCTTGGCAATATTGCCAATATTATAAACATCTATTAATCCCTTATGCTTTAAGTTATCAATACTATCTTGATGAGCTGTTATAACAACGTCAGCTGGATCACCCATATCAATATCGCCAATTATATCAGTTGGTGAATTGAAATTAATCGAAGTTATAACATTATATTCTTGCGAATATAGGCGCAGTAGCTCAGTTAAAACAACAGATAAGTTAGATTCAGCAAAGACGGTCAAAGTTCTACTTTCTTCGGACTTAGCACTGATTGAAAAAAGCCAAAAAAAACAAACGACAATAAGAGAAAAAAAATTCTTCACAATTTTCATATTAAAGATAGGCTGATAAATTTTTACAAAAAAAACTATAATAACAAAAATTTTTGTAAAAGTCTTCAAAAACATCTAATCAACTTTAGCCAAATTCTTGTATTTTTGTTTTTGAGATAATTTTTAGCGATTTTTTTATAAGATTTTGAAGATGTATCTGACATACTTCGAAAAATTTTATGAAAAAATAAGCAAAAATTAGCCAAAAACAAACTAGACTGCTAGCATTTTTTGATTATCATTATCTATATCATCAAAAACCTCTTCCCAACTTCCGGTAGTTGAAGCCTTGCTATATTCAGTAACACGATTTTCAAAGAAATTAGTATGCTCAACGCCGTTTAAAATTTCATCGAGCCATGGCAGTGGATTGGTATCGATCATATAAATATCTTTTAGACCCAATTGATTAAGTCTGCGATCTGCAATATATCGGATATATCTTTTAACCTCTCTTGGAGTCAATCCTTCAACTGCTCCAAGTTCAAATGCAAGATCAATAAAGGCATCTTCAAAATGCACAATCGTAGCGCAAGCTTTGTAAAGACGGCTTTTTAACTCCTCATCCCAAACTTCATGATTTTCTTGGATAAAGGTTCTAAATAATTTTATGATTGAATTAGTGTGCAAAGTCTCATCACGCACCGACCAAGCAACAATTTGCCCCATGCCCTTCATTTTACCAAATCTTTGAAAATTAAGTAAAATTGCAAAAGAAGCAAAAAGCTGTAAACCCTCGGTAAATCCACCAAAAACCGCCAAAGTTGTCGCAATATCTTTTTTGGTTTTGATGCCAAACTCCTTCATATAGTCATACTTATCCTTCATTTGTTTATATTTCATGAAGGCCTGATACTCAGTTTCTGGCATGCCTATTGTATCAAGCAAATGCGAATAAGCGGCGATATGCACCGTTTCCATATTTGAAAAAGCAGCTAACATCATCTGCACTTCGGTTGGTTGAAAAACCTTGCTATAATGTTTCATATAGCAGTTATTGACCTCAATATCAGCTTGCGTAAAGAAGCGAAAAATTTGCGTTAAGAGGTTTTTTTCATTGGCCGTTAAATTATGTTTCCAATCCCTAACATCATCAGCCAAAGGCACTTCTTCTGGCAACCAATGAACTTGCTGTTGCTTAAGCCAAGCATCATAAGCCCATGGATAGTTAAATGGTTTATAAACTGGACTAGCATCAAGTAAAGACATAGCTTCTAAGAAAATTTAATTAAAAAATATTCATTAGAAGCTAAAATTATTTTTGAAAATGTAAACTGCTTTTTACCTAGTTATTTTAAGTGAAAAATTATCTTGTTGACGACGATGATCGAGAAGAGCTAGATGAAACCGAAGGAGAACTAGGATTTAAAATACAAGAAGAAAGACTAGTTGATCTACTTAGGGAATCTACTGGACCACTAGCTGCAACTTGATTTGATATTACTCCATTATCATGATCATCTTGCTTAATACTAGTTGTTGGAGCCGACTGCGATCTTGAAAAAAGAGCTGCATTTTCAATACCATATCCTTCTCCTAGATTACTAGGAGGGGTTGATTGAGATCTTTGCCCGGATTCTAAAAATGATCCAACCATTCTATTATAACCACCTCTTCTTTTTCTCCTTTCTTCTTCGGTTTTAGCTTCATCAAGATTATCCCATGAAATGCCTGATGGGTTTTCTTTTCTATCCCTAAGACTAGAACACAACTTTTTACCATCTTTTTTATCGTCATTATTTCTATTACCTTGTGAATCCATAATTTTAATAAATGTTAGTTAATATGTATTTTCTAAAATTTAGTTAAAATATATCAAAAAAATAGGTCACTGTCAAAATTTTTTAACTTTTTCAAAAAATTTTTTATTTTGTTTCCAAATTTGATTGCTCTTTACAAAAGAATTTATTAGATATCTATGAACAAGATTTGTTTAAATAAATCTCAAATAATTTATAATATTAACCTAAATTTAATTAAGTTATGTCAGTATTAGTTGGAAAAACAGCGCCAAATTTCACAGCGCAAGCGGTGATGGCCGATAATGAAATTAAAGAAAATTTCAATTTAAAAGAATATTTAGGTGGTAAAATTGGCGTTTTATTCTTTTACCCACTTGATTTTACTTTCGTCTGCCCTTCTGAAATTATTGCTTTTCACAATCGTATTAAAGAATTCGAAAGTCGTGGTGCAAAAGTGGTTGGCGTATCAGTTGATTCACAATTCACACATTTAGCTTGGAAAAACACTGAAATTAATAATGGTGGAATTGGTCAAGTGCAATATCCACTAGTTGCCGACTTAACTAAAAATATTGCTCGTGATTATGATGTATTGGTTAACGAATCAGTTGCGCTTCGTGGCACTTTCTTAATTGATCAAGATTTTGTGGTTAGGCATCAAGTTATCAATGATCTTCCATTGGGTCGAAATATTGAAGAAGCTATCAGAATGGTTGATGCCCTTAAATTCTTCCAAGAAAATGGTGAAGTTTGTCCTGCTGGCTGGAATAAAGGCAAAGAAGGCATGAAAGCTGATGCGAAAGGTGTTGCTAAATATTTAGCTGGTAACGCTGAGTCACTATAATCATTTCTAACTAAATAAAACTCCCAAAAGAGATAAAATTGGGAGTTTTATTTACAGCCCTATTATCCAAAAACAATTTGCATAATTTCTTTAAAACACAAGGCAGTCGCACTAAGACACAAACAAAAATTGTAAGGTGCACTTTGTGGTTCTTCGCCCTCACTACCATCCATTTCTTTTTGTTGAGGTAATTGTGGTGGTTGACCAAAAAATTTTTTTCAACCCAATTAGGTGAAACAGGGCCATTATCAACTCCCATAAGTATTCCTTATTAATTTTAAAAAAAAGATTATATCATTTTTTTTGATGATATCAACTTTTTTTATCAAAAAAATTAAGAGTATTTGGAATACTATACTAAACTTCATCTTTAATGGTACATTCGGACTTTGTCTTTTTGGTCTAAAATTTAAGAGAAAAACCTTGTGAATATCTGTAATACGTGCAATTTTTCTCTTAAATTTAATCCTCAAAAATTCTTTATCCAAATGTACCATTAAAGATGAAGTTTGGTATTACTCGGAATTACTTTGTAATTTCTGCATCATTTGTAGCGCAAATTACTCGAAATTACTTAAATTACTTCTTTGTAATTTCTGCGTCATTTGTAGCGCAAATTACTCGAAATTACTTTGTAATTTCTGCGTCATTTGTGATGGGTTATTTTTTAAATTCAGATATATCTTGACCTAAGCTAAATTTAAAAAATAATTGCTGATTTAACGAATAGAGATTTTAGATAAAAAGATGATTTTAAGCAACCGTTTGGTTGCTATAACAAAATTGGTTGATTTGAAGAGGGCTTTATTTAAAAAATTTATAGAGCTAGTTACAAAGAAGAATCTAGTGCAATTCTTATCTAAGAAAAATTATGGTGGGTGGTAGTGGACTCGAACCACCGACCTCTACGATGTCAACGTAGCACTCTAACCAGCTGAGCTAACCACCCAAAATTTACAGTGAAAATATTAGAAAAAGTTTTTTTAAATAGAAGATAAATAATTTCTAAGTATTTTTTAATATCAATCAAACAACGCCGGTAGTTTTTTTAAAAGAAATTGGCAAACCTAATTCTTTTCTAATTGCCAAAAATGCAAAAGCTTCGGCTTCGATAAAGTCGCCATTTAATTTTGAATCTTCTGCTATTTTAATCTGACAATTTGGTAACTGTTCTTTTAATTCAGACAAAATTGCCTGATTTTTTCTACCACCACCGCAAATTATAATTTGTCTTGGCATATGTGGCAAAAACTTTTCGATATTAATTTTTAAAGCTTTAGCAAAAATATAAGCTAGAGTAGCAAGAGCATCAGCAAGTTCAAGATTATTTATACCTTGCGTTACTTCTACAAAATCAAAGCGATCAAAAGATTTTACAGGCTCTAAATGAAATATTTGGTTTTGTAAAATCTCATTCGCAACTACAAAATCAACTTTACCTTGCTTAGCAATTTCACCATTCTTATCAAAATCTAGATTTTTGTGTTTTTTTACTAAATCGTCAGATAAAGCATTACCAAAACAAAAATCAAAAGCTTGTAAGGAGTTTTCATCTGGGCTAGAAAAATAAGTAATGTTAGCTATACCGCCAATATTTAATATTAAAGTTGGCTCTGACTTGTCTTTTGTTAAGTAAAAATGATAAATTGGTGCTAAAGGTGCACCCTGACCACCAGCAGCTACATCTGGCAACCTAAAATCAGGAACAACCCTAATTTTAGTTAAATTTTCAAGTAAGTAAGGGTTGCCAATTTGCCAAGTTATTTTTTCATTTGGTTTATGAAGTATTGTTTGTCCATGAAAGCCAATAAAATCAACCTCTTTGTAATCAATTTTATTTGTTTCCAAGAATTGATTTACACAATCAGCATGAAGGCTTGTTAATTGGTTCTCTAATGATTTAATCTCATATAGAGATGGATTTTGTGTTAATAAATGTCTTAATTTGTCTTTAAATTTATTATCATATTTAATCTCAAAATTCCCTAGATATTCAATATAATTTTTACCATTGCTTCTGATGTATGATAAATCAATGCCGTCGCAAGAAGTTCCGCTCATTAAACCAATTGCATTAAATATTTTCATCTAAATTAAAGTGAATTATTAAGGCTATTAAAAATGTTGATAATACTAATTTTTCTATCTAGGCTAAATCTATCTGTTTTGGCTGATATTCTTAATATTTCATCAATTTGCGCTGTAACTTTTTGCCAAGAAACTCTACCAACCAAACTTGCAAATACTTCAGATTCATTAAAAAAAGTTTCAAAACTAACATTTGCGTAGGTTTTTAGAAGTCGATTTACAAAAAATTCAACAATTAAAGCAAAAACCATAAAATTAAAATCTTTGGTCGAAGCCATTTTTAGAATTTGATCATCTATCTTATTGCTCATAAAAGAGTTTAAAAATAATTGATAGATTTTTGATAAGTTATCACCCTCTTTTATTAACAAAGAAGCTGATCCATCACAAATTTCACTGAGGAATTTTGCTTGTTGTTGATCTAGTTTTAAGCCACTATTTCGAGCAATTTCATTAAACTCTTCTAATGTTGGCGGAAAAATTTTTAACACATAACATCGCGAAAGAATTGTTGGCAAGATTTTGCTACTATTATGACTTATAAGAAATAAATAATTACCAGCTTTTGGTTCCTCAAGTATTTTTAGCAAAGCATTGGATGCCGAATTGGTCATTTGACAAGCTGAGTCAATAATTACAAATTTATCATCATTAGTTGCTGCTGATTTATTTACAAAGTCAGCAATTTGACGAATTTGCTCAATGCCGATTTCTTTCTTTTCTTCTCTTGATATATATAAAATATTTGGATGATTTTGATTATTTGAACCTAAAATCTGCAAAGTAAAGTTTTTAGCAAAATCAGACTTACCAATACCTTCCTTACCATCTAGCATAATTGCATGATGCAATTTCTTGCTATCATATAGTGACAGCAGGTCAGAATTTATTTTGGTAAAATTGGCGTAAATCACTTAATAAAAATTTTATTTTTGTCCACCACCTAATGAATAAACATAAATAGCCAACTGTTTAATAACTGCCGTTTCCAACCTATCACTCCAATATGGCATCACTCCATAACGAGAATTATAGATCGTTTCATAAACATCTTCATGCTTTGAGCCATATAACCAGATTGCATCAGTCAAGTTTGGCGCACCTAATTCTTGATTACCTTTGCCATTTTTGCCATGACATGCAACGCAATTTTGTACAAAAATCTGCTTACCATTTTCATTAAATTTATCTTTGCTAGAAAGCGATAAAACATAAGAAGTAACATCATTAATTTGTTGTTTGCTTAAAATTTTATCACGACCAAAAGCTGGCATCAAATTAAACCTCGCCTTTTCATGACCTGATCTAATGCCGTAAAGTAGTGTTGTATATATATCTTCTATTTTTCCACCCCACAACCAATCATCATCATTTAAGTTAGGGTAACCTTTGAAACCTTGAGCTCCTGTGCCATGGCAAGCAGCGCAATTTTCCTTGAAAGCTGCCTTTCCGCCAACTAAAGCAAATTCTAACAGATATTTATCTTTCAAAATTTCTTTAAAGCTTTTACCTTCGATTTGCTTAAGATATTTAGCTCTTATTTTGTCAATTTTTGCTTGCGACTCTTCAAGCTGATTAGCTTGCGTCCATTTTAATTTTCCAATCGAATTGCCATCTCCTGTTGGCCAAGTTGGGTAAAAATACCAATAGCCAAATGACCAAATTATACAAACAATCCACACAATTAACCACCATCTAGGGGCTGGGACATTATATTCGCTAATATTATCATCCCACTTGTGACCAGTAGTAGAAGGTTGTTGCTTATTATTTTTATCTTTTTTTTTAGTCATGATTTTTTGTCGTCATCCATTGGTATTTTTGAATATTGATCAAATTTCTTTTTTGAGCCCTTCTTAAAAACTATAAAAATCATATAGCAAAAAAAGCTAAAGAAAAATATAGTTGCAACGATCGGCGAAATTTTAATCAAAAATTCTATCATTTATTCAAAGATTCTTCTTTTTTAGGATCTATTGGGTCAAAAGTTGCAAAATCAACAAAAGTTCCAAGAGATTGCAAATAAGCAACTAAAGCATCCATTTCTGAAACTTTATTTGGATCTCCATCAAAATCTCTGACGTTAACTTTGGCGCCATATCTTTTTAACAAGAATTCAGCATCTCTATCATTCGAGGCTTGAACCACAGCATCAGAAGAAGCATTATCAATCATATATTGGCTATAAGGTACGCCAATTTTGCGAAGCACTTCCATATCTAGAGCGATATTTTCAAAATCCGCGTCGCGGTTAACTAAAAATTTATATCCTGGCATAATGGATTCAGGAACAACACTCCTTGGATCAATTAAATGACGTACATGCCAATCATCTGAATATTTGCCACCCAATCTTGCTAAATCAGGACCAGTTCTTTTAGAGCCCCATTGAAACGGATAATCATACATACTTTCAGCAGCTAAGGAATAATGACCGTATCTCTCAACCTCATCACGCAAAACTCTAACTTGCTGAGAGTGACAACCATAACAGCCTTCTCTTTTGTAAATTTTAGCACCAATTAACTCAAGCGGAGTATACGGGCGCATACCTTTAACCCTTTCGATAGTAGTTTCCACGCGAAATAATGGCGCAATTTCTATTATGCCACCAATTGAAATCATTATGACAACAAATATTAGTAATAAAATAGAGTTCTTCTCTATCTTATCGTGATGTTTAAGCATTTTTTAATTTGGTTGTTTTAAATAAATTGTAAGCCATTACTATAGCTCCAGCGAGAAAGAAAAGACCGCCCAAAGCTCTAGTTACATACAGTGGATGAAGCTCTTTTACAACTTCTACAAATGAGTATTGCAAAAAGCCCATATCATCGTAAGAGCGCCACATTAGTCCTTGCATGATTCCTGCAATCCACATCGAAGTAATATAAAGCACAATACCAATAGTTGCTAACCAAAAATGTGTTGCCACTAATTTATCAGAATAAAGACCTTTCTTACCCCATAAAACCGGCACCAAGTGGTAAAGCGCACCAAAACTTATCAATGCAACCCAACCAAGCGCCCCTGAATGAACGTGACTTATAGTCCATTCTGTGTAATGCGACAATGCATTTACCTCTTTAATTGCCATCATCGGACCTTCAAAAGTACTCATACCATAAAAGGCCACCGCAGTTATTAAAAAGCGCATTACTGGATCAGTTCTTAATTTATCCCAAGCGCCAGAAAGAGTCATGATACCGTTTATCATACCACCCCAAGAAGGCATCCATAACATTATCGAAAAAGTCATACCCAAAGTTTGCACCCAATCAGGAAGAGAAGTATAGTGCAAATGATGCGGACCAGCCCAAATATAAATAAAGATCAATGACCAAAAATGTAAAATTGATAAGCGATAAGAATAAACTGGACGATTTGCACGCTTGGGAACAAAATAATACATTATACCAATAAAACCCGCTGTCAAAAAGAAGCCAACTGCATTATGACCATACCACCATTGAATCATAGCGCTTTGTACGCCGCCAAAAATTGGATAGCTTACTGAACTATCCCATCTAAGAGGAATTGACAAATTGTTAACAATATGAAGTACTGCAACCGTAACAATAAAAGCTAAATAAAACCAGTTAGCTACGTAAATATGAGGCTCTTTACGGTTTTTTAATGTCATCACAAAAACCAAAAAGTAACAAACCCAAATTATAGTCAAAAATAAATCGGCATACCATTCAGGTTCAGCATATTCTTTAGCTTGAGTAACGCCAGTAACATAGCCCAAAGCGGCAATTACAATAAATATTTGATAACCCCAAAAAATAAATTTAAGCAAATTATCACTACCCCATAATCTGGCCTGCGAAGTTCTTTGTACCACAAAAAAGCTGGTTGCAAAAAGTACATTACCACCAAAAGCAAAAATAACAGCTGAAGTATGAAGTGGCCTTAATCTACCAAAAGATGTCCATTCAAGACCAAGATTTAAAATTGGAAAAGCCAACTGCAAAGCGATAACTACACCCACTAAAAAACCAACTACCCCCCAAAAAACAGAAGCAATCGTAAATAGTTTGATTATATCATAATTATAATCTGGAGAAATACTGGTTTTAGCGATACTAGTCATCAAAAATAAAGGAAATTTATTTTTTATAAAAAAATTAGTTTAAAAGCTAACAAGCTTAAAAAATTAAAATTAATTAATATTATTAGCTTTGAAATCAACCAAAAATTAATTTTTTTAATAAAAAAATAACTACCACAAGCAGTAGAAAAAAGTGCTGGAAAAGTTGCTAAGCCAAACAACATCATACCAAACATTGATAATATTGCGCTTTGAAAGGTTAAACTTAAAGCAATTGCTGAGTATATCATGCCGCAAGGAATAAATCCTAAAATTATACCCAATAAAAAACCCTTGAAGCCTTTTGGGTTTTTAAAAAGAAAGGTAATAAATTTTTGAATTTTTGTCATAAAAAATAGCTTTTTATTAAGATTTTTAGGCAATTTAAAGAGTCGTTTTTTGCTGAATTTTTGCTGCAGAAATTTAGATATCTTACCGTCAAAAAAATAATTTAAAAAAGTTACAGCCCCAACCAACATTAAAAAAGCTGCAAAATATTTAAAAAATCTAAAATCATTAATTTTTTGACTAAGAAAACCGCTAATCAACCCTAAAAAGCTATAGGTAATAATTCGGCCAAAGTGATATGGAAACAAAGCTAAATTTTTTAACTTTTCAAAATTACCATAATTTTCAATGGCAATATTTTGCATACGGTTTGTAACTTGTGAAATTACAAAAGGTCCACACATACCAATGCAATGCGAAAATCCGCCTATAAAACCTAGCGATATCAATGAAAAAAAGATGACTAACAAACCCTTAAGTGATTAAATATCAAACGACCAGTTAATTTTATTAAATGCTTCAAGTGTTAAAGAAGCAATAATTTATTTTTTGGTTACAGAGCATTAATATTTTTAGAGAGAATTAAAGACCTTTGCAACCTTCCAATTTTGAGGAATTTTGATGGGGGAGATTTGATCAAGAAAAATGACCTAAACGGTCATTTTTATCATCGAATCGGCTTTGATCAATTTTAGTAACCTAAACGGTTGTTAAAATCATCGAATCGGCAATTATTTTTTAAATTTTAGCGTAAGTCAATATAGGTGAATTTAAAAAATATTTGTAAGTAAAATTACCCAAAATCGGATTTATGCATCAGATTTATGCAAAGGTCTCTTTTAGATCTGAATAGGCGCGCCTCTTTGTCCAATCGATCTTCTTCTATGATATTGTTTACTACCATCAGCTTGACTTGCCGAATCACTGGGATTAATTTCATCAGATTCTGGGGTTACTGATTCTGGGGTTACTGATTTACTCCGCGACTGTTCAAAACTAGCAGGACTTCTTAATGACCTGCAAGGGCTTACTACTACTTGAGACGCTTTATCAACCTTAATTGGAGAATTGCTGGGTTTTTTAGTGTTTTTATTACCTACCCAAACCTGATTAATTATACTAAAAGTCGCAATAAATAAAGCTGTTACACATAATACACTTAAGATAGTATTATCAGAAGATAACTTGTTGTTTTGTTGATCTTTTATGCGTTCTCTTGCTAGGGAGCTATTCAAGCATTGCAATATAAATTCAAATTGGTTGTTAGAGTTTTCTTTTTCACCAATTGGAATATTTATTAGATTATCTTCAGATATTTTTAGCAGTTCTTGGCATTTTACAATGTCATTATTATCTTTATCACCATATTTAGAACGAGCATAAACCGAAATAAAATTTCCAAATAAGCAACTATAAAAAATCAAACCATTACTATACATTTTAACTTAAAAATTATTTAACCACTTCGACAATTTAGGCTCCCAAGATTTATACAAACAACTAGTGTCAAAAAACTTAAATTTTGTTACTTGTCTTAATTTGTGGCACTTAAAATTTTGCTAAAATCTTTTTGACTTATCTATAATAAACCGAAAAAAATTTTAACAATCACTCAACTAACCAAAAAAATCATAACAAATTTTTTAGAATCCAAAAGTAAAATTATACTAGATACACTTATTTTTTGATGAATTGTTTCATGCTGCTTCGAAATATCTATTTGTTGCTTGCAAATTTCAAAAAAAGATTACTATAAACATTTTAAATTAATTTTTTATTTGCAAAATCTATCTTATTTTACCTCTCTAACTCTTAAAATTCATTCAAAATTATGAAAACTTCATTCGTTCAAAAAAAAGATTTATCAGAGCTTAAAAAATCAGTAGCGGTTTTAATTTTAAGCGAAGAAGAGGTAAAAAATACCCAGCTTGAATACATAAAAACCACCAAAGAATTTTTTGGATTTGAAGGTAAAAGCGGTGAAGCAAAAATAGTTTTTGATAAACAAAAGCCGATTGTTATTGTGGGCATTGGTGCACAAAATAAAATTGACAAACTTGCTCTTCAAAAATGCGGTTCAGCGGTTGTAGCCTTTTTAAATGCTCAAAAAATAGCTGACGCAACAGTTTATTTTGAATCTGATAACGAAGAAGATGATTTATGCAATATAGCATTTGGAGCAATTTTACAAAGCTATAGATTCAACAAATATTTTGTTGATAAATTACAAGATAAAGAATTTAAAGTTAGCTCCTTAAATTTTGCCGTAAAAGAAGTTAAAAAAGCCAAAAAACAATTTGAAGAGCTTGAAATTTTAGCCAACAACATTCTATTCGCCCGCGATTTAGTTTCAGAACCTGCAAATATTTTAAATCCTGAAAGCTACGCCGAAATTTGTAAAAAACTAACTAAAGATGGACTTAAAGTTGAAATTTTAGGTGAAAAAGAGATGCAAAAACTCGGCATGAATTCATTGTTAGCAGTTGGCCAAGGTAGCTCTAAAGAATCAAAATTAGTAGTTTTGAAGTGGAACGGCGGTAAAAGATCAGATAAACCATTGGCCTTTGTTGGTAAAGGCGTTACTTTTGATACTGGCGGCATTTCAATTAAACCATCTGCCAATATGGAAGATATGAAAAGTGATATGGGTGGCTCAGCTGTAGTTGTTGGTTTACTTAAAAATCTAGCACAAAGAAAAGCTAAAATTAACGCCGTTGGCGTTGTCGGCTTAGTTGAAAATATGCCATCTGGTGATGCTCAAAGACCTGGAGATGTTGTGACTTCTATGTCTGGTCAAACAATTGAAGTAATCAACACTGATGCTGAAGGTCGTATGGTTTTGGCAGACGCCTTGCACTATACTAACACTAAATTCAAGCCAGAGTTAATTGTTGATTTAGCAACCCTAACTGGTGCAATTATTGTTTGTTTAGCTGATATTTATGCAGGATTATTTAGTAATGACGATAATTTGGCTAATGATCTAATTAAATCTGGTGAAAATACCGGTGAAAAATTATGGCGCATGCCAATTGGTGAAGATTATGATAAAATGATCAATTCTGATATTGCTGATATGAAAAATGTTGGCTCTGGCCGAGGCGCTGGAAGTACTACAGCTGCTCAATTCTTAAAAAGATTTATTGGCGAAACCAAATGGGCACATTTAGATATAGCGGGTGTTGCATTAAAGGGTAAAGGTGATGCTTTTGCTATTAAAGGTGCAACTGGTTTTGGAGTTAATCTTTTAAATGATCTGGTTAAGAAATACGAAGCTAAATAAATGAAAAAGCTGATAATTAATGGTGGCAATAAACTGTATGGAACTATAAAGATTGCTGGGGCCAAAAATGCCACCCTGCCCTTGATGGTAGCCTCAATCTTAACCAAAGAAAAGCTTACCTTAACCAATATTCCTCACGTTTCTGATATTTCAACCATGGCTAATTTACTTGAAACTATTGGCGTTGAAATTGGCCTTGATGGACTTGATGAAGATTTTGGTGAACAAGGTAGAGTAATGAACTTTAAAGCTCACAAAGAAATTGAAGATCCAACAGCTCCTTATGAATTAGTTTCCAAAATGCGCGCTTCAATTGTTATCCTTGGGCCTCTTTTGGCAAGATTCAAAAAAGCAAAAGTTTCCTTACCTGGTGGTTGCGCAATCGGCACCAGACCAGTTGATCTTCATCTTAAAGCTTTAGAAAAAATGGGGGCCACAATCCAGATCAAAAAAGGCTATGTGGAAGCTCAAGCTAAAAATGGACTTAAAGGTGCAGAAATCAAATTTGACAAGGTTTCAGTAGGCGCTACTGAAAATATTATGATGGCAGCAACTTTAGCACAAGGTCAAACTATAATCAATAATGCTGCTTGCGAGCCAGAAATTGTTGATTTAGCAAACTGCCTAAGATCAATGGGTGCTAAAATTAAAGGTGATGGCACTTCAACGATTATTATTGACGGCGTTAAAAGTCTACATGGCGCAAGGCATAAAATTATCGCTGATCGAATTGAAGCAGGTACCTACATGATTGCAGTTGGTATAGCAGGCGGAAAAATTTCTTTAACTAACATAGAACCATGGATTATTCAGGGCTATAAAGATGAGTTAGAGCAAAGTGGCATCAAAATTGAGATTTTAGAAAATAACCAAATTATAGTATCCAAAGAAGATAAAAAAATAAAACCAGTTAACATTTCTACCCAGCCATTTCCGGGCTTTCCAACCGACATGCAAGCTCAATTTATGGCGCTAATGACCTTAGCCGAAGGATCTGCAACTATCGAAGAAAATATTTTTGAAAACCGTTTTATGCATGTTTTGGAGTTAGTAAGAATGGGTGCTGATATTCAACCTCATGGTAATATTGCTTTCATCAAAGGTGTTAAGAAATTAATTGGCGCCGAAGTTATGGCAACCGATCTTCGTGCTTCAGTTTCATTAGTTTTAGCTGGGTTAGTTGCTAAAGGACAGACTATAATCAATCGTCTTTATCATCTAGAAAGAGGATATGAAAGAATTGCTGAAAAATTAGTTAGATGCGGCGCTGATATCAAGATTGAATATTAGACAATGTTAGCTAATTCATTTAATTCATTTAACCAATTTAAAACCAGAAATATTTGTACTAACATTATCCGTTTTTAACTAATAAATAAGCATTTACATTGTTTACTTGAAATCTTAATCCCTGCTCATAAAAACTTATCTTATTTTTTTTTAAACAATAGACAGTTATTTAACTAAAACATGAAATTACAAAACAAAAAAGCTTTCTCACTGATTGAACTATCAATTGTTATCTTAATTATTGGCCTTTTAGTTGCTGGAATTGTTAAAGGTAGATCACTTTATACAAATATGAGAGTATCTTCGGCAGCTTCAATTACCAACTCTTCAATTGTTCCAGCCATCCCTAATTTACATGTTTGGTATGAAACCAGCTTAGATAAATCTTTTAATGATAATCAAAGAAGTGATGGTAGTGATGTTACTACTTGGTACGATATTAAAGCAATTAATGTTAAAAAGAATAATCTAGTTAAACAAGGATCTGGCAACACTCCAAGCTATCAAAGAGATTGTATCAATAATTTGCCTTGCCTCAATTTTGAAGGTGCAAATTTAGAATTTTTAGTAGCTCAAGAAAAAGTTAATATTAGTGGAGGCAATGCCAAAGCAACTATCTTTATTGTTGGAATGAAGCCTGACAATCTAACAAATGAATATGCTTTGTTTATTGGAAATGGCGTTTCAAAATAATTACTAAGAATCGACCTTACCCCTTCTAGCGGTGGCTTCAAATTTAGCGGAGCAAATATAGTATATAATAATAAAATCAAACAAAATAAACCATTTATATCAACATGGACTTTTGCCAAATCCAATAGTACCAGTGATTACAACCTTTATATAATGGCCAGCTTCAAAGCCAAACTAGTTCAGTGCCCGCTTCTGACATCAATTTAGTGCCAGATTATTTTTCTATCGGAGGCGAATATACAGGCGTTAACTTAACTACATCATATACCGGCTATATATCAGAAGTAATTATCTTTGATCGCTACTTAAAAACCAACGAGCGACAATCAGTTGAAAGATATTTGAGTCAAAAATATAATATTGCCGTTGCTCATTAAGCATGTTAAAACATATAACAAAAGAGGAGATTTGATCAAGAAAAATGACCTAAACGGTCATTTTTATCATCAAATCGACTTTAATCAAAAAAATTGATTAATAATCTGCCGATTTTATTGATATAAAAAATATTAATCTTTTTATCTAATAAAGTGTCTTTTCATTAAATTGGCAATTATTTTTTAAATTTTATCGCATCAAGATATATACACGAATTTAAAAAATTAAAATAACTCGACACAAATAACTTAAGAAAGCTTTAGCTTTTGAGTAATACCAATTATCAAAATTAACTTTACATTTAGGTAAAATATTTTTGGGGATAAAATTTAGAAAAAAACCGCCTGTATCACAGATATACAAAGGTTTTTTTTCTAAATTTTATACCAAAAAGATAAAGCATAAATGTGTAGTTAATTGTGATAATTGGTATAATACCAAATCCAATCTTTACATATACTATTTATAATTGTAATTTATGATTTATCTTTTAAATCTAAATTACTTTTCTATGCCAAAGACCATCATATCAAAAAACACTCATTTA
>Ga0222719_10001598_pt1 | contig 21747 bp, 19 predicted proteins | sample C33_34DmetaG_FD_165039 | JGI IMG/M metagenome (GOLD analysis project Ga0222719, IMG submission 165039) | Estuarine water microbial communities from San Francisco Bay, California, United States - C33_34D | ecosystem: Environmental > Aquatic > Marine > Unclassified | place: USA: California...
TAGTGATTCATCTCTAACTGACCATTCAACTATCTGTCCTACACCTTTAAGAAGGTTTCTCATTTTAAATGACAGTAACACTGCAAAGGAACTAAATAAGTTAACACCTTCTGTGAAAGCAGAGAATATTGCGAGAGATACAGCTCTTTTATGCCAATCTGGTGCTTCATGGCTATCTCTAACTTCCATTAAAGATTCTATTTTGGCCATAGTAGCTTCATCTTCCATAAATTCAGCAAAGTTATCTAAACCTAACTGCTCATTTAATAGTGAATATGCTTCTGCATGAATAGTTTCTGAAGAACCGAGTGTGGTACCCATCATTATAATCTCTGGTTTACGGAACCATTTAGTTACTAATGTAGACCAGTAATCGTTTACTATAGTTTCTGTTTGTGCAAATCCTTTAAGAATTCCCCCTACTACATTTTTTTCATGATCTTTAAGGTTTGATTTCCAGTCAGTAACATCTTGTGCCATTGGTACTTCAGTATGCAGCCAATGTGCCTGCTGTTGTTTTAACCAGTAATCGTATGCTTTAGGGTATTCAAAAGGCTTATAGACAACTCTTTCTTCTAGTAAACTCATATATCTTTATATATTACTTAACTTGTTAGACAAAAACACCCGTCGGACAGAGTCTTTCGGGCATGTTTATAAATAGAATATATATTCTAGTTCATGCACGATATTGTACAAAAAAATTAGAATAATTTACTCAACGTTTCTTGATCTAGGTTAAATCTGGGTCCAGCAGATTCCTGACCATGGGTCTCTGTAACCTTTCCTTCAAATTCAATACGACCATTATTAGTGTCCATTTTAACATTATAGGTCATACCGTCTTGTCCATATCTATTTTTCATAACATGAACTCTTCCTGTACCGAGTACTTTATCTTCTTTCTGTCTTGATAGTGATAGACAAATATCTGCAACCATCATTTTATCATAGGAGCCTGCTGCCTTATCTCCTTCGATAACGTTATCTTTAGCACCCATTCTATTTACTTGAGAAGGTGTAAGTATTGGTATTTTTAACTCCTTAGCTAAACCTTTGGTAGCTATAAATACGTCGTCTATTTCGTCTTTACGTTCAGAAAATTTACCTCGAGCAGGAGCTTTTAAGTAGTCAACATAATCAATTATAACCATATCAGGCTTATGATCCATGTCGATACATTTTTGAATATGTGATTTAATAGTATTAACTGATGCGTTCTTAGGGGCGTATTCTTTTACTATAAGTCTACCTTTAAGACTGTCTACATAGGTCTGAACCTCTTTACGGTGTTTATTAACTTCATCAATAGAGTACCCTGTAAAATAGCAATCAAACCGTTTTCCCACGTAATCTTCTCCGAGTTCAAGTGTATAATAATTAACTTTATGACCCATTTTAACAGCATGAGCAGCAATAGCAACCATAGTCCAGCTTTTGCCACCTCCTGGATTACCAAAAACAATAGCAAGGTCCCCAGGTCCAAATCCCCCTTGGATACCATCATTGAGGATAGGCCAAGGAGAAGGAATAGTAGGACGGTAGTCAGTTCTATAACGGGTTTCAACATCTTTATTATACTCATGTCCAATATTTTTATCCATACCGGCTTTCATAGCCTTTTCAATCATATTTCGAATACCGTCGAAATCATGGTCCTTAAGTAGGTCTGCAGAGCTTAATATAGCGTTTTTCATTTCTTGATTCTTACAAAAAGTTTGAAACTCTTCTTGTACGTAATCTAAATCGTCCTGAGAAGCTTCGTAAGAGTTTCTTAACTCTTCTTTTAAAGCTACTTGAAGTACTTCATTCTCTAATTTCTGAAGTTCAACTTTAAGTACGTCCATTGTAATATTAGTATGGTACTTATCGAAGTAGTCTTTAATTTGATTGATAATCCACTTATGGGAATCAGCATCAAAGTAATGATCATGTAATACATCTCTTACATTAAGTAAAAATGTCTTGTCTGTGAGTAATGATCCTAAGACCTTTAATTGGAACCCCTTCCCGTACTGCTGTAAGCTTTTTAATGTCATCTAATAACCTTTGTTTAAATATAACTATTTTTCGTCTAATAACCAACTAGATGATTGAATTTTATCTCCTAATCCATCAACTAACTCTATACCTAATTTTTTACATACTTTAGCCTCAGGTATAGTTTTATTGGTTTGGTCGCCTCCGTTTGCAAAACAGAGATTATGTTGCTTTCCATTAAGCTTATGAATATACTTAAGGGATTCGATTTGTGTTTGATCCTTATCTACAGAGACCATAGTATAATCAACATATTTTATACTGTCAACAATAGTAGCTCTTTCTTCTTGATCCATAAATTCTTTCGAACCTTTTAATTCTCTTTGAAGATCTGAGTTAACTATAATAACAAGAATATCTCCGTATTCTTTTGCTTTTTGAAAGAGCTCTAAATGCCCTTTATGAAGTGGATTAAAATACCCACTAACTATTACTGCTTTTTGCATAACTATCTGAAATTAATTTTTTAAACTTTGTTGTTGACCATCCATGATCTCTACTGAGGTAATGAATTGGTATTTTTAAATTATCACCAGTAAACGGCTTATTAATATAATCATCACCTAAAAATCTTATATCAAATTCTCCTAATTTTAACAAATCGTACAGCTGAGCCTCATATGTATATGAAAGTACGTCATCGATGTATTTTATAGAAAGTAACATTTCTTTTCTTTCATGTACCGATAGTATAGGTTTAAGTTTATGAGGTCTTTCTATAGAAGGATCAGAATGTAGCAATACAATCAGTACTGTACAATTCTTCTTCATCTCCTTAAACATCTCAATATAACCTGGATGCAAGACGTCGAAATTACCTGCTATAACTCCTTTTATCATTTTACTGTTGTTAACCCTCTAAAATTTTCCAACCAACTCTCTGTATTCTTAGTTATCCCTTCAATTTTATCTTGATCTAAGTGATGCAAAAATGCTCCTGTTTGAAGTGCCGGTGTAGGCTGTTTTAAATTATCCTCTACAATTTCTATTTCATTCTCACTTAATGCTGTTTTATGTAGATCCATCAATTGGTAATTAGTCAATACCTTCTCCCAATTATGTATAATTTTAGCAAACACTTTCTTAGGTTTATCTCCATCAAGTTGAGTTTCACAATGATCCCAAACGTCTTGTAATGACGCATTAGTGTCATGAGTAAAGCTTTTCCATTCAGATAATATAGTCTTAATCCCTAGACCTTTGACACCTGGTAAATTATCTGAATTATCACCAAGTAATGCTTTTACTATATTGTAGTTTTGAGGTAGTACTCCAATTTCATCTTTTACATTCTCAAACGTAAAAGTTTTTTTCTTAACCGGAGCATATACCTCTATATTTTGATCAATCAATTGAAAGAAATCTTTATCTGATGATACTATGGTAACTTTTTTATCAGCTTTAGAAGCTCGGTTAGCAATATAAGCTATTATATCATCAGCCTCTAATTTTTCCATACCGATTTGATGTACTGGTAAGCATTCAAGATAGTCCCTAGTTCTAAATAATTGACCTATCAATGCTTCTTGTTCTTCTTCTCTTGTATCATACAGACCCCAGTGAGTTATTCGAGCTGTTGCACGTTGTGCTTTATAGTTAGGATTAATATTCTGCCTATTACTAGACCCTCCTTTACCGTCCCATATAATAATCACCCTTGTTGGATCAAAGATTCTAGTTACATATCCAAGAGAGCGAAGAAACCCTACCAGGCCTCCGATATGTGTGCCTGATGGGTTCATCGCTTTGAGCAGTGAAAAGCTACGAATTAACATATTCATAGCATCAATAATCAAAATATGATCATTTAAAGCTCTCGGGGGGGTCTCCTTTAAATTATTTAATATGGAATTATATTTCATTTCTACTTTTTACTTTTTCTTCTCTATGTAATTCAAATATGGTATCAAGTGAATTCTTTTTACCACAGTACATGGAACAGGCTACTTGCTTCCCTCTTTCCACACTACTATCCCACTTATCATTATATATCTTTTCTATTAATCCTTCAGTTAATATTTTGTCTATAGACGAAGTTCTTAAATTAAAATTTTCCCTACCGTATTTATCATGTGCCTCAAACATTTGCCTAAAGGAGTAGGTAACGTACCCTCCTTTATCGTAAGCAGACCTAACTGCGCTAAATCCTAATCCAACAAAACAGCAAGGGTGCACAGTACCGTCTACATCGACATAAATGTCATTGTGACCACATCTAGGTACTATTTTGGTCTTATTGGCTTCTTTAACATCCCTCCAATCACTATCTAATGTACACCCAAATTCAGGATTAATTTTTTCCAACCAAAGTTCTTCTTCCTTTAATTTAACTTTAGGATTGTCCGGTAGGTAAGTGGGTTTGAATTTATCTAGATCTGTAGGTTCAAGCCAGTATTTTACTTTTCCCTCTACATCTAATACACTTATGGGTGTTATATTTTCTCCATCATCCAAATTTACCGGTGCTTTAAACTCTATAGCTGCAAATCCAAGTTCTTTAGAAAGTTTTTCTGCCTCTTCTATCTGATGTTGATTATGTTTGAATACTAAATAATCCCAAATTACAAATATGTTTTTATACTTGGTGACTTCTTTAACATTTGAGATTAATTTATCCCACTTAACATTCCTTCTATATATATGATTAGTATCCTCTAAACCGTCTATACTAAATGTAAAAGTAACGTTCTTCGCTTGCATATTATCTAACTCATAACCAACCTCATCCCAGAATTTAGATGTCTTCATCCCACCGTTAGTATGCATTTGAAATTTATTAAACTTAAATTGGCTTATATACCTTAATATTTTAGGTAGGTCGGGATTTGTACCAGGGTCTCCGTGATTTCCACAGAAGTTTAGGTATCTAACTTTTTCCATTACTTCTTCAGGAAACCACTTAATAAACTCTTCGTAGGTAATATAACCTATAAACTGACCAGGAGCAACTTTAGGAGAAGTACTATTAAAACGAGGGCAGCAAGGACATGCTGCATTACAGAGACTAGATATCTCTAAATGCATATAGTTTATGTAATCGTTTTGTAACATTAAATTGTTAAATTCCAATAACCTATTTCTCTATATCCATCACTAAAGTTCCAACCTTCATGATATGTCCATGGTGTGTTTATATGGAGTACTCCTGTACCTGCTTCTGTAGGTGCCTGGTAGGTATGTTCACCAAATTCAGGGCGTAGATCTTTCGTCAAAGAATAATCTTTATAGTATTTCGTACCTGAGTTTTTAGGGTTATCTTTTAGGTTAAAGATTAGTGTTGCTATGATTCCAAAATTATCAATATGTACAGACTGTCTATACCTTGGTGCATCCCTCCATACATCAAACAGCTCTCCTGTGAACTCTTCTACTTGTCCAATATGCTGATCTATTTTCTGTCTTAGTATCCATTCAGGCCAAACGTTAGTAATATCGTAATCTACTACTGCTCTGGTACGAAGTAGTTCTCTAACACCTGCTAAAAGGTTTTTTCCAGTTTGATAAAATTCATCAGTAAGTTTAGAATGACATTCTTTACCTTTATAGGCTAAGATATTTTCAACATCAGCTGTTGCGTTATAAAATTGTGCTGCTGGTGTCCATCCTTCTTCAGGTAATTTAGCAAATAAGGGTATATCGGTTATTTCCCAAAGAGGAATGTTAGTTGCTTCTCTTTCGAATACAGGTGTAAATTTCATTAGTCTAATAAGTTAGGTGAAATAGTATCTTCTTCAAGATCACCTTCCTCAATTAAATCAAAGTCTAAACTTCCTACTAATTTTAACCAGTGATCCTTATGTTCGTCTTTATATTTATCAATAGCTCTTTTATCATCTGGTAAGAATCCATGAGAGGTCATAACTACTCTACCTCTAGACTGTACTCCTCCAATATGGTTCTTTTCTATCTGTACATTAGTACGTTTAGCAAACTCTACCTGTAAACCGTCTTTGATTGCTTTAATCTTAGATGTACCAGGATTAGTAATATTACCAAAAGTAACTACTAATGTTGCATCGTACCACATAGACATACCTCCTTTATTTTGTAGTTTAGGTTGACCCATTGGTGATTCAGGTTTCATTGTCCACACCTTATTAATAGCAACAAGCGTATTAGTATAAGGAGAGTTTTCTTTTCTAGATAACAAAATCTTTTGATTTAAGTTATTACCAAACTGAGTTGACATTGCTCCTGCGTTCCATTCGTTATTATTTTTATTAGAACGAACTGAAAGATCACAAGGTACAGAACCGATACTATCCCAGAAGAAACACATATCAAAAGGTAAATTACCTTTAGCTTGTTCATCTAAAAGATCAGCAATATAAACTGCTACCTCTTCGATAGTATTTAATGTACCTCTGTCGGCATATAGGAAGTGACCTTCGTAATCAGTTACATTTCCATCGGCATCTGTAACTTCTTCGAACTGTAAGCCCATTTCCTTAGCGTGTTCCCAGGACCACTTCATCTCAGTAATAATAAATACTGGTAATACTCCTAATTTTTGTGCATTAACTGCAGCTTCTAGTAGTGCAGTAGTTTTTCCTGTATCACTATGACCTCTAAGTAAAGTAATATGCCCGGTAGGAATACCAGGAAGAGATGTAATATCTTGAAAAGCTTTTGATAATGGAATCCAGCCTTGTTCTTTAAACTTAACTGATGCATTTGAATAACCTTTCTTTTGTTTAAAATTGGATAAGTTAAACGACTTTCTTACTGATGCAGTCGCTTTTTCTTGAGTTTCTTTCTTTTTTGCCATATAACTATATTATAGTATAATATAATAAATTTTTATCGAAATACATACTAAATAAAGAAAAAAAAAGGCCGCTAATGCGGCCTGATTTTCTATTCACTAAACAGGTCGTCGAATTTGCTGACTGTGTTCTGTTTACCGGCTGTAGCATTCTCTAATGTGAAGTCGCTACTTGAAGATTCACTATCACTGCCGCCTGGTAAAGCAGCAGGAGCAGACTCTTCATTAGAACCAGGGTTTAGGTAATTCTGAAGTTGCTTTTTAATGAATTCGTAGTCATACTCTGTATGTACCTCTATCGGGTTAGGTTGAGTCTTTAACCATGTATCTACCTGATCGTTATTATCCGATAAAGCAGTTTGTTTAGGTTTAATCCTAACCGAAGTAGTTGGGTAAGGATTACCTTGTTGTTGTTCAACAACTAAATCCCAACCATTGATTACATCTGTGTAATCCCCTACGTCTTCGTCCTCTGCCAATGCAAGAAGAGCTTTATAAATTGTGATACCGAAGCCCCATAGTCTTACGCCTTTATCTTCTTCTCCTCTAACAATAACAGGAGCAAAGATTCTAGTCTTAGGGTTAATTTTACCTGATAGTGACCAATTGTCTTTGTCGTTAGTCTTTCTTAGTTCTTTTACGAACTCTTCAATAGGGTCTTGCTTACCAAAATTAGATAATGCAACCATCGGATACTTACCGATACCGTAGTGAAATTTTAATTCCTTAAATGGGAATGTTGGATCGTACGCAGAAGGTACGATTCTAATCGTCTGTTTTCCTAATTCAGGTTTCCAGAAGATAGTTGAATAGTCAGTCTTTTCTCTTTCCTGACCGGTGTTGTTTAACTCGCCGAGTTTCGCTTTAATAGCATTTAAATCCATATAACTAATTTTAAAATATAACGTTTATTACTATAATATAAGAAGAATAATTTAATTATCCAACTCTACTATCTTATAAAGTTTAGTATTAATCCTTTTTAATTCAGGTCCTTTAGTAAGAAGTATACAGTTCCTGAAGTCACTCCAATTTATACGGTAAGAAGTATCAAGCACGCCACCGTTTAATTCTTTAATTAAAGTATTTAGTGCATTGATTGTATACAGAGTGTTAGATTCTTTTTTTCTATGAACAAGAATGGTATTATCCAAAAATGTGCTTACGTTTCCAAAGTCCACATTGTAAGTACAGATGTACTCATCTTGAGATTTTGAATATAGCACAAAAATTTTGTTGTAAATTATTTTGTACTTCTCTTGTATTGTAGCTAGTACTTCGTCTAAGTTTTCTTCTACAGAGAAAGTACAGAAAAGTTTATTACTCATATCTTCAGTTAAATGGATGGGATCGATATCGTAATCGAACCCTCTATCTATAACGTTTTCATCTTTCATATAAATATCATTTTGTTCTATAAACAGAGATCTTTAGAATATTTAAATTTTATTGGGTATTTACCCCCTGATTCTAATATCTCCTGTAGTTCTTCTAAGGTTTCTTTACCGTCTTCTTTATGAAAATCAAAAAGTAATGCATCATATGTATATAAAACTAATTTAGTTTTCTTATCTCTAAGATACCCTAGTACATCCTTTAATATAAGAATATTTCTCGAAGTCTCTAACGATTGCATAATATAATTCATTAACTTCTGAGGATTCATGTCTTTGAGCGAGCTTGTGAAAGGTTTTTCACTAATTGGAGCCAAGACTTTTCCGTCAGCTTCGTATCGTTTCCATAACTCTTTGATATAATTATCAATTCTTGTAAAGATTTCAAGGAAAGCGTACTTGTCTGGTATCTTACCATAAATTGCGTGAAAGTTAATCTGTTTTGCTTGGTCATATTCATCTTCCGTGATTTCTTCTTTGTTAAAATATTGTTTTGCTAGCTGTTTATGAGCTGATTCGCTTGTAAGGTCATACCCAATCTGCTCACAAAGTAGACGAAGGTGATAACCATCAAAATCCAACTCAACAAAGTAATCCCCGGTCGGTCTAAAACATTTCCTATGTTCTGGGCTTTTAGGGATAGCAGCGAAATTAACGCTATTAAAAGCATTAGTTGGTCTAGAGGTGACATTGTATAAATTATAAGAGGTTAAAACTGTATTATCTACTATATTATACAAAGGATCACGTGGTTTAAACATTTCCACAAAATTTTCATAGTAGATTCCAAGACCAGACTGTTCAATCAAGTAAAATACATTGGTTGCAGTCTTATTATAAAAATCGAAACCAGACGGAATGTCATATTCGATCACATCTTTAACCTTATCGTATACTTTTTCACATGATTCAAACAATTTACTTATAGGAACTAACTTATTTACTTCCTTAAATCTATTAAATTTATTATAGAAAAAATTTAAATCGTGAGAATACTCTAACTTATCGTATTTAGTCATTGAGTATAGTAACGAAAGATCGATGGCTGACTGTATATTAAAGTAATACAGTAGGTTCTTTTTATCTAACGTATATACATTAGTAGCTTTAGAAAGAATAGCAGAGACACGGTCTCTAGACACATTCATACCTTCATCGTGATCGATAGGAATTATGTACCCTTGCTTGGAGCCTATTAATCTAATGTAGACTGCCACACAAGAATTCAGCTTAGGGTGATAGGAGTAATTAGATGGGATTACATCTACATAAATTCCAAGTCTAGCAAGCTTTTCGAGATTGTCTAACTTATCGTCTTGTTCTACTATATAAAACACGTATAACCATTTTTATTTAATATAACGATTTTTTGTTTATAAACCAACTAATAGTTAGTTTTTTACAAACTGAGAGGTATTGGTAAGTACTTGTTTTCCTATACCGGGTAGTTCTTTTTCGGCTTGATTAATGACATCTTGGTTCTTTGCTTTAATACCAGGATATACATAACCGTTAATTGTTTGATCTTCTAATTCACCTTTTATATACCAGTTTACTTTTAGAGTCTTTCTATACAGTTTATTTTCTTTTCTTTGCTCTAAATATTTTGGTTTATCTACTTCTATGACTCTTCTAGATCTAGCGTCCATTACAAAGTATCTAATAAACGTTCCTTTATTATAGTCTTCTGCTGTTGGCTTGACATAAACTGTTCTTAGACCTAACGCCTTCTCTTCTGCAGCAGCGTCTTTAACTAATACTAGAGGTTGGGATTTGCTTGTAACTTCAGAACCTTTAAAGTAATTGCCTTTATAGTCTTGTACAAATTTACCTAGATACTGCCTGCCTGATGAAGGATCGATTAACTTCCCAGGTACTTTACCGCCTACTTTTATTTTATGTTTAGGTACGTATCCCATTATATATTTCTCATTTTAGCTCGAAGATTAGTCTTCCAACCTTCTCTTCCAATTTCATGATCCACACCAACAACATAAAAAGCAAAGTCTTTATATTTTCTAGGAACAATATCTGTATTAATAGTAAAGGTACTAGCAATTTTAAATCCTGAAATACCTTTCATACCTATAGACAGTTCGATAGGTACTGGTAGTCCGTTAGGTTTTTTATTCTTAGCATTATCTAACTGTATTGCTCTTTTTAGTTCAGCTGATGCTTCGTTATATAGTTCTGACCAATAAACGGGATTAATAACTTCTTTTTCATTTAAGTTTTTCCATGCTTTTTCGAATCTTTCTTTAAAAGGTTCTTTTTTAGCATCATCAGTAGATTCTGTCTTATCTCCACCTTTATCGTCTTGCCCTTTAGATAATGCATGTCTATCCACACAGCCAGCATTAAACTTCAAGATATTAGATAAATTATCGTTGTAGTCGGCAGTATTTCCTTGGGCAGCAATAGAAACCATACTAGCCATTTCAGATGTAATTTTACTATCTACTTTTATATCGTGTACTGTGCTTGAAAGACCAGAGACTTGTATCTCTTTTGGTCTACTTGTAGTAGTAGGAAAGGATCTATCATATACTACATATGTTTGTTTTTCATCATCGTAGAATAAATCCAAATTATTTATTCCTCCTAAAGAAAAATTAATGCCTGCCAATACAGATTTAATAAATTCAAATATACCTTCTCCTGGTTCTACAGGGTTTTCTACAAAAGTATCCATCTTATCTTTTAAATAATAAGTCGATATCATGATACTTGTACACAAATTTTCTTTTCCAGCAAGAGCTTTTTGAGCTTTGCCTATAATATCATTTTTAGGTTTAGTTAAGCTAAAATTAGCAAAAGGATAAGAACTGGAAGCTTTTTTAGGAATAAATACATTCAATGGATCACATGAGTAATGACCAGGAAAGGATACGTATTTTTCTTGAGAATCTGTTTCAAAACCACAAATAACATTCCCGTGGTGATCTTTCATTAACTCGAAAGAGTTAACAATGTCCAATAATGCTCCTAATGGTATGTAGTTGATAAAAACAGATGAATTATAAAATAATCTTGTAAACGCATAATTTCCTTCTCCTACTGAGGCTCTAAATCCTACTGTAGGCCAATCTTGTCTAAATTTATTAGCAATAGATGGTGCTTTCGCCTCTCTTAGCAAACTAAGTAAGAAGCCATCATCTTTTTTAATTTTTTCTAGTCGTTCACTAATAAAGTGAACTACACTCTTAGCTTCTTGTTGACCTTCTTCTTGATCATCATTTTTTTGATCTTCTGCAGATGCGTGAGTTGTAACGTTACTTGCTTTTAGTCCTTCTAGTATGACTCCTTTTGAAATTATTTTTACTGAGCAATCATAAGTACCATCGTTACCTAAGGTCCAGTTAAAGTTAGTAATGTACCCAAACATTCCATCGTAGTTCCCATCATATTGATTTCTTAGTGTATCAATAGTAGCAACGATTCCTGGTGATGTCCCGTTAAACCATGTAGTATCTGGTACAACCGGGTCCCCGCTAGGTGTTTTTACATTACCGCTGTTATCTACATAAACTGAATGTCCCCATTCTAGTAATGCTCCGTAACCCACTCTAAAGTATAGTCTTTCGATATCGTCTAAATCCTCTTTAGAAAAAACTTTAAATTTAACTGATGCTTCTTTTAATGTACCGAAAGTATTTTTAGCCTTTACTGTTGCGCTAATAATACCAGGCATAGGTTTAAAGCCTGTAGATTTAGAAACATGGTAGGCTCTTGAACCTGCAGAGGTTTTACTAGCATAAGATATGCCACTCCTCATTCCACCGGGATCTAGTACATCAGGATTGTTTTGATTTTGTGTAGATTGAGTTAATACGCCTCCTGTCAGTACTAAACTTCTAGCTAATTCATTACTACCCGGTACCGATGATTTTAATGTAGATTGCTTTAACAGTGATTCTGCTTCTGAGTTGCTGATTGTATTAACAGAAGATCTTAATCTTATCCAAGCATTTGATGAATTAAGATAATTTAATGCAGCCTTAGATCTAGATGTAGAAGCATGAAGTGCTTCACGTTTAGAAATCTGAGTGTGAACTTTCTCCGAAATTGATGATCCAATACCTTCTGCCATTATAACGTTTCATTTAAGCTTTCAAATAATGCTTGTGCTTTTCGGCCATCAGCCGGTATTCTTAATTGCACGCCGGGTTGAACAATCATTCCATCTCTTTTAGAAGTATTCGCCATAGCAATAACCCACCATAGAGTTTGGTCTCCATAGAACTGCTGTGCTAAAGTATCATACCTATCAGAACCTGTTGTTATAATATAGGTATCGTCCGCTGTAGCAGGTATCTCTGGGTATATAGCATTCTTTCTATATCTTCTACCGCTTGCAGTATGTAATGATTCTATATTTTTATATCTATCTGCCATTATCCTATAAATGTACTATTTGCTGTAGGAACGAAATCATGAATTGGAGTAAACGCTACACTTACGTCTAATATGTGAGGTAACATTTTATCTCCTTCACCTTCGTTATCTATATCCCATGGGTAACCTACATCCCATTTGACACCAACAGATGAAATAAATCCTGATACGTTCTTCATATAATCACCTATTGTAATTTTTGTTAACGTACCTCTCATAAAAGATCCTGCTCCATAAGTAGGTGCTGTTGAACCAACTAACTTATTTAGCTTTTCATATAATGGATCTATATCTTTTTTAGAAAAAGCAGCTATCTTAAAATCAAATGAGATATCTCTTTTAAATCCTTCATAGTTATATAACTCTTCTCCTCTACCAACATACTTAGTACCTCCCCAGTTTCCTGAGTAGTTATCATTTAATCCTCCTAAGAATGCTCTAAAATATAAGAACTTTCCAGTAGAATCGCCAGGAGTAAATACATTAAATTCAAAAGGAATAATATCTTGTTTGTCTGAACCTAATATACTTGCTGTTTGAACTGCTAAAGACTGAACTGTATCTGGTTTATCAGCAGCAGGAACTACTGAAGATCTTTTTTCTCTATCCTTTCTAGATTCATCTTTTGACCTATTACCTATAACAGTAATTTGATCTGAGTAGAATACTTCAGTACCGTCTATATTAATGTCTTTAATGTACTGTTGTTGATTATCTTCATACCCAACACTAGGTCTTTGTCTATAAGAACGTGTAGGCTGGTTAGCTATAGGTTTTACTGTGATGGTAGGTTGTGGTTTTGGATCAACTACTACAGCACTTTCTTGTGGTGGGTTCCATCCTTCACCTCCTGTGTTATCAACAAAAGCTTTATTACCAGCTTTAACTATTTTTCTTATATCACCACCTTCAGTATCTATATAGTCGTTCTTCTGCTTTGGTATAAATGTTCCAAAAGCTCTATCCCATGTCTGCCCACTATTATACTTATTATTAGCAGTTTTTCCTAATCCTGTGATTTGAAAGTTATCTACAACAATAAAACTACCTCCATTTTCTGGGGCATCTGGTGCTATATTTGGTATAATTGAGCCATCTGGAGCAGATAAATGAGCTTGTTTCATTCCTTGCTTACCTAAATAAGAAGTATCTTTCAGTCCTCTTATAAGGTGTGTACCTGTACCGTTTGCAGGAATTTGTGCAAGAATAGAAGCAGTTGCTAAGACAGTATCAATAGCTGTCTTTTTAGCTCTTTCTCCTAATGCTTGAAGCTTCTGTTTGCCGCTATAAAGAGGTTTACCGTCAGCATCTTTAGCCATAAACTTGGCTATGTCTTGCTTTATGTTGGTTTGAGCTAATAGAGCTTGGTTACCTAAAAACTTAAGTCCTGGTTTTCTAGCTAGTATCTTAACATGTCTAGCTAAATCATCTATACGATGATTAATTTGCATAGAAATACCGCCTGTCTTCGGTGGATCGTTAATATCCTTAGATACCAGCAGGTTTTTTGTCCCAGTATCGCTATGCTTTAAGGACTTAAGGTTAGTTTTTAGCTCTAATAACGCCATTTATTAGAATTTGCCTTGTGCTACTTTATCGATTTCCCTAGCTCCTTCTACTGAGTATTGATTTTTTTTATTCCAGTGAGACTGATCTAAATTTGTTGCTTCGAAACCTAATGCTTTTTTATTAGACTGATAGTTAAAAGTTTTAGGGTCTGTGTTTGCATTAATACCTTTATTTCTATGATTGTGGGGACCTGCTACGTCCTGTCCACTAGCATGTAAGTCATTTTCTCTAGTAGCTCCTGCTCTTTGAGGAGGAATACCTCCGTTATAATGTCCTCCATTTTCTAAATTTTTTCCTTGATCACCGTCAAGAAAATGTTGAAGTTGACCTTTGAAATCTCCGTAATGTGCCATTTTATTTAATTTAAGTTATTTAAGTTAATTTATTATAAATAGTTACGATGATTTATATGACGCCATTAATAATGCTTCTCCTGCTTTATTACCGTCTATATAAACACTACCTCCTTGTTTGACTGCAGCTATAAGCTCATCTAACTTAGCTTCTAAGGCTGCATTTGAAGTTTCTTGAGTTCCTCCCCCTCCTAAACCAGAAATTAATTCTGTTATAGCACCTGATGCTGCTATCATTGGAGCTGAGAAAGCTGTTGTTGCGATTAAACCTTTCAGTTCATCTATTTTTTCTGTCTCTAAAGTACTTAGTGCTAAAGCTACACCAGATAATCCTGCTGCTATTGCTGTTAGCGAAGTACCTACTGTAGCTAATGGTTCTGCCATTGCCGCTAATGCTTGTAAGTCACCCATTACACCGCCACCAAATAGAGATGTTAATCCTCCTATTGCAGAAGCTCCAGCCATTGCTAAAGCAAATGCTGTCATTCCTCCTGCTACAGCAAATAAACCTACACCTGCTGCTACTAATCCAGAACCTATTCCTGCTAGTTGAGTTAATTGACTTGCTATACCTTCTATATTAGCATTTGAAGCTAATTGTGCAGCCATTCCTAACACAGCTAATGCTCCTCCAGCAAATAGCAACATAGGTGAAGCTAAACCTAATACAGCTGCTCCTCCTGCTAACGCAACCATTCCAATACCAGCTAATGCTAGTTGTGGTCCTACTGATGCTATTCCTGTTAGTCCTGTAGCTATTTTTTCTAGATCAGCTTTAGCCATTATATTAAATGCTACTGCTGCTGGAATCATTGCTGCTCCTAGAACTGCCAATGCGCCTGCTCCTGCCATAATAAATGGAGCTAAAAATCCTAATCCTGCTGCTGCTAAAGCGAGTAACGGTAAGGCAATAGAGAAAGCAACTATACTGCCGACATCTACTCCTTTTAGCAGACTAAAGGCAAAAGCTGCTGGGATTAATGCTAATCCAAGTACTCCTAAAGCAAGTGCTCCTGTCATTATATTACCAGATAAAGCTCCTAAAATAGCTGCTGCTCCACCTAATACAATCATTGCTCCTGATAGTCCGATTATTTGTGCTGTATCAACACCTGCCATCATTTTAAATGCATAAGCTGCAGGGATCAGTGATACCCCGACGATACCCATTGCTAAGGCTCCTTTTATTGCATCATTACCTAGTTTACCTACTAGTGCTAAAGCACCACCGAATACACCTATAGATGCAGCAAATGCAAGCATAGTTTTAGGATCTACTCCTTCAACCATTTTTAAAGCTAATGCAAATGAACCGCCAATAGCTACTCCTGCAATACCTAAAGCTAAAGCACCTTTTACTACATCCCCAAATTTCTTTCCTATAGAAGCTAATCCTTGACCAAGGGACTTTAAAAATCCTCCTGGGCCTTGATCTTTTGCTCCTTTAGTTTTTTCTTTCATCTTACCAGTAGCTTCAGCTCCTTTATCCATTGTTTTAGCCATTGGATTTTTAGCAAATCTACCTTTAGAGTCTCTAAATTTTCCTTGTGCGTCTTTAGTAATTTTTTGTCCAAGGCCTTCTTGTTTACCGGCTTGGAATTTTCCCATCACTTTATCTTTTAAGCTGACAGCTTTATCTTTGATGGTTTTACCGACTCCGTCTTGACCTAGCTTGGCCATTTTGCCAACTAGGGTTCCTACACCTTTTATAGTACTTCCTACACTACCTCCTAGAGCCTTCATTGCAACTACTGCTGCCAATATTGGTGCTGCTAGTGGAGATGCAGCAAGCTTTCCTACTAACTCTACAATAGGAAGTAAAGGAGTTAGCAAGTTAGCTAAAATGTCTTTTGATTTAGTTATTAAATCATTAAACTTATCTTGGGCTGATTGAGCTTTTGCATTTTCATAAGCAACTTCTCCATACTTAGCTCTAAATTGTTCAGCACCCATATTATTAAGCTCTTGCTGGTATGTCATTTTAGCAAGTTCTTCTCTTGACATTCCTAGTGCCTGAGCTGCTGCTTTTTGGGCAATAACGTTTTTAGTAGCGAAAGCATTCTTTATAGCTTCTTGATTACCTACCTCTTTAGCAAGATTTTCCATATCGCCCATCATGGCGTATTCTCTTGCTTTATTTAAGTTTAATGCATTACCGGTAAGTAGCTGTGCCTGTAATTCGTTTTCTATAGATGATTCAAAATCTAATAAAGAGTCAGCTATTTTTTCTACACCATCAAGATTTAATCCTAATTTTTTTGCTGCTGCAGCTGCTTTTAATATACCTTCAGGTGATTTTCCTAAAGTAAGTACTGTAGCTTTAGAAGCTGATCCTACAGCTTCCATTAAGTCTTTTAGGCTAAATGCTGTTTTATTGGTCATGTTGAACTTAGTCAACACTTTACCCATATTTCTAAAAGTATCTTCAGTACTTCTGCCTGTCAACCTAGTCATTGTTACAAGTTGACCTGCTGCTTCACCGCTTAAATGCAGTTTCTCTGTTAAGTACGTAGCACTTTTAACCGCTTCTGTACCTAATATGTGAGCTGATTGACCTACATACTTTGTAAGTTCAATATAGCTCTTAATCATTTTATCTGTAGTGATAAAATTAGAACCTGAAGCTATTGCTGCTCCTGCTAATTCTGTTCTTAGACCTCTTGCAGCTGAAGCTGATATGGTCATATTTTTCTGTAGCTGTACTGCTTGGGAGTTACCTTGTAGTAACGATTTACCGATAAAAGCAAATATGACTGCAGGGTCAGCTAGTTTTTCAAACCCTTTGCTAAGACCGGCAACCATTCCTTTATATAGGTGGTTTATTTTGGATGCAAGGGTTAGTTCCTTGTATTGAGTCTCTACAACAAGTTTATGATTATCAACTAACTCTTCTTGAAGATCAACATTTTCTTGTCTTGCTTTTTTGGCTGCTTCTAATTGATCTAATTCAGCTTTAGTTAATTCATCTCTTGCTTCTAAACTATCAATTATTCTTTCCTGCGCTAGTTTTTCTTTTTCAGCAGTTTCGAATAATGCTTTGGCTTCTGAGGCAGTTCTATTTTCATAGTTTATGCCGCCTGTGATAGTAACGTCTCTTGTACGTTCTATCTCTTTACGCATATCGTTTTTAATCTTACTAGATATATCGTCAATCTCACTACTAAGACCACTTATACCTAAAGATTCTAGAATTTTTCCTACCCCACTAAGAGCAGCGCCTGTGAGTCCAATAGAATTGGTTACTTCTTTTTCTTTCTGTAAGCGTTGGTTAGTTAATTCAATAGCTCTAGTTTCAACAGAAAACCCATCTCTTTTAGCTCTTAGTAGAGCAGCTTCTTCGGCTGTTATTTTCTTATCTAATTCTAACCTCTTTACCCTAGCGTCATAAGCAGCCCCTTGTAAATTTGCTAGACCATTTTCATTTGCTAATTGGTTAGCAGCTAATTTTACTTCTCTTAATCTAATTTGAGCTTTTTGATTAAGCTGCTTTAATTGCTTCTCATTATACTGTGTTATACCTGCTTCTTCATCTGCTAGCTGTGAAGCTATACTTACAATTCCTTTATAAGCTTTTTTCCCTTGGTTAATAGCAGAATTTGTCTTAGCAATCTCAGCAAGGTTAGCTGCTAAGTTAGCTCTGATATTAGTAAATTCTGTATTTAGTCCTCGAGCATTAGCCGTAGCTTCTCTTAGAGAGGATTCCATTTCCGCTATAATCTTAACTACACCTGTACCTGCAGCTTTAGCTTCAGCTAATCTTTGCTTGAATACATTTGTGCTCTGACCAGCAGAATTTAATGCTTTTAGTAATTCTTCTATTCTCTTATCGTCCACGGGATGGTATTATATATGTATAAATAGTTAAGGCCCGCTATTTGCGAGCCTTTGTACTATAAGAAGGTTGTCTAATTGCCGGACCTTTTGGCATTGACTTAGCAGGCATTGATTTTTTTGACTGCTTTGCCTCTTCTTCGTAATATTCATTCATCTTTTTAAATGTAAAATTACGTAGCCATATAGGCATTCCATAAACAGTATCAAAATCATATCCACCTTTCCCATGAAACACTATTTCATGTATTTGAGTGAATAAATTTACCCTATATTGCTGCGTCAGGCCATAGAAAGGTAACACCGATAGGTATCGCCACCCCCTCCTCTGGACCGTTCTCAGGGTAGAATCTTAAATCTACGTCTGGAGAAATTTTTTCAATATATTTTCTAAAATCTCTAGAATCTCTTGCTAAGAATTGATTATCTACAAATTCTCTGATAGCTTTAGTATCACCATTACCGTCAACAGCAGTAATCATATACTTTAACCTAGTAGATAGATCAGGAGAAGCATCTTTATTCACTTTTCTTAGTCCAGTTATTTCTCTTTGAATATTTGCTTCGTCACCATGAGTTAAAAGTTTAAAGGATAACTCTACTCCTGTTGCAGGAGCTGTAAATTTGAATTCGTTTTTACCTTTTTTTAATAAGGTATCATCTATTTCCTTCTCTTTTAACAAGGAAAGATCAATTACTTCTTTAGTATCTCCGTAATTGAACTCATAATCCTTACCGTAACCTAAAACTCTTGCAGCCACAAGGAGAGCATTCTTGTCCCCTATAAGAAGATCACTGTATTTAATGTCTTTGTCTACAATAAGTGCTTGTAGTAGTTTATCAATAACTACACCTCTTTCGATGTAATTCTGATTTGTTAAAATGTCCTCTTCTTTTGCAGTCATATATTTCATCTCTATCTTTCCGGATGATAAAGGTGAATCTTCAGAATACAATAAGCCTTTAGAGGGTAATTCTACAATTTCGCTAGGAAATTTGTTTTTGTTTTCCATATACTCTTTAAATTAAAACTAGTTTATATATAAATATAAGAAAAATTTATTTTAGAACCAAAAAAAAACCCGGAAAAATCCGGGTTAATTTATTATATGTTGTGTGTATTAGTAATTCAATACACAGTAATCCATGGCAACAGAAATGGTCAACTCAGCTACATCAGATGTAGACCAGTCAAATGATCCTTGAGCCATATTTACTATGAAAGCTCCTTTGATTACCCACTCACTTACTACATCCCCTACAGGACCTAATACGTTAAGTGTCAAATCTTTCTTGTAAAAATCTGAATATCCAGCTCTTCCAGTTACAGACTCGTAAGATAGTCTTGCCCAGTCCATTACTGCTTGAGCACCAGAAGGTGTAATCGGATCATATAGAGTCATATCCATATTCTCCCAGTTTCTCTTACCTCTAATTTTTCGGTAAGTGTTCATATGATCGAGTTTAACTTCCTCATCAGTGAAGGAAGGAGCCGTTACGTTTTTGATCATGAAGGACGGAATAGCATCAATATACATGATAAATCTATTCTGTACCTTTGGTTCAAAGGCTCTAAACATTATTTCGTTAGGATCTAGTACTGCCATTTTTATTCTTTATTATAAATATCTGTAAATTAAATTACGCTCCAAAAGTTGCACCAGTAGGCTCGATAGTAAAGTCAAGAACTACAAATTCTACTGTTTTAGCTGGCTGAATAAATACTTGACCGATTAATTGATTTCTGTCAATTGTATCAGGAGTATTGTTAGTATCATCCATTACTACTCTATACGCATAAAGACCTTGTCTTTGAACTACTGATTCTAAGTACGGGTTAACTGTAGCTAAGAAACTATTTCTAGTAGCGATAGTATTTTGTTCAAATACTAAAGTCTTAGCAGTATCGCCTAAGAATTTCTTAAGCTCAATTAACAATCTTCTTACGTTAACTCTATCAAGAGCGGATTTTTTCTTCTGTAATGTTTTCTGACCAAATACTGAGATTCCGCTTCCTGGGAATGTTGCAATTGGGTTAACATTAGCATTATATAATGTATCTCTTTGAGTTCTTGTAAGTTTTCTCTCTGCTTGGATAACGTCACCTAATCCACCTCTAGTAAGACCAGCAGGTGCAAACCATGGTGCTGCAGCTCCGTCAGTGAAAGCATAAACTCCAGGGATAATTACTGATGCAGGAATCCAAACTGTTTTACCTGTAGCAGATAAAGTTTGTAGCCATGGCCAGTAAGTCGCTGTATAAGAACTATTAACTGTTGCAGCAGTACCAGTTACGTTAGCTACTGTTGCTCCATAATTTTGTAAATCAACTACTGCGATACAATCTCCTCTAGACTCAGCTAAAGAAATGATTGAATCAAGTTGTGTTTTGTGATCTCCGAACTCATAAATCAATCCTGGTGCTGAAATTATGTTATAAACGTACTCGTCTTGATTGTTAAGGATTGAAATCGCATCTGCATAACAGCCTCCAGTTAAACCTTGTACATCTGTTCCGTTGATGTCTCCAAAGTAGTTATCTCTGTTGCTGCTTCCTTCTACGTTAGTACCAGTAGCACCGTGGAATGATCCTGATTGAGCTGATGGAAGTGAACCTGAGAATGAATTTCCAGATCCGTCAGTTCTAACGGTTAATCCGTCGTTTCCTACATAGTCAAGAGTTTGTCTAACAGAATCTACTCTAATAAACTTAGATCTGTTTACATACTCTCCAGTAGTGCTGATATAGTACTGTGAACCATCAGAAGCTTTTGTTTTATATTGGTTACCAATTACTGCTTCGATGTAGTTTTCAGAATTTGGATCTAACGATAAGTCATTCCAAGTTTCTAAAATAATTTTGTTTTTTGAATTATCGTCCCCTCTTCTAACTAATAGTCCGAATGTACCTGTTGCATTATCAACGTTTACAACCTCCCATCTTAGGTTATCAGCAGATCCTGACTTTAACGAACCATCAGAATTTTCATCATATCCTACTTCATTGTAAGATGATCCAGTTACGTTATTGTAGATTGCTCCTTTTCCTAATGTTTTGATTGCAAATGGTGCATCACCGCTATCTGATGCTGTAAGGCCAGTGTTTTGTCCAACTCCAAATGATCCAGTTACTACTCTAGTAACAAGCATTGAGTTACCACCTTGATTAAAATAAGATTTAACAGCAATAGAAGTAAGGAATTCCTGCTTTGTAGAACCAGAAGTAAATGTAGTACCGAAAATGTTTTGGTACTGTCCATAAGAAGTGACTATATTTGGTTCTTCTACAGGTCCTTTAACAGTTGGTCCAATAATTGCTGCCCCTGCCTCTAATGCGGCTGGTGCTATGAAAGATAAGTCGTTTTCTCTCGCTAGTACGCCTGGGGAAATTAATGTTTCT
>Ga0222719_10001601_pt1 | contig 21728 bp, 17 predicted proteins | sample C33_34DmetaG_FD_165039 | JGI IMG/M metagenome (GOLD analysis project Ga0222719, IMG submission 165039) | Estuarine water microbial communities from San Francisco Bay, California, United States - C33_34D | ecosystem: Environmental > Aquatic > Marine > Unclassified | place: USA: California...
CGCGGCGAGGTTCGACGACGGCGATCGGCGATCGATCGACCGCGCGGCGACGCGATCGCGTGACGTCGGCGCGCGATCGAGGGGGATCGGGAAAAACCTGTAACACGCGTCGCGCGATCGCGTCGGAGGTCAGAGGTTGAAGTTTATGTTTTTTTAGGTGTGTGTGCGACGTATTTAATGTGTGATTTGACCATGTGTCGAAGCGCGCGGCGTCCGCGACGAGCATTCGTGCCCGAGTGGTTAAGGGGTTCGACTAGAAATCGAATACGGTCTCCGTGCGTAGGTTCAAATCCTGCCGAATGCGAAATTTTTTTTGTGGAGATGACAACAGGCGCGACGATGAACGTTGCGATCGCGGCTAGTTGGAGTACTCGAGCTCGATCGGGGGCGATTTTTTCCAGACGCGCGCGAGCGCGGCGGCGAGCGTGGCCGACGACGGCACGGGTTGGCCGGCGCACCAGAGCGCGAGCGCGCTGGCATCGGTGCTCGTTCCGCCATCTGTTTCGTCTAACTTCTGTGCGATGTATTCGCGAATCTTCTGAGCGCCGAGAATCTTGGGCGCCGAGACGCTCGCGGGGGAAATTTCAGCGAGACCCGAGCCTGCGCGAGGGGCGAGGCGGAAACTGATCTTTGGAGATTCCGGCTCGGGCGCTTGATTCAGGGCGTGATCGGCGAACCATTTGGGAAGCAACTCACGCTCGGTGGGTGTGCCCGAGAAGTCTTCGCGAATCTTGACGCACACGCGACCGCTGTCGTCGATGGGGTGCGCGAACGAAACCGCACACTCGCTCGGGAGCGGCTCGGCGAACGCCCGTTTCGTTGATCGCGGAGGTTTCGACGACGTAAATTTTTCTACCCACTCATCCATCAATAGTCGAATGATTTCGACACCTAAATTTCTTCGCTCGTCCGGCGCGGCGTCAGCGATACCCAGATCGCTCGCGTACGCCTCGGCGTTGAACGCCGAACTCGGCGAGAGCGTGATGGCGAGCGAACCACTACGAGTGTTGCAGGTAAACCACGATGGAACGACGACATCTGGATTCAAACTTTCATTTTCGAGTAAAATTTCGAAGTCTGATCCATCGGTGACGCCGTCGAACGTGCGTATTGGGGTCGGTCGCGACACGTCCCACAGCGCGATGGCACCCATGGAGTCTTGCGCCAACACCTCCATCTTGTTCTTCAGCACGCTGTGACGAACGATCGGGCTCACACCGATAATCTCCATCGACGGCACTAAGTCCTGGGGCTCACGATCGTGCGGATCGCCCCAGTTATCGAACTTTCGCGGCGTCGTGCCGCCGAACGAAAATGCCCCGGGCGAACCGACGTCGAACCACGTTCCCGGCTGCCGCAAAAGACTCGATCCAGCGGCGCGACGCGAGAACGAGGTGCTCGTCGGCGTTCCATGAGAGTCTTCTACGTTCGCTGATGAGCCATCTTCACCCGGGATGATCGTCGGCCAGCGCTTGATCGACCGCGACGCAGTGGCGGTCCACAAGTCGCCGTCCGACGAGTGCGCGGCGAAACCGCTCGCGCGCGTTGACTCGTCTAGGCGCAGCTTTAAAATAGCCGCCGATTCGTTCGCGACTAAACTACTTTTCCTATCACGCAACGACGTGACGCATATCCGGGCATCGATACCTCCCGAGTATACACGAGTGAAATCGCGGTTGCACGCGAGCGCCCAAATTGACCCGGTGTGCATGCCCGCAAACGTCTGCACGCATCGCTGCTCGCCAATGTCCCAAACACGAATCGTTCTATCGCTCGACGCTGTGACGCACTTTTTACCATCCGTGTCGACGACGATTGCTCGAACATTGTCTGTGTGTCCCTTGAGTTTGCCTTCCTTTTGAGCGCTCCGCGTGTCCCACACGCGAAGCGCGAGCTCGGTACCGCCGGAGACGAGCAAGTTTCCAGTCCCATCCATACCCAAAGCGTAGATGGACTCCTTCGAGCCCCCCAGCGCGGTGACGCATCCATCATTCTTCACGCTTAGATACGACGGCGCGGCATTGATCGCGAGACATCGCTCGATGTCCCACAAGAAAATCTCGCGATTGAGCCCGCCCGAAGCAAACTTTCCTTCCAAGCGTTCCGACGCGCACGCCAACGCCATGACGTAATCTGTGTGTCCCTGCAAAGCCACCGCGCAAGACGACGACATCGATCCTTCACTTATATCCCACAGCCGCACGGTGTGATCGCTAGAAGCGCTCGCCAAATGTGTGCTCGACACTCTCGCGACGTCGTTCACCCACCCGCCGTGACCTTCAAACCGCCGCGCGCACGCTGGCATCCCCGCCGACAGATCCCACATCCGAACCGTCCCATCGCGCCCACCGGTGAATATGCTATCGGATCCCTCTCCTCCCAAGTCCACCGCGTTCACCCCACCGACGTGCTTGTTCGCGTACTCGGGCTGCGGAAGCGAATACGTCACCGGTCGCCGCTGTCGCTTCACCAGCGCCGCCGTGTTCATGATCCCTCTCCTCCGACCGTCTAAAACAAGTGACAGCAATTATACGACAGCGTCCAAAACAACACAAACGTCGGCAATCCAGCGTTCGGTCCGTCCAGGAACACCTTATCGACGGACGGAAAGAAACTCGTCGGTCGTCCCTCGCACTTGCTCGCCGCCACCGCGCACGCGCTCGCCAGCATAAACACCCCGTGCGCCGCGAACCCTCGCACTCCGGTGTATCCGAGCGCGCCGATCGCGATTCCGGACACGATGCTCAGGTACGTGAACACTCGCGCGCTCACTCGCGCGTTGTGCGCGACGTTTTCCGCGTTCACGACGAGATACTTGGCCAATCGCGCGTCGTCCTCGTTCGCCGCCGCCGCGCCCGTTCGCCTCGCGCGCATGCGTCGACGACCGCGCGATGCGCGCCTGCGTTCGAGCTCGCGAGCGCGCGCGCGATCGAGCGCGTCGTCGCGTCGCCGTGTGACGCGAACGTTTGAACGAACGACCGGGACGCGCTGTCGCACTTCACCGCGCGACGCCGCGTCGCGCGCGCGCCGATGGAGCCCGGAATCCGCGCCATCGTGGAGACGATCCACGCGAGCAAGGTCAGGGCGGTGCTGCACGTCACGGGCGGCGGCGCGCGCGCGCTCGGGTGGCTGACGAGCGTCCCGAGGTGCTCGAACACTTTATTGGACGCGCGCGTGCCGTACGCGCGCGAGAGCGCGCTCGAGACGCTCGGGAGGGCGACGGACGATGACGTGGAATCGTACTGCTCGCGGGAAGTCGCGGAGGCGCTGGCGAGCGCGGCGTACGCGAGGGCGGTGCGACACGGAAGCTCGCGAGCGACGGCGTCGGCGAGCGACGCGCGAGCGACGACGGGCCTCGGCGCGACGTGCGCGCTGACGACGGAGGACGTCGTCAAACGAGGCGACCACAGATGTTTCGTGGCGGCGAAGACGCTGGGGCGGATGACGACGTACGAGATGCGATTGGAGAAGACGAGCGGGCGCTCGCGGTTCGACGAGGAGGGCTGCGCGTCGCGGTTGGTGTTGCGAGCGCTGTACGAGGAAGCGAGGCGGAGCGTCGATGACGCGGACGCGGACGCGGGTGTAGATTTAGTGCGAGAAGTTCTGAGCGAACGCGAGTTCGACGAGGTTTCGGTGACGACGATGGAGGATTCGGCGTACGCAAACGCGAGCGACGCTCGCGCCGTCGTCGAGCGGTGGTTGGCGGAGGACGACTCGTCGACGAGCGGTGCCACCACCGCGGCGCCGATGATTTTGGAATTCACGGGGGGCGTGCTCACCGCAGTGGGCGCCACGCGCGCGAACGTCGTGTTGAGTGGGTCGTTCAACCCTTTGCACGACGGCCACCGCGACTTGCTCGCCGCGGCGACGGCGACAAAGCCCCCGGGCGCGCTCGGCGCGTACGAAATCGGCGTCACGAACGCCGACAAGGGGACGCTCTCCATAGACGAGATCATGCGTCGACTCGAGCAGTTCTCCACCCCCGGCACGGTGTGTTTACTCACCAAAACCCCACTCTTCGTGGACAAGACCCGCGCCGCCCCCGGCGCCGCCTTCGTCGTCGGCGCCGACACCGCCGCGCGTCTCCTCGACCCCAAATACGCCGGCTCCGACGCCGCCCTCGACGAATCCCTCAACGAAATCCGAGCCAACGCGTGCGATTTCCTCGTCGCCGGCCGCGTCGACCGCGTCTCTCGCGCCTTCGTCCCCGCCGCCGACGTCCTCGCCGCCGCCGCCGCGCGCCGCGCCGCCGACCTCTTCGCCGCCCTCCCGTCTTTTCGCGTCGACGTCAGTAGCACCGAAATCCGGGACGCTGCGCGCGATTCCGGTCGCGATTAACGTTGTGATCGATCCCCGCGCGCCTTTTCGAGCGACTCGCGCGCGCCGCGGCGTCCTGATCGCGTCGATTTATCACTGTTTACCCACACGCGGTCGGTCGCCACCCCATCTCTACCCTGAGGGCGCAATAGGGTTTCTCTCGCCCTCGCCCTCGAACGTCGCCGCCGCCGCGCCGCACACCGCGACGCCATCGTCGCCGCTCGCGCACGCTCGACGCGCACCGTCGATCGCTTCGTCGCGCGCCCACCGCACGCCCGGACGACCGCCGCCCACGCGCGCTTCCACGCGTCGATTCAACCATCGACGTCGCGCCGCGAATCATGATGGCCTCCATCGCCCTCACCGCCGCGCCCGCGTCTCGCGCGGCGTCCGCGCGCCTCCCGAGCCGCGCGAACCGATGCGATAAAATTGTCGCCGTCGCTCCGCGGCGCACGGCGACGGTCGCGCGCGCCGGCGACGACGCAGACGCGTCGGAAGTCGAAGGCGAGTCCGAGACCCCGCGCGCGCGCGGCGGGCGCGGCGGCGGACGCGGTGGTCGCGGCGGCCGAGGCCGCGGTCGCGGCGGCAAGGAGGACGACGGGATGCAAGAGTCCGTCGTCCAGGTGTCGCGCGTCACGAAAGTCACCAAGGGCGGGTCGCAGATGAGCTTCCGCGCCACCGTGGTCGTGGGCGACGGCAAGGGTTTGGTTGGCGTCGGGTGCAAGAAGGCGAAGGAGGTGCAAATCGCGGTGACGAAGGCGGCGAGCGATGCGCGAAAGAGCGCGAAGCGAGCGCCGATAACTAAAGGGGACACGTTCCCGCATCGAGTGACGGTGAAGGGGAAGGGCGGCGCGGTGGTGATGCTGCGCCCGGCGAGCCCGGGGACGGGGGTCATCGCGGGGGGCGCGTGCCGCACGGTTTTGGAGCTGGCGGGCTATAAGAATTGCTTCGCGAAACAGCTCGGAAGCTCGAACCCGTTGAATAATGCGCGGGCGGTCGTTGCGGGGTTGAACGAGATGCGAACGTTCAAGGAAGTGGCCAAGATGCGGGACATGACTTTGGAGGAGTTGTTCTCGGCGTAGACGCTCGAGCGAGTCGTTCGAGTCGTTCGTTTGTACGACGAATATCATCTCTTTCGCCGCGAGTTTTCGCCGCACGCGAGCGGGTGTTCAAGCATTAAGCGCGGACGACGCTCAAGCGCACGTGTATCGCTGCTGATTAATTACCATAGGCTTTTAATCTTTCGATTCCATTCATCCGTAAACGACGCGACGCGCGAGCGAGCGAATTCACCGACTAGCGCCGCGACGTATCTTCATCGAGACGCTTCGTTTCGAGGCACGGATCCTTTCGCTCTATTGTCTACTGTTTGTTTAATCGTGGAGCATATCTGCTCGACCAACGCCTGGGCGTTGGTATTGACGTTGTACCAATTCCTCATAACCGTGACGCTAGTGTCCAGGGCCACGGCGTAGTGCCACCATCGTCGAGGACACAGTACGACTTCTCCCGGATTCAGCACGCACACTCGCGCGCGCGATTGCGCTTCGCGAAATAGTGGAAATCGATCGTAGTCTGGCTCCAGTGGATCGACGCTGGCGTGCGAGTCTTCAATCGGATAAAGCATCGGCGACGCGCTGGGCGGATAAAACACGAAGAGCTTCCGCCCCTCGACCTGTCCCAGCCAACCGTGAGCGTCCCCGGCGTCGTAATGAAGGCGCGTGAGTGCGCCTCGAGGCCCGACAAACATCTTGTCGAGCGATTTTGAGACGCTGTCACGCATTCTGAGCGCGATTTCCGAGTCAAATTTGAGTATCGACCCGAGCTCGTTCGTTGTCGCCATGAGCAGCGTCTCCGTATTATCGCACTCGTGCGTGAAATAAGGTCGTGGAAACGCCCGCGAGAGGGCGTCGGCGCGCTTGCACTCGCTGAATACGCGCATGCCGTTTGCATAAAACGGCGTGCGGCGATCGTCAAAGACTGTGCCGGCGACGCCGTCGCGCTTTCGTACGTAGTCGGCGTACGCCCGAAACGGAATCAGGTGCGACCGCTGCTTGGATCCATCGATCTCTCGTCGCCGCGCGGGCGCTCGATCGTTACACAACACCTCAAAATCACCGATTTCGTTTTGAAGCGTTTCAAAATCCCACTTGGCCCAATCTTTCCCTCCGTCCTCGACGATCAAAGGTTCGCCTTCGCCTCGCAAACACGCCGCCTCGACGTCCCGAGGGTCCACCCCGCGCGCCCGCCGCACCTCTCTCGACCCAGCCAGCCCCCCCACGCGCGTCACCGAACCCCAGTCGATCTTTCCGCTCTCATCGACGCACCGTCTCGCGTGATTCAAAAACCCACGATACTCGGGCGTCGTCGACGTCTCGTCGAACGCCGCCTCCGCCGCGCGCCGCCGCAGCGTCTCGTAATCCATCCCAAAACAACTCACCGGCGCCCCGTCTTCCGCGTCCACGAACTGCACGACGTTAATCTCCGGAAACGCCCCTCCTGACGTCCCGAAATCCTCGCGCGCGCGCGGCGTCCACCCCCCCGTCCCGCGCGTCGTCTCGTCTTCAGAAACGCTCGCCTCGCGCGATTCCCCATCGTCGTCCCGTCTCGCGACGCCTCGCGCGCCGTACGCGCGCATGCCGCCGTGCGAGATCGATCTTCGATATTTTTCCCGCGCGGCGTCGCGCCCCACGGCGTCGCGCGCGTCCCGAATCGGCCGCGCGACGACCGAGTGTGTCGCGCGATTAAAACGCTCGCGGCGTCCGGCGCGAAACAAAATATCTTTTCGTCGTATCGCGCGTCCCGCGTCCCTCCGAGCGTCGTCGCGGCGCGCGGCGCGACACGCGCGCGCGCCATGGACGCGCGGGCGATCGACGCGTCGCGCGCGCGTCCGGAGCCGCGCGCGCGCGCGACCGCGACCGCGCGAGGCGCGCGCGACCGCGCGACGCGATCGAGCGGGACATCGGCGTCGGCGTCGGCGCGACGCCGACGCGTCGCGCGACGCGCGGCGGACGCGAGCGACGCGGTCGACGACGACGCCATCGAGCGGTCGCGCGACGTCGTGCTGTTCGCGTACGACGCCGTCGTGGACGCGACGGTGGAGATGACGAGGGTGAGCCACGCGGTGGCGCGCGAGCGCTGGCCGGAGCACGTCCCGGGAGACGCGTCGTCGTACGTCGAGGCGATGCGAACGATGCGACGAGCGATCGCGGAGTCGACGTCGTGCGAGGCGGTGGTGATGGTGCGGGTGATCGCGGACGAGGCGATCATCGGCGGGCGGACGACGAGCGGCGGGCGGCCGGGGCCGGTGTTTTCAAACGAGCAGCGGTTCGAGCGAAGAACGAGGCCGTTGACGGTGGACGAGATCGTGTCGAGCTGGCCGGAGATAAAGTTGATGAGCGTGTTGAAGTGGGGGGAGGAGGTGGAGTCGAGCGTCGGGTGGGACGGGCGACGGATGATGCCGGCGGGTTTGCAAGCGTCGGTGGACGCGCGTCGGATGGAGACGACGGCGGACGGCGAGCCGGGGACGAGCGCGGGCGAGCAGGTCGTGTACGAGGACCTGAAACCGCTCTTGCACGCCGCGCTGGCGCGCGGGAGCAAGGTGTTCGTCTTGAATTCGCGCGGACGCGCGGTGGAGAGGTGCCGCGAAATATTTAGAGAAAACGGTTTCGAAGTCGCCGAAGACGTCGACGGTTACGGGGTCTGCGTGATCCCGACCGAAAACTTTGCCTCGCGCTCGCTCGCCGCGGCGAATCTCATCGCCACCACCGCGCGTCCGGGCGAGCATTGGCACATCATCGACGGTGATATGGATGAGTTAGAAAGGTTCAAAGATTCCGATCTCGGCGAGGCGTACGAGTCGTTGACGCGAGGGGTCGAGGTCACGCTTCGACACGCGAGTTACGCCTACGCCAGTCCGCGGGCGACGCATCGCGCACACTTGGATCGTGAAATACAATCCCTGACGGCGGACTCGGCGAAGAATTTGGCGCTCAACTTTCTAGGTGGTTTCTCCCAAGTTCCAAACCGATGACGACGTCGCCGATCCGTGTACTGTACGTTTTAGCTCGCGTTGCACGTTCAATATGTTCGTTTAATATAAAATCAAGCTCGCTATTTACTTGCCGATCGCGGCGAGAATTTTGTCGTCGGTTTCGAACGACATCTCCTTCTTATCGCGTCCGATGGACTTGTAGTACGCGAAGCGTTCCTTGAGCTCGGCGGCCAAATCCGGGTGCTTGGGCGACCAGCCGAGCACGGCTTGCGCCTTGGCGCTGGAGCTGTAGAAGTGGATCGGGCGGAACGGGAACGCCTTCTTAACTTCGACATCCGGGACATCCTTCGGGTCGTAGTTGATCACGTTCGGTTCGACGCCCGCAGCCTTGGCGCAAAGTTCCGCCATGCCGTTCAGCGTGACGGCTTTCGTCGTCACGCAGTTGAAGATTTCCCCAGCGGCGGCGTCGTTGCCGACGGCGGCGGCGATCATGGTGGCCAAATCTTCGGCGTGCGTCACCGACGAGAGCTGATCACCCGAGCCCGGGACCAAGATCGGTCGGCCGCGCACGGCGCGATCGAAGAACCACTCCTCGCAGTCCTTGTTCGATCCGTATCCCGTCAAGTATTGCGGGCGGAAAGAGCTCATCTTCAACGGCAACGTCTTCAAGTGCGCCTCGACGACGGCGTGGCCGCTCGTCTCCTTCACGGCATCGCCCTCGACGTGCGGCGGGCACGGCGTGGGCTTGTAGATACCCGCGCTCGAGACGAACAAGAACTGCGACGCCCCCGCGGCGACGGCGAAATCCGCCACCGGACCAACGGTGTCCATGTCCTTACCGTTGTTATCGACGACCACGTCGAACTTCGCCCCGGCATGCTTGGACGCCACTTCATCGGGGTTCGCCCACACCGTCTTCACACCCATCCCTCGAATCTCATCGAACAACGAGAACGGAGTCTTGGCCATCTTCTTATCGTCCTCGGCGCCGACGACGTTCATCGTCACGTCGTGCCCAGCCCCCGCCAGCGTCTTCGCCAGCCAGAACCCGATGTTCGCGTGTCCGCCACCATTCGTGTTCACGATCAACACCGACTTCTTCTCTCCGCTCGCGCGCGCCGCGACCGCTCGAGCCCGCGGGACGACGACGCGCGTCCGGGACGCCGCCGCCGGCGCGCCGCAGACGCGCTTACGCGAAGAAAACTGCGCCGCGAAACCTCTCGTCAGTCACCCGCGCGTCCGCGGTCGTCGATTTTTCTCTCGCCCTCCGTCGACGTCGCGCGTCGTCGCGTCCCGGTCGCGCGTCGACCCGCGACGACGCGCCGATGGCCATCCTATCCGATGCCGAGCGATGCCGCCGTTCGCGACGACGCGCGCGCGTTCGCGACGCCGAGAGACGCGCGCGACGCGCGCGACGGTGCGAGACGCGACGCACCTGCGCCGCGGGCGCGACCTGCGCGAGAGAGAGAGCCATGGCGTGCGCGCGTCGCGATGCGACGCGTCGGGAGGCCCCTTGTAATCGCAATCGCACGCGCGACCGGGCCCGTGCGCGCGATCGCGGCCGGGGCGACGACACGATCGAACCCCCGGTCATCGATGATATCGATGTCGATGTTCGCACGCCCACGCATCCGTGGTATCGCGGTCGTATTTTTTCGATCGGACATCCATTCTGCGATCCACGATGGCGCGCATCGTTCGGGATGATATTTTTGTCACCCGATCGAAGGTTCGCTGACCCGCGCGAGGTTCGTTGATGTCGAATCGAACCCGCGCGCGGGTTCGGAGCGTGCAGGTTCGTGAACCCGACGGTGGGTCGATCGGTCTTATGTTTCGCGAAGCGGTGCTCGTCGCGCGTTCGATCGATGGTGTGGTTCGCGACACTGATGGTGATTCGAGTAGATTGCGATGAATGCGCTTAAAGGTTCGGACGTTTCGGTTTCGCGAAGCTGGGCGTCGCGACGCGCGCGAGGGCGTTTTCGCGCCTCGCCGTCGCGTCGCGCCCGGGCGCACACGCGCGCGCGTCGACGCACGCGCACGCCGCGATCGCCGGAAGAGCGCGCGGAACGAGCGCGAGAGCATCGTTCGCGCCCGTCGCGAGGTCTCGCGAGTCCCGCGGACGCGCGAGCGCGCGGGAATCGTGTGCGGCGCCCGGTGACGAGGGATGGCGAGCGGGACGATGATCGCCGCGGCATCGCGCGTCAGCGCGTCGTCGACGACGAAACTCGCGCGTGAACGGTCTATTGTATGCACAGCGACGGTGCGGCGCGCGCATTTGCCCGGACGGCGCTCGGCCTTCGGAGGTGCGCGCGCGAACGCGCGGGACGCGTCGCGAGGTCGAGGCGGCGTCGAGCGACGCGCGATTTCAGAGTCTGAAATGTTCCCGTCGGTCGATACCGGGGCGAAGAAACAGGAAAAGGGAGGTGTCGTGGAGTTTCCTTCGACCTCGGATCAGAGTTACGTGCCGTTGCCGCAGTTGGCGGCGCAATTAGAACGCGCGGTGCTGGCGTCGTTCGCCGACGTCTTATCGGCGGAGTGCGAGGTGGACTTTTCGAATAACACGCTCGCTTCATGCTCGGGAGAGGTGACGGAGGCGTTGGGGAGGATGGTCGTGTACGCGTCCGCCGCGGAAGTCGCCGGGAGGTTCAGTAACAACTTGCGAAGTAAGGAGTTGTCGCGTCTTCGCACGGCGCTGTGGGAGTTGCGAGTGATACTGGAACAGTCGTGCGAAGAGATCGGCGGATGCTCGGTAACGGTGCGGCATCGCTTCGAGGCGCTTCGAAGCGCGTCGCTGGACTTGGTGCATCCGCGATTACGCGCGCCGAACGCGCCGAGCGGAACGGCGATCCCAAACTTGCAAATTGTCACCGAAGTTGGCGACGAGAGCGTTGCTGCGTATTATCGAGGAGGGCAGCCCACCGCGGAAGGTCGAGCTTGGCTGGTTCGCAACAACTTCAAAACTGTCATCGATTTGCGCGGGAGCGATAGAGATAACCAGTGGCTACAAGCGTTCGGGGGAGGCTCGGGCCAAGGGACGTTCGGCGCGAGCGCGCTCAACATCGTACACATACCGATTCCCGACATGGAGCCGCCGACGGAGGAGGATGTGAAACGATTCATCGAGACTGTAAACGATGACAAGATGCGACCGATCCTGGTGCACTGTAAAGCTGGAATTGGACGGACCGGATCACTCGTCGCGTGCTGGCGTGTGCACCAAGGAATGGACGTCGACGAGGCGCTCTCGGCTGAATCGCTCGTGTGCGACTTCGGATCGATCGCACAGGAGGCGTTTGTTCGCGAGTACGCCGCGAAGTTGAATAACAAGACATTCAACGGAGAAAAGTTTATCGCGGATCATGAATTCGATAGTACTGCAAACGGGGAAGAAATTGTCGTTGGCGAACACAGCTCTCTGACGGACGCTCCGGATATGTACATAATTCGAACCGACGGTTTCTCGTGCACGCGCGAGCTCGTCGAGAACCGGGAACTGAAGATATCTCACCCGAGCACGCAACAATTGATATTGGTATGGCGTCAACAACCGCGGCGTGTTTTCTTACTGAAGAAGATTGGCTTTGGCCTGCTGCCAGAACTCATAGAGATCGCGCACGCGATGATGACGATGGGGATCACCGTCGTCCTCGACGAAGACGTCATGGATGAATTGGCGAACGCAGACATCCTCGAAGACACCCTGCACAGAGCGGTAGTTTTAAAAAATGCCGAAAAACTGCGCAAAGTGGACGGCATCATCCCTCAAGAGGACTGGGGTACAACTGATATCATCGTGTGTTTGGGCGGCGACGGCGTCATCCTGCACGCGAGCAAGTTATTCCAAGGGCCAGTGCCGCCGCTTCTCGGGTTCCATTTCGGCTCGCTCGGGTTTTTGACAAGCCACCCATCGGACGAAATGGCTTCGAGCTTGCTTCAATCCATCGGACGAGGGAAGCCCGTGGTGAACATCCAAGGAGGCGTGCCGATTACGCTTCGCATGCGTCTCGAGTGTACACTGGTCAAGGCAAAGGACAAGATCGGAAGCGGTGGAACGGGCGAATTCACGAAAAAGATCACCGTCTTGAATGAGTTGCTCGTTGATCGAGGTCCAAGTCCGTATTTATCTCAAATTGAGGCGTACGATCGCGGAGAACTCATCACGACTATTCAAGCCGACGGCGTCATCGTCGCCACCGCCACCGGTTCCACTGCTTACAGCGTGTCCGCCGGAGGTTCGATGGTGCACCCGAACGTCCCAGCAATCTTGATGACTCCGATTTGCCCACACACGCTGTCTTTCCGACCCGTCATTTTCCCCGACAGCGTCGAAATCGAGCTACGCGTTGCGCAAGACGCTCGATGTTCCGCCTGGGTCTCCTTCGACGGCCGCGATCGCTGCGAGCTCGAGAGCGGGGATTCCGTGTTCGTCCGCATGAGCCAATACCCGATTCCCACCATCAACTACGCCGATCAAACGGGCGATTTCATCAATTCGCTTCGAAGATGTTTGCGTTGGAACGAGCGAGACATGCAGCACGCGTTCGACGCGTCTCAAAAGGAGGCTCTCAGAAAAATTTCCGAAGCCGAAAGCAACAACAAATAGAGCGTCTCGCGTTCACGACGACCACCGATCGTCCAGCACGCAGGCATTCATGTAATCATACCGCCGCCGCCGCCACGCGCCTGCTCGCCGCTCGCCGCTCCTCGCGTCAGCGTCCGCCTCGCGCGCGCTCCCGCGCCATGCGATGGACCCCCCGCGACGTCGCGTTCGCCCTCGCAATCGCGAGCGCACTCCTCGCGATCGCCTGGCCCGCGTTCGAGGCTCGATTCTCCGCCTGCCCGCTCGGCTACGGCGCTAAAACCACCGGTCCAGCTCGCGCGCGTCATCACTCGACCGACGCCGAACGCGACGCCGACGTCACCACGTTCGCGAACTGCGCCGTCGGCGACGCGGGCGCGATCAAAGACATCACGGTATCCCGACACGGGCGAATCATCGCCGTCGAAGACGTTCCGTCGACGAGATTCGGCGTCGTGTTGGACTGCGGCGGGCGCGCGCTGCGAAGCGGCTTCGTCGACGCGCACGCGCACGTCGTCACGGGCGGATTCGCGCTCGACGCGCTCGATCTGCGAGGCGTGCGGTCCAAAGAAGAGTTCATAGAGACCCTCGCGCGAGCGATCGACGCTGGGAAGGAAAAATGGGTGCTGGGACACGGTTGGGACGAGACGTCGTGGGGCGGCGAGACGCCGTCGAACGCGTGGACGCGCGGCGACGAACGATTCGTCGGAGCGAAGGTGTGGGTCACGCGGACGTGCGGACACGTCGGATTCGCGAGCGAGGCGGCGTTGGAAATCGCGAAGATCACGGGCGCGAAGACGGTGATCGCGGGTGGGATCGTGGAGTTGGACGACGAGGGGGCGCCGACTGGGATTCTAAAGGAGTTGGCCACGGCGGCGATGTCGAACGCGGTGCCGAAGCGGTCGCGGAGCGAGCGCGATGAAGCGTTTAAACGGGCGTTTGAGTACTTACTCAGTAAAGGAATCACGACCGTGGGTGATTTCGGGGACATCGAGAGCTTGGTGGCGGGCGCGGATGGATACGCGCAGCTCTGGGAAGATTTTGAGACGCTCGAGCGATGGGACGCGGTCGGCGACCTTCCGATCCGCATCACGTCGTACATGCCACTCGGGGACTGGGCAAGCGTTCAATCCCACGTCGCGTGGAACGGTGGTTGGACGCGAGAGAATGAGACCGCGGCTTCTCGGGTTCGATTGGGCGGCGTCAAGGCGTTTCTCGACGGTAGCTTGGGCGGGCGAACCGCGGCGATGATGGCGCCGTATCTAGACGACGGGTCGACGTCTGGACATTTGATGTACCCCAGAGGTAAAAGAGAGAAAATTTTGCGCAAGCAAGCCACTCTCGCGGACGCAGCGGGTCTTCAGATCGCCGTGCACGCCATCGGAGACGCCGCGGTGGAACAAGCGCTCGAGCTCCTAGCCTCGATCGAGGCCGCCAACGGCGAGCGTTCGCTGCGGAGATTTCGAATCGAGCACTCGCAGCACTTAACGGCGCCAATCGATGGCCAACCCAAACGATTCAAGAGGCTCGGCGCGGTGGCGAGCGTGCAGCCTGCGCAAATAGCGCTCGACGAGCGAAGCGCCGGGGAAAAGCTCGGCGAGGAACGAGCGAGCAGATATTACGCTTTGCGGACATTTCTGGAAAACGGCGTGCCTCTTGCCGGCGGTAGCGATTGGCCAATCGTCAGCGCTGACGTCTTCGCCGGCATGCGAGCGGCGGTGGAGCGCGGAGACGGACACGAGAGCCAAAGTCTCACGGCCGAGGAGGCGACGACGATGTTCACTCGCGGCGGCGCGCACGCGCTCACGTTGGACGGTCTCGTCGGTACAATGGCACCCGGGGCGTTCGCTGATTTTATAATTCTCGATAGTTCTAGCGATAGCGACATCGTCGCCACGTACGTCGGTGGGAAATGCGTGCACGGTCGATGTCTAAACGGCGCGTAGTCTCTATAGCAAATAATCTAGTTTCTCTAATCCAACGACCAGCGACGCTCGTCCTCCTCTGGATCGACGCGCACGTACCACGCCGGCGGCGTCACGTGCGTCGATAATCTATAATTCAACCAAATCTCCTCCCCATCCTCGATGTCTCGCGTCGACACTAAAACCAAGCCTCGAACGACGTCTCGCCGAACCGTCCCTCCTCGAGCTCTGGGTTTATCCGCATCTTCCCCGAACATCGCCAACGACGCGTCTCGCGCGCGTTCCACGAGCGACCGTTCGCCATCGCGCACGATCGACCACACGCTCTCCGTCTCCTCCCCCTCCTCCTCGCACTCCACGTTTACGTTTTGCGTGCGCCTCCGCGCGTCCGAGTCCCTCGGCACGTCCACCGACGCCACGACGACGTTCGGCGCCGTCCCACTCGGCGGATGATTCGCGTAGTGCGCCAGCGCCAGCTCATCTCCTCGATCCAGCGTCGCGCACTCCCTCGCCAACCGCGCTCGCGTCGCCCTCGGCAGCGTCGGCTTTCGCAACCGCTCCAGCCAGCTCGCGCCGTCCGCCCGTCTCGCCTCCGCCTCGCTCAGCGCCACCGGCGCGCCCGGCCACGCGTCGTCGTCCTCACCGCCCCGTCCCCACGGCTTGGCGTCGATCACGCTCCCATCGCTTCGCGCGATCAGGTATTCGTTCTCGCGCGTCACGCGCGGATAATCCTTCATGAATCGCGTCGCCGCGCCGACGTACGTCAGCCCCGGATACGTCGCGACGACGCGTCCCGCGGCGACGGCGCCGCGCGCGAACAACCCGTCGCCCGCGCTCGCGCCCGATCGTCCCGCGGTGGACGGCGCGACGTCGCACGCGCGCGCGGGCGTCGCGCGCGCGAGCTCGGCGAGCTGCGCGACGAGCGCGTCGTTCACCGCGCGCGCGCGCGACGACGCGTCGCGCGCGGGCGCGACGAGGCGCGCGAGGCGCTCGAGGTCGAGCTCGCGCTGGAGCGCGCGCGCGCCGGCGACGACGCGGCGCGACATGGCGCGACGACGACCGGGCGCGACGATGGAATCGACACTCGGCGACGCCGCGACGCGCCGCGTCCGCGCGATGGTCAAGCGAGCGCTCCGACGCGAGGCGGAGCGCGCGCTCGGTCGGCGGCGCGCGCGCGCGGGCGAGGCGGGACGGGACGACGACGGCGCGACGCGAGGCGAACCGGCGGCGGAGACGACGACGACGACGACGACGACGACGGCGACGACGGTCGCGCCGTCGCATCGGCGCAAGGCGAAGCGGCGCGCGAAATTTTTAGAGAGTGCGTTCGAGGGCGCGAATCGCGGCGACCGACGGCGACGGACGGCGCGCGCGGGACGACTGACGGCGGACGCGCTCGGCGCGCGCGGTCGGGACAGAGATTCGCGTGGCGACGGAGACGAAGATGAAGAAAATAGGGAAGAAAAGCGGGCGAGGGACGACGGTGGACGTCAGGGCGCTGTCGATGTCGCTCGCGGACGTCGCGGCGACGGGCGGGGGGCGAGGGATGGGGAACGGGGCGAAGACGCCGACGGCGAGGCGGCGGACGGCGCTCGTGGCGCGGGAGACGACGCGGATGCAAGCCGTGCTCGCGCACCCGACGTTTCGCTCGAATCCGATCGCGGCGATTTCGAATCACATCATCTCCGGCGTCGCGGACGACGCGCGGACGGGACGGTCGGACGAAGACGCGCGCGAGAGGGCGAAGGCCGAGCCGAAGAGGCGGTTGACGCCGCAGCAAGAGCGCGACCGAAGCGGCGCGCACGTCCTCGGTCCCGCCGCGCCGAGCGAGCGTCGAGCGGTGGGGCGTGGTCGAACAGCGAAGGCGTCGCGGCGGTGATCGCGACGGCGTGTGTAACATTAGATTCCGTAAAGGTAAAGTTCGGCGCCGCCGGCTCGGCGTCCCGGCCGCACACGTCGCCATGCGTCCGAGCGTCGCCGTCGTCGCGCGCGCCGCCGCGCTCGCCCGCGTCGCGCGTCCGCGCGCGTCGCGCGCGCGTCGGCCCGCGTCGTCGACGCGTCGTCCGCGAGCGACGCGAGTTTCTGCGTCCCCAGAGCTCGAGCCTCGGGACGTCGCGCCCTGGACGGCGCCCGGCTATCGCGGCGCGCGCGTCTCCGCGCTCGACGAGCGCGCGCAGACCGCGTGCGTGCTCGCGGTGTGGGCCGCGATCCTTCTCGGCACGTACGAGTGCTGCGAGGTCGTCGGCCCGGCGACGCGAGCGCTCGCGCCGGAGCTCGCGGCTTGGTCGGCGAGAAGTTGGCCGCTCATCGGACTCACGTACATCGCCGCGGGCGCGGCGCATTTCGCCGTGCACGATGGGTTCACGTCCATGATGCCGCACAAAGGCGCGTGGGGATTCTGGAACTTACCGGGAAGCGCGAGTTTTCACGTCAACTGGACGGGCGTCGCGGAAATTTTGGGCGGCTTCGGCGTCGTCCTCGGCTCGCTCCCGTTCGGTCTCACGCCCGATTTTTGCGAATCCTGGCTGACGCCCGCGAGCGCGGCGGGGTTGTTTCTGTTGACCATCGTCGTCACGCCCGCGAACACGTACATGTGGACTCACAATTCGCCCGGTCCGCTGCCGCCGAACGCCGACGAGTCCATGCGAGTCTTGCCGTGGCAGGGCCATCTCGCGCGCGCGGCGTTACAGATATTTCTGTTAACCATGCTCCACGGTTTGATCGTTCGCTAGCCCTCGCCGCGTTTCGACTTTAGACGTTTTAGCGACAGACGCGAACGCGTTCGCGCCCGCCTCGCCGAAAAGGGCGCCAAAAATATCGTCGGCCGAGATCGCGTTTTGATTGGTGCGACCGACCGCGCGTCCGATCAAAACAGGGGGCCTCGACGACGTCGTACACCGGTCGCGAAATCCCCATCATCGCGCGAAAAATCACCACAGCACGCGCCCAGTTTCACACGATTTATCTCAGAGTGCCCTTTCCGCACGCACACAAATCTCGTACACTAGATAAAAGAAACAGCATCAAACGAATCCAGAAAAAGCGGCGCGCCGCGCGCAAAAGATCTTTGGCGCGCCGCGCGCGGCACAATCGCGCGCGCGCGGGATCGCGTCTCGACGGGTTCCCGAGAGCTCGCGTCGCGAAGCCTCGAGCGCGAGGCCGACACACGGTGCGTCTTTAGTCTTCACATCGATCGCGCGCGCGCGCGCGCGGAAACGCGCGGTCGCGCGCGCGGAGAGACGCGTCGCACGATGTGTCGGAACCGCGTCGCGCGCGCGTGACATTCGCGCGAAAATGTCGACGCGCGCGCGTCCGCGACGACGCGCGCGCGTCGCGCGCGCCGGGAATGGGCGCGCGATATATTCGTCGATCGCGCGCGCGCGTCGGGGGGCGAGACGCGCGAGGCACGACGACGCGAGCGGGCGACGCGTCGTCGTCTCGGATCCCGTGACGCGGACGCGCCGCGTTCCCCCGCGGCGCGCGGCGGGGGGCGCGCGCCGGCGCGGCGTCGCGCGCGGACGGCGCGGACGCGCGCGAAGAGGCGCGAGATCGAGAGTTGGGTTTCGAACGCGTCGATCGCGCGCGTCGCGCGCGCGCGCGGGCGGTCGCCGGCGCGGGCGCGGGCGAGGACGGCGCGGTCGTTAACGAGGGGTACTAAACCGTGGGGACGCCGGGACGCGCCGGGACGCGCCGGGACGCGGCGCGGCGACGGCGCGGGATCGAATCGGACGTCGAAAACGGGGGCGAACGCGATCGCGATGATCGCGAATCGCGGCGAGAGGTTCGGGCGCGCGGTGAGAATGGGTGACTGACGAAGCGACGCGACGCGCGCGACGGGACAGGTTTCGCCGAGACGGCGATTCGCGCGAGCGAACTCGCGAAGGCGACGGACTCGAGGGTTGAACGCGGAGAGATCTCGTCGCGTAGACGACGTCATGGTGGCGAGTACGAAGGCGCGTCGCGGCGCGCGCGGTGATCACGAGGTGATTGATCGCAAGGAGGCGCACGCCGAGGCGACGACGAAGGGGGGACACATGAGCACGAGAAATCGGGGCGACGCGCACGTCGACGAGGATGGGAAGAGAACGCCGGATAATGTGCTGGTAAACACGCTCGCTAAGGGACGGGCGGTGCCGACGTCGTCCAGCGATACCGATGAGGAGGCGATGATGGTGAAGAGAGCGAAGAAGAATTGGAGCGCCGACGCGGTGGCGCTCGGGTACGAAATCGGCACCATCAAACACAGCGCGTACGTGTTGCTCGCGGAGAGCGGCACGCGCGGGATGACCGTGGCATCGATCGTGGGGACGGCGCAGAGATTATCGATGTACAGTTGGGGGACGTGTAAGACGCCGAACAACTCCGTCACCGCGGCGCTGAGTCAGGATGAAACCTTTGTCCGAATCGCGCCGTCGACGTACTGCTTGCGTTCGCAGCTGCGCGGCAGCGGCAACGACTTGCCAGCCCCGCGCACGTCGAGTGGATCCCACGACAGTGGCACCACTGGAATTGGACACGGTAACGGCAGAAATGGCGACAGCGGTGCGTGTCAGTCGGGCCAAGGGCACGGCAGACAACAGAAGAAGCATCGCGCGCCGCAGTACGCGCCGCGCGCGCGGTCGCCCATGCACTTCGTCGTCGACGAACCTTACAACAGTGGCTACGATGACGACGAGGCGGTGAACATACACGTCGAAGACTCTTTCGATCGGTTCGATCGCATGGGAGATGCGAAGAGAACGGCCGACGCGCTCGCGCAAGAGAGTTACCGACGACGCATGGACGTCTACGGCCACAACGTGGGCGACGAGTTCGGAACATCTTTCCATTTTCCCCCTACGGAAATTGTTCGTCCCGATCACTCCCCCGAAGCCGCCGTCGCCGGCAGTTGTTTGTTGTACTATCCCACTGCGCGCGCCGCCGAGCGCACGGGGATCCCGGCGACGCCGAAAGAGCCCACCGAGGCCACGCACAGAGCGGTGTCGTGGAAGGATGAGGCCAAGCGTTTACACGGAACGCGACACAAGTCGAAGCCTTCGAGTTCTACGACGCTCCCTACTTGGGTGCTCGAGCAGTACTTGGAGGAGCATAATCAGATACTCTGTGACGATCTCTAACAAGGGCGACCACACTCGCTTTCAAGGAAGAGATCGTCGTCGAGTTAATATTTTGTCTCGTCCAACCAACGTGTACAACAAAACAAAACAATCCCAGCAACTGTAGTTTACTTACCAGGATGATGTTGTAACTCCACTGAATATCCATCCATCCACCATCACACACCACAGCGCGCGCGTCACGTTCGATTTTTTTCGTTTTTTGTGTTCATTACAAGTTTATTGATGTGGTATGATGATAGTAATATGAGAGACATGCTGCGTTGCGGAGCCGCGCGCGCGATTAAAGTTTTCGTAAATAGTTCGTGCAAGAGACGATTCTGATTGGATCAGCACCGGAAGATTACGCCGTGAGCGCTTGGGCGAAATCCGCGCAGATGTCATCGATGTGCTCGATGCCGACGGAGACGCGAATCATGTCCGGAGTCACGCCCGAGGCGGTTTGTTCCTCCGGAGTGAGCTGTTCGTGCGTGGTCGACGCCGGATGGATGACGAGCGTCTTCGCATCCCCGACGTTAGCCAAGTGCGAAGCGAGCTTGACATTGTCGATGAACTTCATGCCCGCATCGAGACCACCCTTGATACCGAACGTGAGCACGGCTCCAAAGTTGCCGTCGCGGAAATATTCGATGGCGAGCTTGTGGAACGGGTGCGCCTTGAGGCCTGGGTAAGACACCCAGCTCACTTGCGGGTGCTTTTCCAAGTATTGCGCCAAAGCCATAGTGTTCGAGCAGTGGCGTTCCATGCGGAGAGACAAAGTCTCCAAGCCGAGGATGAAGTTGAACGCTCCGAACGGGTTTTGGCACATGCCGAGATCGCGCAAGCCTTCGACGCGGCAACGCATGATGAACGTCGCGTTGGCACCAAGAATGCCGTCCGGGCCGAAAGTGTCCCAGAACTTCAATCCATGGTAGCCCGGAGACGGATCAGTCATCACTGGGTGCTTACCGTTGTTCCAGTTCATCGTACCGCCGTCGACGATGACGCCGCCGACGGTGGTGCCGTGGCCGCCGATCCACTTCGTCGCGCTTTCAACCACGATATCCGCGCCGTGCTTGAGCGGTTGACACACGTATCCGCAAGCACCGAACGTGTTGTCGCAAATCAAAGGAATCCCCGCCTTTTGAGCGATCGCCTTCAACTTGGCAAAGTCCGGCACCGAAAATCGCGGATTCCCAATCGTCTCCACGTACAGCGCCTTCGTGTTCGAGTCGATCTGCGCCTCAAAGCTCGCCGGATCGTCGTCCTTCGCGAACTTAACGTTGATCCCAAGTCTCGGAAACGTCACCTTGAACTGATTGTACGTCCCACCGTACAGGCTCGGCGTCGCGACGATGTTATCGCCCGTCCCGCAAATCGTCGAGATCGCCAAAAACTGCGCGCTCTGCCCGCTCGACACCGCGAGCGCGCCCACGCCGCCCTCGAGCGCGGCGACGCGCTTTTCGAACACGTCGCACGTCGGGTTCATGATTCGGCTGTATATGTTCCCGAACGCGCGCAGCCCGAACAGATCGGCGCCGTGCTTGGACGAATCGAACGTGTACGAGCTCGTGGCGTAGATCGGCACCGCGCGCGCGTTCGTCGCGGGATCGGGCGCTTGGCCGGCGTGCACCTGCAGGGTTTCGAACTTTAACTCGGGCGCGGGCATGATGGCGGCGTTCGTTCCGTCGTTCGCGTCGTTCGCGTCGGCGCGTCGACGTGTGCGGGCGCGACGCGAGGGCGACGATCCATCCGATCCATCGCCGATCGGAAAGCGGCGAAAAAGCGCATCGCCAGCTGGCACGTCGAAGGATTTT